>PEAW01060990.1_pt1 | contig 8958 bp, 10 predicted proteins | sample 1430331 | NCBI WGS metagenome assembly PEAW01 (sample SAMN07709108, study PRJNA374926) | Mollusc metagenome, whole genome shotgun sequencing project. | isolation source: combination of 3 Haliotis diversicolor samples: VC2003, Pt131, and Pt118... | host: Haliotis diversicolor | place: China:Guangdong... | reverse complement strand
AGTTCAACTTTTTCATCAGATAGGGGGTAAACGTCAACCTCTTCTTCAGCGAACTTGTAAACGGCGCGATCCAATTCTTCACGAACTATTCGGCGGATGTTTTGGTATAACTCGGTCACGACTAGAGCCGCTAAAACAATGGAATCATTTTTCGCCATTTTCATCCCCCTCAGATCTTGACTCGCGCAATTCACGACAGCACCGCGCACATCGTGCAACATGCTGTCCGCGGTTGCGCGTCCAAAATGGGCGTGAACATCTTTCACAAATGAAGCGAGTCATTCTTCATCATCCCCCCAACAAACAAGGCACCGTGGCATCATCATGGGATTGCATTTGCCGTCATCGCGGTTCGCTCTATGGATCGCGCTCGCGGTGTGCTTTTGTTGCACAACGGGATTAACCTTGAGCATCCTCATGACAGCCGTTCTCAAGAAGACCGAACGCGGAATACCGGCCTCCTTAACGGCTTCATTCAATAACTCAGCGAAGGAGTCATCACAAGAAAAGGAAACAATCTTTGAAATCAAATCACCTCCAGTCTATTTACTCTCATCATATTTAATGCGAATCCAAAAAACGACAATTCAATGCAGGTTTTATTCATAAAATCAACTCCAATAGAACCTCTTGAAAGCGTTCTTTTTGCCGTTCCGTTCTAATATCGTTCAATATCATGAATGTGGCTTGTAATTCATCGCTACGCCACACTGATTTCAAAGCGTATTCTCTCAATTTTTTGCGCATGGTTCGTTTGTCCATAAAGGGCCGGACCCCATGACCCTATTTAATTAATAGCGACAGACCTTTCCCCACGCCGGCGTATTGCGAACTGCTCCAATAGGAGCCGCTAAGAGGCGGCGTGGCATAAAGCCGCCGGCTAACCTGGCCGGCTGTCGCCGGAAAAGAAGATAAGCGTCTTATTCGGGGCGTGAAGTATGCTTGAGGTTATTTTGGGAGTATGTTTAGGAATTGTATGCGGATATCTTGGCGGTTTTTGGAGTACGCGATCCGCTGAAGGTGGTTCTTTGAAGCCAATTTTTGAGAAAATAGATTTGATTGAAGGAAAATTGACGTTGGTTCTTGAACGCGTAGAAGAGGCCGTTGATGAAATAGAACCGCCATCAGTCGCGGAGCATATTACCGGCGCGTTTTCAATGTGGTTTCAAAATAAGATGCTTCGGCAACAAATGGAACTTGGCCGTAATCTTATAGACTCAGCCGACCCAACGCCGGCTACATGGCCCGCCGCAAGCGAACTAGAACCCGTAGAACTAGAAGAACCCAAAAGCCTATGATTAAGATTGTTCCAACTGCCGCGGCATTGATTTCAGCCAATGCCGTGACCAATGGACTCATGGGCATGGGCATTGTGCCTTTCCTTTCTGAAGGATGGTTCGGTCAAAAGAGAAGCGCGGCTTCAGACAATTCATGGGAGATTTCACTTTCTGAATTATTCATGAAGAACTTGAACATGGACACTTCTAAATCTAATTCGTTTGGCAATCTACCTAATCCTTTGATGTCGGCCTTTGCCACCAATCTAAAGCGCAACGGTGCATCATCGGCTGTCGCGCTATTCGGTGCGGCGGCTGTCCCGAAAATCTTGAGCAAAACCGGAGTCCTAAGATCAGGCAACAAATTACTCAAGCAGGCCGGACTCGGAGGGGTAGTTCAATTCTGAGGTGATAGTATGAGTACACAAGTAGTTCAATGTAAATTGTATTTTCAAGACGGCGGCGTAGGTTTGTTCAACGGAACAAATGGTGACGGTGGAGCAAATACCGATGGCACCGCGGCCGAACTCAAATCTGATGTGGACTTCTATGTAGTCGCATCATCGGCCGGAACTCAGTTTCCTGGCCGAACTGTAATCGGTGCATCCGTTCAAGGTGCGACCTTTGTTTCATACGCCTACATTCTTGACAGACAAGGAAACGTAGGCGCGATGCTCGCACCATCTTCAAGAGCAAGCGGAAACCCATATCCAGCGGCGGCGATCGCGCGCCCATACACTCTACAACCTGGTGACACAATTCAAGTAATGACGGCGGCATGATATTATGACAGCAACACAAGTGACAGTATATTGCATGACAAGCGGCGGACAGTCCCATATCTTTCATGGGGATATTACCGATTCAACCATAGGGGCCGGTGGCTTTACCGCATTGACCGACCTCATCACAAGTCAAGGGCTTGATTCTCTTCAAGGTCAAAGAATTGTGAAAGTGATGGCGTGGACTGAGAACGTAATCGGTCAAGGAAACGGAGTATTGATTCTAAATCCTCAGAATAACCCTATCACTTCATTCAATGTGGCACAATTGGAGAAAGTTCCGCCACAATGGCAGAACGTGAATATCGGTCCTATTGAATTAAACTGGAGCATGAAGGTTCAAACTCAAGCCTCCTAATCAAAGGAGGTCTGAAAATGGAGAACCCTAAGAGGACCGTTCGCAACGCTCTCAAGACTTTGCAGGTCGGCACGATTGGGACAGAACTCAATTCCGCAACTAAGAATACCTATCTTAGCGAATCAGCGCGCATTATGGCTGATGCTACGGAGATAGGTAACCTCATGCAAAAGACTCGCACTATGAATGGAACTACCTATCCCAACACCGGCGCGATCAACAACACGGTTTTGACTGATGACACGGCCGTCAACATTCAACCTGCAACCGGTGAATGTTGGAGAATCCTTTCAATCATCGCAACCAACAATGATGGAGCGCAAGCGTCAACGATTACTCTATCATTTACAGACGGTTCAACCGTAGCGAATTGGTATTCATCTTCAACCTCAGCCGGTGCAACTGTTCAATTCGGCCTTGCTGTCGATGACAAGTCGCCGTTGAATATGCCGTTGACTTCTGAACTGTATCTACGCGTCGCGCAGGATGGAAACGCCGCCGCCGTCACTATCACCGTAATTTACGTTAAGGATGTGATTTGATTGCCAAAGATGACAAGAGCACAAGCAAAGAAAAGATTGAACGAAGCGCGAAACAAAATCAAAGCCGTCTATATGGCTACATGGTTGGGCCGTTCGGGTTTGGATGTATCAGCCGTTAACACCGCCGATATGGCTGCTATTGAGAAGATCATTGACAAGTGTTTGAAACGCCTCGGGTGATGTAATTGCCTCGCAAAGCACCGACCGCGGTGAATGAGCATCGTTTAACTTTGGGCGATTGGGAACGCGCTCAAGTTATGCCGATAACCGATGAGATTCAACAATTACTCAAGACCGGCCGTATTGTTTCGCAAACGGGAGCAGTCGTGACGGGAACTGCCGCGGTTGCGGTTGGCGCAGGTGTGTTGCTTGCCGGATATGGTGCATACGCATGGCTTGTTGAAGATGGGGTTTTGACTAAGGCATGGAAAGCCGTGAAAGATACATGGGAATCAGCGAAGGAAACGTTTTGGGATCGCGTTGATGATACAGTAATCCCGATGGCTGGTGGTGGAACCGGATTAAGGGCAAAAGGCGAAGCGGATTTTGTTGAACGCGTAAATGAAGATGCGATTAAACAAGACCCCGATACGGGCGAACATTATGTTGACACTTCAGAATTACAATGGGGAGGCTCTCGCCTTGCATGATACAGACATCGACTTCAAACATGGGAACACTCATGTTTCCGTATCATTGAAACCGATTGAGTGGGTAATTATTGCATTCATCATAATTGCCGTGGCATATTTTTGGCTCAAAAATTAACTTTCGCAGCTCATTTTCGCGCGGAATTCGCGAATAAAAAATGCGTTTTCTAGCCGCATTCGCACTTTTTTCAATAAAGCACAATTTTGGATGAATGAAATATTTTATGCACAAAAATCGAACAAAGTCTTCTGATTTTGGATCGCGTCAACTAATGATCTTGACAACTCAAGCGGCCACTTTCCGCGATAATTAGCGCGTAGGGGGTCGGATGACCACTTATCATTGGCGGACTTTAGATGAACAAATCCTACGGGAAGGACCAATTCAGGAAACCGCCCCCAAAGATAGAACGGTCCGACAATTTGACGCGGTGGCCCCAAAAGTGGCTCAAACCATTTTACTGCCCCCTTTACATTTTCAACAATAAACCACCGTGGATTTAGCAACTCAATAATCCTCAATCCACACTTTAAGAGTTCAGTATTCGGTTCAAACGCTTCGCCCTTTCTTGCCGCCGTTGGGCCAGGTGCGGCAAATGCCGTGCTAAACTCTAAGCATGGTGGGCAGAAAATAATCAAGTCCGGCACTTTGATTTGATGACGGTTCTTCTTGACCCATTTTTCAAAATCAAACAAATCCATCATATTTGTATGTGGTACATTTTGAAGCAAAAAATTGTTTTCAATTCTCAAGACTTCCCATCCTTCTTGAACAAACGCTTCACTCGCGCCACCTAATCCCGAACACAAATCAAGAACTCGCTTCAAAAATCCCCCTCCTTTGCTGTGTCGGCTTTGGAGCCTCCATTGAGTTCAACTTTTTCATCAGATAGGGGGTAAACGTCAACCTCTTCTTCAGCGAACTTGTAAACGGCGCGATCCAATTCTTCACGAACTATTCGGCGGATGTTTTGGTATAACTCGGTCACGACTAGAGCCGCTAAAACAATGGAATCATTTTTCGCCATTTTCATCCCCCTCAGATCTTGACTCGCGCAATTCACGACAGCACCGCGCACATCGTGCAACATGCTGTCCGCGGTTGCGCGTCCAAAATGGGCGTGAACATCTTTCACAAATGAAGCGAGTCATTCTTCATCATCCCCCCAACAAACAAGGCACCGTGGCATCATCATGGGATTGCATTTGCCGTCATCGCGGTTCGCTCTATGGATCGCGCTCGCGGTGTGCTTTTGTTGCACAACGGGATTAACCTTGAGCATCCTCATGACAGCCGTTCTCAAGAAGACCGAACGCGGAATACCGGCCTCCTTAACGGCTTCATTCAATAACTCAGCGAAGGAGTCATCACAAGAAAAGGAAACAATCTTTGAAATCAAATCACCTCCAGTCTATTTACTCTCATCATATTTAATGCGAATCCAAAAAACGACAATTCAATGCAGGTTTTATTCATAAAATCAACTCCAATAGAACCTCTTGAAAGCGTTCTTTTTGCCGTTCCGTTCTAATATCGTTCAATATCATGAATGTGGCTTGTAATTCATCGCTACGCCACACTGATTTCAAAGCGTATTCTCTCAATTTTTTGCGCATGGTTCGTTTGTCCATAAAGGGCCGGACCCCATGACCCTATTTAATTAATAGCGACAGACCTTTCCCCACGCCGGCGTATTGCGAACTGCTCCAATAGGAGCCGCTAAGAGGCGGCGTGGCATAAAGCCGCCGGCTAACCTGGCCGGCTGTCGCCGGAAAAGAAGATAAGCGTCTTATTCGGGGCGTGAAGTATGCTTGAGGTTATTTTGGGAGTATGTTTAGGAATTGTATGCGGATATCTTGGCGGTTTTTGGAGTACGCGATCCGCTGAAGGTGGTTCTTTGAAGCCAATTTTTGAGAAAATAGATTTGATTGAAGGAAAATTGACGTTGGTTCTTGAACGCGTAGAAGAGGCCGTTGATGAAATAGAACCGCCATCAGTCGCGGAGCATATTACCGGCGCGTTTTCAATGTGGTTTCAAAATAAGATGCTTCGGCAACAAATGGAACTTGGCCGTAATCTTATAGACTCAGCCGACCCAACGCCGGCTACATGGCCCGCCGCAAGCGAACTAGAACCCGTAGAACTAGAAGAACCCAAAAGCCTATGATTAAGATTGTTCCAACTGCCGCGGCATTGATTTCAGCCAATGCCGTGACCAATGGACTCATGGGCATGGGCATTGTGCCTTTCCTTTCTGAAGGATGGTTCGGTCAAAAGAGAAGCGCGGCTTCAGACAATTCATGGGAGATTTCACTTTCTGAATTATTCATGAAGAACTTGAACATGGACACTTCTAAATCTAATTCGTTTGGCAATCTACCTAATCCTTTGATGTCGGCCTTTGCCACCAATCTAAAGCGCAACGGTGCATCATCGGCTGTCGCGCTATTCGGTGCGGCGGCTGTCCCGAAAATCTTGAGCAAAACCGGAGTCCTAAGATCAGGCAACAAATTACTCAAGCAGGCCGGACTCGGAGGGGTAGTTCAATTCTGAGGTGATAGTATGAGTACACAAGTAGTTCAATGTAAATTGTATTTTCAAGACGGCGGCGTAGGTTTGTTCAACGGAACAAATGGTGACGGTGGAGCAAATACCGATGGCACCGCGGCCGAACTCAAATCTGATGTGGACTTCTATGTAGTCGCATCATCGGCCGGAACTCAGTTTCCTGGCCGAACTGTAATCGGTGCATCCGTTCAAGGTGCGACCTTTGTTTCATACGCCTACATTCTTGACAGACAAGGAAACGTAGGCGCGATGCTCGCACCATCTTCAAGAGCAAGCGGAAACCCATATCCAGCGGCGGCGATCGCGCGCCCATACACTCTACAACCTGGTGACACAATTCAAGTAATGACGGCGGCATGATATTATGACAGCAACACAAGTGACAGTATATTGCATGACAAGCGGCGGACAGTCCCATATCTTTCATGGGGATATTACCGATTCAACCATAGGGGCCGGTGGCTTTACCGCATTGACCGACCTCATCACAAGTCAAGGGCTTGATTCTCTTCAAGGTCAAAGAATTGTGAAAGTGATGGCGTGGACTGAGAACGTAATCGGTCAAGGAAACGGAGTATTGATTCTAAATCCTCAGAATAACCCTATCACTTCATTCAATGTGGCACAATTGGAGAAAGTTCCGCCACAATGGCAGAACGTGAATATCGGTCCTATTGAATTAAACTGGAGCATGAAGGTTCAAACTCAAGCCTCCTAATCAAAGGAGGTCTGAAAATGGAGAACCCTAAGAGGACCGTTCGCAACGCTCTCAAGACTTTGCAGGTCGGCACGATTGGGACAGAACTCAATTCCGCAACTAAGAATACCTATCTTAGCGAATCAGCGCGCATTATGGCTGATGCTACGGAGATAGGTAACCTCATGCAAAAGACTCGCACTATGAATGGAACTACCTATCCCAACACCGGCGCGATCAACAACACGGTTTTGACTGATGACACGGCCGTCAACATTCAACCTGCAACCGGTGAATGTTGGAGAATCCTTTCAATCATCGCAACCAACAATGATGGAGCGCAAGCGTCAACGATTACTCTATCATTTACAGACGGTTCAACCGTAGCGAATTGGTATTCATCTTCAACCTCAGCCGGTGCAACTGTTCAATTCGGCCTTGCTGTCGATGACAAGTCGCCGTTGAATATGCCGTTGACTTCTGAACTGTATCTACGCGTCGCGCAGGATGGAAACGCCGCCGCCGTCACTATCACCGTAATTTACGTTAAGGATGTGATTTGATTGCCAAAGATGACAAGAGCACAAGCAAAGAAAAGATTGAACGAAGCGCGAAACAAAATCAAAGCCGTCTATATGGCTACATGGTTGGGCCGTTCGGGTTTGGATGTATCAGCCGTTAACACCGCCGATATGGCTGCTATTGAGAAGATCATTGACAAGTGTTTGAAACGCCTCGGGTGATGTAATTGCCTCGCAAAGCACCGACCGCGGTGAATGAGCATCGTTTAACTTTGGGCGATTGGGAACGCGCTCAAGTTATGCCGATAACCGATGAGATTCAACAATTACTCAAGACCGGCCGTATTGTTTCGCAAACGGGAGCAGTCGTGACGGGAACTGCCGCGGTTGCGGTTGGCGCAGGTGTGTTGCTTGCCGGATATGGTGCATACGCATGGCTTGTTGAAGATGGGGTTTTGACTAAGGCATGGAAAGCCGTGAAAGATACATGGGAATCAGCGAAGGAAACGTTTTGGGATCGCGTTGATGATACAGTAATCCCGATGGCTGGTGGTGGAACCGGATTAAGGGCAAAAGGCGAAGCGGATTTTGTTGAACGCGTAAATGAAGATGCGATTAAACAAGACCCCGATACGGGCGAACATTATGTTGACACTTCAGAATTACAATGGGGAGGCTCTCGCCTTGCATGATACAGACATCGACTTCAAACATGGGAACACTCATGTTTCCGTATCATTGAAACCGATTGAGTGGGTAATTATTGCATTCATCATAATTGCCGTGGCATATTTTTGGCTCAAAAATTAACTTTCGCAGCTCATTTTCGCGCGGAATTCGCGAATAAAAAATGCGTTTTCTAGCCGCATTCGCACTTTTTTCAATAAAGCACAATTTTGGATGAATGAAATATTTTATGCACAAAAATCGAACAAAGTCTTCTGATTTTGGATCGCGTCAACTAATGATCTTGACAACTCAAGCGGCCACTTTCCGCGATAATTAGCGCGTAGGGGGTCGGATGACCACTTATCATTGGCGGACTTTAGATGAACAAATCCTACGGGAAGGACCAATTCAGGAAACCGCCCCCAAAGATAGAACGGTCCGACAATTTGACGCGGTGGCCCCAAAAGTGGCTCAAACCATTTTACTGCCCCCTTTACATTTTCAACAATAAACCACCGTGGATTTAGCAACTCAATAATCCTCAATCCACACTTTAAGAGTTCAGTATTCGGTTCAAACGCTTCGCCCTTTCTTGCCGCCGTTGGGCCAGGTGCGGCAAATGCCGTGCTAAACTCTAAGCATGGTGGGCAGAAAATAATCAAGTCCGGCACTTTGATTTGATGACGGTTCTTCTTGACCCATTTTTCAAAATCAAACAAATCCATCATATTTGTATGTGGTACATTTTGAAGCAAAAAATTGTTTTCAATTCTCAAGACTTCCCATCCTTCTTGAACAAACGCTTCACTCGCGCCACCTAATCCCGAACACAAATCAAGAACTCGCTTCAAAAATCCCCCTCCTTTGCTGTGTCGGCTTTGGAGCCTCCATTG
>PEAW01038501.1_pt1 | contig 9029 bp, 13 predicted proteins | sample 1430331 | NCBI WGS metagenome assembly PEAW01 (sample SAMN07709108, study PRJNA374926) | Mollusc metagenome, whole genome shotgun sequencing project. | isolation source: combination of 3 Haliotis diversicolor samples: VC2003, Pt131, and Pt118... | host: Haliotis diversicolor | place: China:Guangdong... | reverse complement strand
CGATAGTTAGTGGTTTATCTACACCTTCAACTTCTAGTGTTTGTGTAAGCATTGCTGATGAGATACCAATTTTGGCTGCTTGTGTTTCAACATAGTCGAAGTTATCTGTAATGATTTCGGCTTGAGATGGAACTGACATATAGTCAACTACTGCATCTGGGTCTGTAACTTTGAATCCAATTGAATCAATTTTTCATCCCATTGTTCTTCTTTGTGATAGAGGATCAACTGTACCAGCTGAACCAAGTCCTTTATGGAATCATTGAACATTCCCTCCACCAGCAATTTCAACTTTTGTATAGGCTTTAGAACCTAGAACAAGAGTATGGTGGATCAAGGCTGTTCCATCCTTTTTAGCACCATCTGTACCTGTTTTATTTGTAATTGATTCTACTTTAGCTGTTTGGGCTTTCTTAATTGTAAGTCCAAATACTGAAGGAATTGTATCAGTAGCGATAGGTGAGTTTGTGTTACCATAGTTCATGAAGTTTGTAATTGTTGGATCTGTTTGAAGATCGAAGAATACAGAAGGTGAAGCTAATACTACGTATGTTCCACCAATTGTTTTAACTTTAGCAACTTCCATTGTTAGTTTAATAACCCTTAGGTCATCAAATGTTGGAATAGCAGTTGATTTATCTCCAGCAGTAGTAGGAGCAGTAAGAGCTGCGTCTACTAATCCTGTTTTATTTGTTGCTCCTGATAGAGCAGGGAAGAATACTTGCGCTTCAGCTAATAGAGCAGCTTGAGCTAGCATATCGATTGTTTCGTTAGCTAGGTCAGCTAGTTCCATTGTATATTCTTCAATTACTGAGTCAGCTACTTTATATTCGAATAAGTCAGTGAATTCCATGAATCTACCATACTGTCTTGTTTTGGCCACGATAGCTTTACCGTGTGCTCTATCTCCGACTGGTGGAAGTCCTTCTACCAATGGTACGATGTGAGCTTTAAGAGGTTGGTATCTTCTTAAGTTAATTTGATCTAAACCTTTTTGAATTGATCTTGTTTCTGCATATCCTGCATATACTAGGTCATCGCCCTTGAATCTTTTTCTTTCAAGGAAAATGTCTGAGTAAAATGCATCGGCTTGCATGTTGTTGCCGTTGTTTGTGTTTTTTCCGAATGCTGATCCACCAACAACTGTGTTACCAGAACCTGTTAGTGAAGCGATATTTCATCCGTATTTTATATCTGACATATTTACCGTCCTTTATAATTTTTAATTATTTAATTTTACGTTTGTTTTTATGTTTTAATCCTAACTTATTAGGTGTTAGGCTACCCTTGTTTAACTCTGTTTAGGATATATTCCTTCATGTCCATCGCTTTAGAGTTACCAGCAGATGAAGAAGGTTGTCCAGGAACAAAAGTCACTTTGTTAGCGTTCGCTTCTTGAGATTGTACTTGACTTGCACCTCTGGCAGCGGCAAAACCGTGCACATATGGTTCAAAGTTAAAGCCTGGCTTAAGAGCTAGTTGTTGAAATTCTGGTGGAAGTACTTTTTCAAGGTACCCTAGGAATTCTGTCTGCACAGCTTCTGGCATCTTTTGCGATTCGGCGAATGATGAGAATCCTGCTTTAGCAGATTGTAGTTCTTGAGCGGCTAGCATTTCTTCTTGAGTTTGCTTAAGCGTGTTAAACTCGTGAAGCAGTTCTGGGGTTGCTCCTAATTTATCAGCAGCTTCTTTTTCTTTTTGAGCTTTTTGGAACTCTAAGAATTGAGCAACTGCTGGGTCTGTTAGTCTAGATTCAAATTCTTTGGCTCTAGATTCAGCTTCCTCAGCTCTTCTTCTGTAATCAGCAAGAACTTGATCGGGACCTGGTTGGTACCCTGTTCCAGCTGTTGTAGTAGTAGAAGTTTGGTCAGTTGTATTAACAACAGGCTGACCTCCTGTAGTTTGAGTGTGACTCTGGTTACCAGTTGACGCCACAGTTTCTTGTGTAAAAGTCTGTGAAGTGTCAATTGTGTTATTAATTTCGTTTGACATTTTTGTCTCCTTTAGTTTGGGTTTCGATCCCAATTTGAGATTAGCTTACGACACTAATCCTAAAGTCGGATAAATATTTGCTTGGGGACTTTTACATCCCCCACAACCTTAGCCGCTTAACGACTAAGATAGCAGAAGTTCCAGTAGGCCGAACCTAAAGCAACCTCCGCACAAATAGGCCGAAGCCTATTAGACTATACGAAAGGTGGTTTATTGATTAGTTATTCTGGGTCTTACGTTCATAGACAGCCCAGGATTACTTAGTTCCACCGGTTTGTTGAGCTCCTACAGCTCCACCGGAAATTGAACCCGCTTGTGCTTGCTCTTGTTGAGAAGCCATTTCAGCGATTGTCATTCCTTTTAGGATACCTGGATCAGAAGCATATTCTTGTGAAATATGAATAATAGCTTCTTGAGGTGGTATTCCTTCAGATACTAGTTGTAGGTAAAGTTGAATGATTTGAGCGACCTTTTGGGACATGTCAAGTTCACGTTCACGTTTACGTCTTTCCATTATCTGATCGATTAGTTTATGAAGGTTACCTTCTCTCAATCCTTGTAGATATTCATCAGGTGTCATAATCACTGGTTCAGTAATTGGTTGCGCTGATGAGTATTGGACTGATTGTTGGAACATTTCAGAAATAATCTGTGTATTAGAAGTCTTAGCTTCTTTAGTGTGATTAGTTAAATCAACTGTAATTGAGATGGCTGTTCAGTCAATCAGAGATAGGTCAACCATTTTATAGTTGGTTTCATTCTCTACTGAATCCTGAGAAGCATATCTAACAGTTCCGACTTTGAGTTTCATGTGGTCAAGCATGATATCATACAACTCTTCGAAGTACTGTTTGATTTTCTGAACTACTTTAACATCTTTAAGTGATGCCCTACTTAGAACCTGTGATATTCCACCGGCTGTTTGCAGTGAACCTGATCCCATACCTGTAGATAGATCACTGGCTCCTGTTGTATCTTTGATACGAGCAGTAAGTAGCTCTGACATATTAACGATATCAGAAGGTAGGTTAGGTTTGTTAGCATATTTAACTGGGTCAACCGATGTTGATACCACAGGGAAAACAGCTCCAGCCTCATCTCTATTCTTAGTGAAGTCAGCAATATTAATACCTGACGCCTTAGAAACGAAAGCTGGTGGATCTTGTTGTGACTTAGCATGTGTAATAACAGCCGAGTCGATCTCATTGATTGATAATTGCATTGCAAGGTTTTGTTTGAATGTTGACTGTCCTCAGAATGATTTCTTATCACGTTTCTCTCTAGCGAATGCTAAAGGATTTCTATTAGGTGATATTCCTTCAATTGTGTGGATTACAACATTTCCAAACATCCATACCATATCTCATCTTTCACCATCTTCTGTTTTAACACGTCCGATGTATGTAATGAAGTCTGAGTTTTTGGTATCTACATTTGCAGTGAAGTCAGAATTAAGTTTCTCAACACCAGAGTCAGTTGACCTGATGTAGTCAGAAATTTTCTTCCTGTTTTTGTCTAACCCTTTTTTAAACATTGGGATAGAGTATAGATAAGAGAAAGTAGCTGTATCTTTAATAAAGTAGTAGTTAGCTTCTCTTTCATTTTTAGCCCCAGGCTCTACATATAATGCAGATGGGTCTATTGCAGTAAACACTATGTTATTAGTTAGTAACGCTTCCGTTCCAACAATTCTAGGTGTTTCTTCTGTAGCTGATACTAAAGTAATACCCGTACCGTAGGTAAGCATATTCTCAATAGTGTCAGAAACTACAGTGTCATATTTGGCTCTTTTTCACCAATCAATGAACAAGTCATTAAGAACAGTAACATAAGGATCCATTTCAAGAGATTCTGAAACGAACTCTCCTACGAACCCTTGTGTAGACATTGAACCTTGTCTTGTATCTCGAATTGATGATAGAATATTAGAAACCGGTAGAGATTGGGATTTCCTGATCTTATTCTTATAGATAGATCATTGTTCACCATTATCTACGGCTGTGATAACTTTGAATAACCTATCCTTACGATTACCAGCCGCTTTGGCTCTTAGTCATAAAGATTTCATATGAGCTTCGTCATATGTATGGTTTTCAAGTATGTCTTGATTAAGTTTGTCCATTTATCTCCTTAAAGTCTACCTGTCAATAAATCCAAATCGTATTCTGTCTCATCTGATTCAGAGTAAGCATTAAGTTCTAATTTGAACTGCTGCGCCTCCTGAAGTTCTTCTCTAACACTTTTATGTGTAGAAGAAGGTTCATCTGGACCAGAGGATAGATTAGATGCCTCTATTTTTTCTTCTAAGTCATGTATCTTTTCCTTCAGGTCTTCGACTTTCAGATTTAAAACCTTAACAGCTTCTAGTAAGTCTTTATTTTTTCTAGAAAATATCATTGTTGCCTCCATCGAAATCATCACCGTATATAACTCCAAAGTCATCTTCGAATATATCAACAGCGTATGGGTCAGCTACAGGTTTCTTTCAAAACTCTGCGAAGTGTGGATCGTTAGCCATCTCTGTGTTAGTCTGGTCTAAAATACCAGTCATGTGCGGAGAGATGTACGCTGGTTGGAATGTTCTCATATCATCGGTTACGTTTCTTGGTAACATTGATACTAACCCACGAAGGGCATCCATCAAGTGATCTTTGTAGCCAATAGGCTTTTCATCTTTATTCTTATTATCATCTACTTCCATTAGTGAGGTAGAGTTGTACTTGTAGTTTTTTATCTCATCTTTGAAAAATGTGAGATTACTGAAGTATTTTAGCTTACCAGCATTGAAATAGTCCTCAACTTGGGAAATTCCGAGTGAGATACCCATTTCAGCACCTTTACCTGTTCTAGATGGGATAAAGTGAATATCGTATTCAGCATACACTGAGAATCAGGATGCGGCATCTGCTTGACCTCGAGACTGCCCTGCTGGATCTCCAATAGGAGGATACAGTCAGGAAGTCGGACTAGCTAAATTGTATAGGGATCAGAATCCTTCTACTCATTCAGCCATAGTTCCTTCAGGCATGTAGAACTCTTTATATAAATAAGTAATACCTGTTTCAGGATCGACAGCACCTAATAGGTAAGCGGTGGGGTCACGTCTACCGAAGTCACATGAAATAATATGTCTTCAAGTACGCGGAATTGGGAATGGGGCAACTTCATAGTTGGCATAACCTGCGTAAACCGCTCCTTCAGCAAATGCGAACGAACCTTCTACATAACGCTTTACTCAAGCCTCTGATTTACCAGCACTCATCTTAGGAATGAAATCCCTAGGTAGATAATAGTTGGCTGTAGTAGGTACGACATAAGCTGAGAAGAACTCATTCTTATCAACCTCATCTGTTCTAAGTGAAGCGTCTATTTTTGGGTCTGTTCCATAGAAATGGATGTCCTCATTAGGAGTTTTGAATAGGAACTTGGTTCTAATTCATCCAGGATCCGGGTTAGATGAGAGTATTCCTAGATAACTAGGCTTACCTTCTTTTGGCCGTTTCCGTAAAACCCCGTTGGAATCTTTAAATGACTCCATTATTAGGTTACCCTCTTCATCATATTCGTAATTAACACCCGCACGGGACCTTTGACGTGTCTGTAACTGGTTAAATAGTGAATATTTGACTACTGATGCTTCCTCAATCCAGAAACCTGTTAGGTTAAGAGATCTAAGATCCTCCTCATCGATAAGAACTGAGGCAAATAAGTGATGCCCATTCTTAAAGTAAAGTTCGAACGCTGGCGATTTGGGCTTAAGAGATATTGAGAACCCTGGTTTAAGTAACTTAACAGGGATAACCTCAGCCAATTCTTTAACATTCGTCCTTAGTAACTGCGCTCATGAGTCCGCTCCTACGAGAGTCTCACCGTTGGGCACTGATAGACAATGCATTAATACTTTGACAGCTGACGATGCTGTTTTACCACCACCGAATCCACCAAAGTAGGCAACGAACTGCTTCTCATCAAGGATGAAATCCTCTTGATAGTTAGTTGGCGAAAACTTCGTATTAACAATAGTATTACATCCGGGAACCGCACATTCTTCAAATCATGTAGACTCAGTCCCGATCATATTCTTAGTTGGTTGGAGATCTCCACCACATACAGGACATTTTTCCGTGTATCTAATTTTCATTTCGCTACCTTTCTCTGTTACAAATAGCCTAAGTGAGAGTAAACCTAAGCTAGAGCAGTCCTATGTGTTGAACGGTACACATTAGTTGAAACCTTCCACAAATGTATTTTAATAATACTGAGGATGAGTAGTGTTTGTTAAAAACAATATCCTATATTTTCTATGTATAAAGGGTACCTATAGTTTTAAGACCCCACCCCAGGGTCTAAAAGCTTGAACAAGAACAAATATATTTTTACAACTCCTTCGCAAGCCTCAGTCGTTTTGCATCGTGCGCTTCGCCACTCTTTGTGGAGAGAAATCTCCACTATAAAAATATATAAATATATAAGTTATGAAAGGACTATATTATGAAAAAATTACATGAAGTCGAATTCGACAACACATCAGTTCAAGCAAAGATCATTGGTATCGCTCAAGTCAAAGACATCAAAGGAGTTGTTAATAACAAGAATCTATTCAATGTTAAGATATCAGGTGTATTAGGAGATGACCAATTCTCAGGTTACTCACTACTAAACACTAACAACGCATCAGATGAATTCTTAACAAACCTTACAAAGGCTGCTAAAGAACAAGGTACATTGACAGTATCACTATCTTCAAGAGTATCTACATCTGACGCTGAGAGAATCACTACATTTATTAATGAACCTGAGACATTTGATGACCTTGACACACTTGACCTAACAGCTACAAGAACTGAATAAGCTAAGTCTGACCTATTATAGGTTAGATTTTTTTTGGCTAATTAGCTGTCTACTACAGCAATATGTCAACATGTGTATACTTGTTGAAAGAGTTTATTACCTGAATTTGGATAAATAAGGTTTGAGAGTTGGAGTGTGAGGGATAGTGTTATTTGTGTCTTTAACTCTTCACATTTACAATCACTCTTCTTCACTACTCTTTCACTCCAGTACTACTTTTATAGTAATAATACATAGAGTAAACAAGTAAATGAATACATAAGAGAGTATAGATAAGTATTACTAAGATATATAAGATAATAACTCTTTAAATATCTCTTACACTTACTATGTACGTATTTTTAATAAAATATACCGTAATCGGAAAAAAACTTTTAAAAAACTTTTATATTCTTATAGTGAAAACAACATAAAACAATATTAAAAAGAGCGATTTTGCCTCAAAAAGAGAGGATAAATGGACTTTTTGTTAAAATATTGAAGGGAGAAAAAATGTTACAAAGTAACAAAGAAAAATGCTCAGTTTGCGGCAGAGATCTAGATCAAGCAGACGCACTAGGATTAAATATCCACACAAGAAAAGTAGTATGTTTAATACATGCAAATGACGTACCAAAGGGAGATAAAAATGAAACAAAACAAACTAATTAGCGCAATTAAAACAATCTACGGATGTAGATTTATTATGCCAATTTTATCAGAGTCAGAAAGACTAAAAGTAGAGTTAGAGATAGACTCAGAAAGTAAAAGAATTGTACCAAACCTATACATCTCAAACATAGAAACAATGGGTTCATCAAACATAGAATATGATACAAACTTACAAGGAGTTCGTGTTGAGCTACATCCAGATAAACTAACAAAAAAACTGTTAGTTGAAGCTGCCAATGAAATAGAAATAAACCCATCATTAGTAACAGGATTCTATGATGAAGGGATGAGATCAGACTGAAGAGATGAGTCAAACATCGAAAAAACAGCAACACAACACGTCGAAGCAGGTGAAAGTGAAACATGAGGTTCAACTTGAAATCCAGTGATAAATGGGTTAAAAGAAGCAACATCAATAGCAGAAGTAGAAGAAATACTACTAAACCAAAATATCGAAGAGCTTGTAACATCTAGTTTATACAAATTTATGGAGCTATTAGCAGTTTGTGGGCTAAAAGTTAACACAAAAGGATCATCATCATCTCAAAAGAGAATTAAACTGTCAAGAATATTCAGACATAGAGATACAGTGTATGTTCCAACAACATTCAACAGTAGAATCTATAATGAAGAAGTGTTTGGAGATATCATTAGAAAACTATCAAAAAACCTGAACTACCTACTAGACAAAGCAAAAGAAAAGGGAGTTGAACTATCATTAGCAGAAAAACTAGGTTTAAAACCACTACTTGAAGTAAGATCAGTGTATGCAGCTAAACAAAGAGCATTCTCAAATCTAAGAAGATATGTAACAGCACAATACATGAAAGATGCACTACTTCTAGAAAGTGAAGGTAAAGATGGTTCTCAACTATCATTCGTAAAACAACTAGATATCCTAACAACTGAAGCTCTTGATCAAATTAGAGATGCTGGTAGAACATGAAATAACATAACTCAAGCACTAAGACTAAATCCAATAACTGTAGAAGAATACGACGAACTAGACAATAAAATTAAAGAAGTATTTGTCTGAAAATACGAATCAGTACGCAAATAAGCGTGCTTTTTTTGTGGCGGACCATTCGGCAGCATAAACCGCTTCGCTTTTTATATGCCTCATTCTTAGGGAACACAGATTGTTGTGACCTTTTGGTGAAGTTTCACTTCCCGCCCTTCGGGTGAGTACGAAAGGAATTATGTCAAAAGTTAAAGAAATTCAAGCTAGAAGAACACAAGTTAGGCAACTATCAGATATTGGTAAAACAACACCTGAAATAGCACTTGAAACAGGTGTTACGACAAGAACTGTTCGACTAGACTTAGAAGCGATGGGTATTCAAAATGACAGAAGAACATCAAAAGACAGTATTTCACTCGACTACTCCAATCTTACTGAAGAACAAAGGAAAAACTTCGATAAAATTGTGGACAAGTACATAAAACAAATATGAAAAAATGTACATAATGGTTCAGTAACAACAATTACAAAGCAAATAAGAACATATCTAGAGATATACAAGACAGCATGTAAA
>PEAW01035991.1_pt1 | contig 9061 bp, 8 predicted proteins | sample 1430331 | NCBI WGS metagenome assembly PEAW01 (sample SAMN07709108, study PRJNA374926) | Mollusc metagenome, whole genome shotgun sequencing project. | isolation source: combination of 3 Haliotis diversicolor samples: VC2003, Pt131, and Pt118... | host: Haliotis diversicolor | place: China:Guangdong ... | reverse complement strand
TTCTCCATCATGCACATCACTAGTATATTTCTTATATATAGATACCATATTCTTATATTCTTTATTTATTACATCTTGGTTATCCATAGCTTGTGCTACTGCACTAATACCACTTATTTTAAAAAACGACCTAGCACCATTTCTACCACTATCATCCGCCATCCCCATAGTGTAAACACTTCCTACGTTTATAGCGGGTTCAAGGGGAGTATTCGGGTTGGATCTAGATAACTTAGAAAACTCACTAAAGTTAGTACAATACTTTACCTTATTGTACGCTATAATAGTCGCGACTGTTTCACAAGTAGTCCTAGAAGTCTTAATGATATTATATATTCTATCCCTAAGATCCTCAACTAATGAACCTGTACCCTTATCGTAAGAGGAAATAAAATCTTGAACAGTATAAAACACACCTTGATTTTTAAATATACTTTCGACCGTGTTTGTTGTGTATGTAGGTGTTGAAACCGTTGCTGTGGTGCCTGAACCTGAGACTACATGTGCTGTTGGTGGCGTATAACTAATACCTTGTAATGTACTTATTGCAGTGTATGTATTGGCTGTGTCTAAACTATCCACCCAGTTACCTATATCGTTAATCTTATCTGCTACTAAATTGAAATTATCGTTCACCTTAGAGGTTAAATCTTGCATACTCTGTTTAACAGCATCTAAGTCTTTCTGCTGTGCGTCTGTTAAGCCAACCTTAAGGTTTTTTACATCACTAATTAAACCATCCACAGTGTTTTGTAAATCTTTTGCGTCTTTACCTAATGCGTCTGTAGTTTGTGTAACTGTAGCTTGTAATTTTGCTGTTTCTGAATTAATACGACTAAAATTCTGATTATAATATAACTGAGTGGTTGTGCCTGCTCTATCCACGCCCTCTTCTACCATAGACTGCAATGTGGCTACATCCGCTTTCTCTCTAGTCTTTAATGCTAATTGAATGCCTACATCATTATTATCACTTATTATACTATCAGTAGTACGCCTAATAGTACTCATCACGCACCCCCTTGAGTAATACCTACGGTAATAGGTACTGAGAATGTACTCAATATTGAATCATCATCCCCTCTAAAATACACTGAGAATACATTATTACGTGTTGCTTCCATAGGTAAATTAGCCACATCTGTCTTAGTAGTAACATCAGAGTTATGTGTAATGTTATGCACCATAGAACCTACATCATCAAAAAACTGTGCTACTATCTTACCTTGAAAAGTTAATCTATATTGTCTAAACGCTTTAACCCTATCTTCATAACCTAAAGACACCACAGGTGTTAAATAACTCCAAGACGTTCTATGCACATCCCATCTATAGTGTTTGTACGTTGTTTTGTTGTTACTATCTGTCTCAGCAACTTGAAATATTGGTACAGCCTCCTTTGAATAGATGTAATCCGCATGTTTTAACTCAGGGTAGTATCTATAATACGATGTACTGTCTATTATCTCTACTACATTGTATTTTAAATGCTGATGAGGTTTTACCTCTTCTGGAACTAATAGATTATACTCTCTGTCTAATAATACCCACACTGAGCCACCCATAGTAATATGAACACCTATTATTGTTGGCTCAACACCCTCAAATAATGTAGTAACATCAACTTTAGACTTTTTATCTTGTATATTATTTTGTTCTAACTGTTGTGAAGACGGCACACCAAAATCAACAGGTACTAATTCCACATTTGTGGGTAAAAAACTATCAGCTATCTTGGATATTTTACCTTGTGTAACTTGGTACAAACTGGTTCGCCATAAGAAGTATAATTTACTCTCATACAACACTATACTCTTCTTATTAATATCTGAAAACGTATATAATGGGTCTAACAGTTGAAATATAAAATTAGTAGTATCCTCACCAAGTAGAATGTATATACCTTGTACTGTGAAAATATATAAACCCTCTAGAGCTGACACTATCTTGACTACTTTTTCACCTGACCAATAGTTAATTTTTGTAGCGTCAAACAAGAAATCATCCCCTGTATACGCTAACTCTTGTGTTTTAGTAATCCAAAATAAATGGTTATTATGAAACACTAAACTTTCATTTACTATAATGTTAGTATCTATGTAAGGCTCCTTTATCACCTTATCATAGTCTATAGAATATAACATACCTCTAGAGCTAATGTTAGTTAAAATAGGTATTAAGAATGCAATTTGGGACTCAACTGACAGTAAATCTTTAGTCGATAGATTGTATTTGTATTTATTCCCACCGTACTCAAACACAAAATACAACTTACTTTGTATTAAAGTGTCCATAGTAGCCTGTGTTAGTAGCTTAACCTGTAGCAATAACTCACTAACTGACTTTTGTGAAGCTTTACCTACACGTATAGATTTATCACTCCAAAAGGAAATTGGTTGCATTACACCTGTATTATTAATATCTGCATAACCTCTCAGTTCCACACTGTCTAGAAAAGCTATATAACTATCAGAATCATGATCACTACCACCACCTTTATCTGTACGCCTTGAAGTTTCTCTTAACTCTGTGCTGGAATCCACTGATGTAATAACGTTTATATCATCTTTACCTAAGGTAACAGTTTTATCTGTAATAACTGTGGTCTGTCCATTCTTATCCTCTAGCGTGTATCTAACACCTCTGTAAGTAAAACTGAAATCACCTACATTTGTTACAACACCTAGTTTTAGTATACTAGAATCTGATAACTTCACTCCACCTAAATCAAACGGTATTAATTTCCTAACACCAGTAACTTTTCCACTGCGTATATCCACGTTAACACTACGCTTCACACTAGTAGATGGGTGTAATAATGGTAACAAATCCCCTACTTTAGTGGACTCTATGTTTCTTACACTAAACTCTGCGTCTACCATAACACAACTCCTTTAGGTTTATCTGCTATCTGTACTGCATTACTACGCTTCAATATCTGCACCTTAGAATAGAACTCTTGTTGTGTCCTAACAGCTAAGGTCTGACTTCCCTCTATGTTACTTAAGTCATCAGAGTAAACTTTCATTTTAACGTACTCTATTAAAGCGTCTTGTATGAACAAACCTTTAGGTATCTCTTGTTCAAATGTGGGGATCATAAACACTTTAGCTATTAGATTTAAGTTCAAATCCTCCACTTTATGTTTTTTTCGTTTGTCAGGACGAGAACTTTTATCTTTCTTCTCATGTTCACTCTCCGACAAGTGTCTATCCCCGTGTTCATGCTCATAATGTTCTTCAGAGATAATTATACTTCTTAGTATACCGTCTTTATTATCGTCAACTATATTAACTGGTATGTTGTTTATATACAAATTTACTGGTTTTCCATCTTTACCAAAGAAAAAATGATGAGGTATCGCTTTATTAATATCAAATAGTAGCTTCACGCCACCACGCCAGCCGTCATAATGTGTCCATGTATAATAAAATGTATTAGAAACTTCTGTAACCTTAATAGGTAACACAGGATCAACAGAAATTGTAGTAGCTGTAGCCATATTTACAGTAGCAGGTCTCCCTGTCTCAGGTATATAATTCAATAGCTTATCTTCTAAAAATACATTTTGTAATAAGAACGCATTATCATCTAACTTAAACATATTAGGTTCAGATGTGGGCTGTAGTTTGAGGTTGGCAGGAAACAGAAGTAACATTTTAGCTATCTCATTGAAACCTTGTCGTAAATAAGTCTCCAAGAGCTTCCGTTCCCACCTTACATTAGATGGATCCTGTATCACTATAGATATATGTGCTAACAAGTCATCTAATAAAACCATGATACTACCTATTCACTCGGTGTAAAGAACGTCTTAATGAAGTTCCTCTAAAGCCGATAATTGCTTTAAATTGTATATCATCCCCTGAAGCTGCTTTGGTTGGCATGCTGTATTTAATCTGACAACCAAAACCATGAGGGTAATATTTAACAAGGTCAAAACCTTTAATAGCGTCAGCAACAGTAGTCGCACTTAACGTATAAGCGTTACCAGCAACATTACTAGCACTAGATGTTAACCTAGTTACAGTAGCTTTCTTAGTATCATCGTTCAAGTCCCACAGGTTCAATTGCAGTGTCAGCACCGATTTAGGGTCTGCGTCCTCAACAACCATAAACGCATTATCTATAATAAATGGATCACGGATCATACAAAACGCACTAAAATCTCTATCTATACCAGTACGTACGTACAAAACATTTGCTACTGTCTTGCTCTCTGCATACAAACTACCGTTGTTGCCTATATCTATTAAGGGACGACTGTCTATATCCAGTTGAATCTCGTCCTTATCGTAATCAAGTTTAGCCATGTAACACCTCTATTGCATAACAAAATTTAATTTAACTAACCCTACATCATAGCCAGCTAAAGCTCTAATATAGTCAGTGGTCGCTGCAGTGTATCTTATCTTCTGAATACCTGTATGTGCAGATATTATTACTTGTGTAGGTGAACCACCAATAATGGTTTTCTCTTCATCTACCTTAACAGAAGCCTTAGCGAAAGGATAAATCATAAGACTTTCAGCTCCAAGCACAGCTCCAGAGAACACTCTAGTTGTTCTATCAAAACCTGCTTCTCCTGTAAGCTTACCATTTGCGTCCACCTGTCTAAGCCCAACCTCTTCTACTCTCATACCTGTTATTTGAAGCTTAGTAGTACTTGCGTCCACTAGACGTCTAGCTCTACCTATAGTAGGTACCTCTTTAAGTATAGCCTCATTAACGCTAATCAAGTTAAAACGATGAGGTATCTTAGTTACATCATACTTGAAGATTTGGTTACCCTCGCCACGTTCCCCTACAGTGTTGTACATATCGTACCATTCACTACCGTTATCCATTATTCTATGACTAACTTCTTTAGGTATAATCAATGTATGATAAGTAGCACCTGCAGCAGGTTTGATAGGTTGGCGATGTCCTTTGAACTCAGTTGCCCCATCACTTTCAAAAATCTTAAATGGTGTAGACTTAAAGTCAGCTACGGACGATGTCGGTGCTGTACCGTTATCTAAGAAGAATTTCAAAGCGTTCATATGGTCAACTGAACGTGGGTCTAATTGTACAATAATTGAGGGTAACGTGTCTGTGTTCAAAGACAACATAGCGTCCAAGTAAGCTTGGTAATGCGTACGTTGTAAAATAGTCATTGCACTACTTAATGCATGTGAATAACTTGCTAAAATCTTAGCACCAAACCTTGCTGCCTCATTTTTTGTCAAATACTTAGCTGTAGAACCTACAACTTCTAGAGGGAACGAATGTCCATAGAAGTGTGGCAAGTCGCCCTCTCCTTTAACATCTTCACCCTCAGCATACACTCTACCAGTAGCCTCACCAGCGAACCTTGAAACCATAGCCCAACCACCATCACCGTAAGGTTGCAACTCTTTATCAGCTATTACAATAGCACTTGATTTGCTATTACCAATAAATGATGATAAAGGATGCTCCAAAGGTAGCCTACGTAGTTGGTCGTTAAACTTCGTTATTTGAGGTATCAGCTCGTTCTGATACACCCCAGCAAATTGAGATTGAACCCTGTGGTCTAAAACTCCTGATGTACTGGGTGTAGAATTAATTCTTTCCATAATTTACTCCATATTTATTTGTATACAGCGTCTCTATTCTAATTCATTTTGTAAACTTGAGACTTCCACTTCGTTAGGTGTCCCATCTAAGTTATTCATCTGTACTTTCTTCGTATGTTTAGTATCACCTATTACATTTTGTATGAAATCCTCATACATAGGTAATTCAGCTCCGAAAGTTTTTGTTCTAGCTTCTTCTAAATGTTTTTCTATAACACTCTTATCTTTATCATCTTTCTTGCCTGTCTTTTTTATGTTATCTAATTCACCATTTAATTGTCTATCATTCTGTTCAACTACCTCATTATCTCCCTCATCTACTTGATTAAGCCGATGTTTCAATAATGCTTGTTGGTCTTCTAGCTTAAGATTAAGGATATCTGAGTGTTTAGCTATATAATCCGCTAGAGATATCTTTATACCACCATCAGGTGAGGTAAGTTGTTTATGTTTATTTTCTAGTTCTGTTACTTTTTTTAACGCTATATCTTTAGCTTTAGTATTCATCTTTTTGAGCATTTCCTGTTGCTCATCCTCTTCTAACTCATCCCACTCAACACCAGCTTTTTCTTTTTCTAACGCTTCTGTTGTATATTGGTCAACTAACTTCTGTAAACTTGCAAATCCCATATTACTCCTCCTCATTATGTGTAGCTAAAGTATCACTTAACTGATAATGCTTTAGCAAACCTGCAAAATTATCTAACATTGTGTTATCATTTGACGACCATGTGTTAACTATATGCTCCATAGTTACATACCCATTACTTACATAAACAAATAGAACTAACGGAATATTCTCAAAAAACTCTTCTACAGTATGTGAAGCTAAAAATGTAGCTACTTCAGGGTTGGTACTTCGTAACACTGCCATATTGAAATATTTATACAAATTATGTAGCACCAAAGATGTTAACTCAACTTTATTTATGCTAACTTGTACAACTTCTTCCTCAGGTTCTTTTTGCCAAAAACGTTTTTTAGCTGGTTTAGCTTTAGTCTTAGCTTTAGTTTGCCTAATTGATTTTACTTTAGGTTGTTCAACCTCAACGTCCGCTTCTGCTTCTTCACCCTCTGTTCCATAAGGGTTTTTATAAACTGTATCCATATAAAATTCCTCCTTTACATTACAGTAATTGTTATGTATATTGGTATATAGTATGTATACAACATATGTACATAAAAGTAAAGATATTTTTTGAGGTTTTTTATGGCAAAAAGTTATATGACTTTTATAGATACAGTAGCTTTAAGGGTTGCTGAGCTAAAACAAAATAAAGAAACAGGTAATACATCTGATATGTGGAGGTTATCTTCATTCTCTACACATTGGAATATACCTAAAGTTGTACTAGACTTAATAGAGGAAAAAGTAATATCTATAATAACTGAACGATCTGGTGATGAACAACTAGAAGAGTTGTCAATAGTTTATGATGTGCTTATAAAATATATGGCTCAAATCAACTTAGTAGGTAAGATTGCTAATGATGAACTTACACCAACTGAATTAAATGCTATATTAGGTCAAGCTAGAAAAACTACTGTTACTGAGGGTTCTGCTAACTATATGGCTGAATTCGTTTCACTACTTTCAGGGAAAAAGGATGATTAAGAAACAACATTTTGATGATATATTCAAAGGAACTGAAAATTATCTTGATGTGTATGCAGAGATTACATCAGAGAATGTAACTAAGTGCATACAAAACCCTTTATGGCGTCTTAACAACATTTATAGTGTGCATAACAAAGAGGGTAAGCACGTTAAGTTCGTTATGAATACTGCTCAGCTTATAGTATATGCTAACTTGAAACGTAGAAAACGTCTTATCATTCTAAAGAGTAGACAACAAGGGGTGTCCACCCTTATGAATATTATCTTCTTGGATATGCTTCTCTTCACTGTGGATAAAAAAATAACTGTTGCAATTCAAGCACATACTAATGATAGTGCAACTGGTTTTATTACAACTATACGTGATATACATAGATCATTACCTAAGAAGTTTGTTAAGATGACTTACTCTGAGATATTAGTTGATAATAAACAAGAACTCAAACTACGTAATGGTAACAGGTTGCTATCACGTGTAAACTTGCGGGGTGCTTCACTGCAAGGCTATCACTCAACAGAGTTAGCTATTGTAGCGGATGAAAACCCAGATAAAGCACAAGCCCTCTATTCAGAGACATTACCAGCTGTAACTACAGATTGTATAGTAGTGATTGAGAGTACAGCTAAAGGTTACAACTTATTCAAGCACGAATGGGATAAAGCAGTAAGAAACAAAACTATAGATGACCCACTCCGTTTCTATCCTGTATTCTTGTCGTGGTTAGATGACCCTAAATGTGTCAACCCTGTTGACCAAATACCTACTAAAGAACAAGAAGCTCTAATTCAAAAATTCCCTCAAGAGCTAACTAGAGAACAACGTAACTTCTTCATAAGTTACCACGACACACTTGGAGCTAGGTTCTTTCAAGAATACCCATCTATACCTGAGGAGGCGTTCTTCTCAGAAGATGATGGATATTACTATGCACCTCAATTCAAACGAATACAAGATGAAAGACGTATTGTAAGCACTAAAGAACTCTATGACCCACAACAGCCTCTATACGCAGCTATGGACTTAGGTTTCAATGATTACACTTGTATAGTAGTATTCCAACAACCTGATATCTATAAGTACAATATTATAGCAGAATATACTAACAATGGGGAAGCAATATCCCATTACCTGAAATGGCTAAACACACTTAAGATAGAAGAACTTCCTCGTAAGCTCACAGCTTTGTTCTTACCTCATGACGCAACACATCACACTACTACATCCGAGAACAACATAGAGACTATCATCAAAGCTAATTTGAAAAGTGGACATGTCATAGTGTTACCTAAAGACCGTAAACTAGATGGTATAGATAAAGTTAGAAGACGTCTGGATAACATGCATATATCCGAAGACTGCGAATATCTAATATCAAGTATACAAGGGTACAAACAAAAATATGACCCCTCTAGAGGAGTGTTCTTAGGTGAAGAACGTAATAAGGCTACACACGGAGCAGATGCTTTAAGATATGTAGTACAAGCTAACCCATTTGCTAAGTTTAGTACAAAATCAAATATCTATAACAGTAGAAAAACTAACCAGTCTAAAGCTAAACGTAAATACACTATATAGCTATTTCAAAATTACTAAGCTAAATTTTTCTGCGAAATTTTTCTGCATATGTCGTTATGTGAATTCCCCGTTCGGCAGTTATAGTCGTCAATACCCGTTACGGGATTTCCCGCTTCGGTAACTATAGTGTATCTTCTATTGTGTAATAGGTAAATAGTAAGTTATTTTGAAATTACTAACTGAAAAATTTTCACCAGTTTGAACGGCGTTACAAAACAAGACAAAACAAAACAACAATGGCTGGCGGGTGGGGTCGCGGGTGGCTCTCAT
>PEAW01040134.1_pt1 | contig 9087 bp, 8 predicted proteins | sample 1430331 | NCBI WGS metagenome assembly PEAW01 (sample SAMN07709108, study PRJNA374926) | Mollusc metagenome, whole genome shotgun sequencing project. | isolation source: combination of 3 Haliotis diversicolor samples: VC2003, Pt131, and Pt118... | host: Haliotis diversicolor | place: China:Guangdong ... | reverse complement strand
AGTCTTTCTTGTTTTCTTTGTTTCATGTGGCTACGCGTTCTAACTACCTTAGTTTAACTCTATACTGCGTTGTCACTTGTCCGTTCCTGTAACTCTATTCATTTAGCTACACTTCATTACATCCACTATATGCAATAGATCTTAATTCTTTTATTCTTTCGTTACACTTAAAATTAAACAAACCAAAATAAATAATATATAACCGTAGAATCTTTGATTATTAAGGTTAGTTAGAATATAAATAATCTTTTAAATTAGAATAAAACCTCTAACTTATAACTATAAACAACGTGATAGTTCTGCTTTATCATCCAGCATTAAGATTATCCTTATTCACGAGTGAAAGGAATAATATTAATAGTAGCTGAATGAAAAGACACTATAACTTAAGTTTGAATATAATTATTTTGGCTAAAACAAATGTTAAGTTGAACATAAAATAAATTAAATAAGGAAGTGAAGCAAATGAAAAACAGATTAAAAATGGAAGTACAGAAAGTATTGAATGAAGGGAACAGCATTGTTAGAAATATTGATACTAGAAACAGACTCGAAGAATTAGTAAATGAATTAGGAGAAGTAATAGGATCATTAGATTTAGAATATGAAATAAAGGAATTTACAGCATATCAAAATAGTATGAGTAATTTATTATTTGTAGTTAATAACACTATTAGAAGGAATACAGAAAGAGCCAATGAAAAAGAGAGGTTAGAATCTTTGCATAGCTTTGCCCTTGACTTTGACAGATACAAACATGATATAATTTTTGAAAGAATGAATATTAGACAATTTAAACAGTACCCATTAAAACAGTACCTAGACTACAATGAAATAAATGTAAAGGACTATGAAAGAGCTTTATATCATCTCACTGGCGTTTATGTTGATACTAGTGTAATTAGGTTAAACTATTTGGAGTTTATAGCAAGCATAATCAATGATTTTAGTGTTGACACTATGTTGATGTTTAATTCAATCATGCTTAGTTTAGAAAAAGAAGAACTAAATATAAAATTAATGAAATATCCAAATATAAAAGATTTAGATAAAAGGTTTACTCAAGCAAAAAAGGACTACTTCAAAGTAAAGAAAGAAGAAGATCATATAAAAGAATTAGAAGAATACAAATTCACTAAGCAATTAGAAGAAGAAGCAAAACTCAAGAAAGCTAAGGAATTAGTCGAATTAGAATTGGCCAATGAATATGATATTAGGCTGAAACAAAAATTAGATACACTGAATTAACTTATTTATTTATTTTTTATTAGATTATAGACGTATAGAAACTTAGGATTGAATTATTTCTTTTGTCACGTCATTACGACGCTTTTATTTCAATTCTAAGCGATTCTATACTGGAACGCAAGTGTTTACACTGCTAAACAATATAAAAGCTCTTAAATGGCTTCTAAGGGCCTTTAAAATGGATATACGATAATTGATTCAAAGAAAATGAATAGTTGATTTATATTGAAAAAAATATTTGTAGAAATTTTTACATAGTAACCTAATACAATTTAGAAGCTACCGAGGGGTATCAAAGGTTTTAGAACGAATGTTAAAATTAACACTAATTTAAAATAAGAACCATGAAGCAATAACAAGGTAACTAAGAAGTACAGGATCATTGAAAATATGTATAAAATTATAGTACTGTGTCCGTGATGATACGGTAATATGCTATAAAATACCCTGTTTTGAGTGTCCGAGCTGCTTATTTTTACATGAAGTCAATAAAATCAATAACTTTTACTTCTTATTTCTAAAGAATAAGAACCATTAAAAAAGAAGGCAGTAAATACTACCCTCTATTTTATTTAGAATAACTTCCCATTCATTACTATTTGTTTAATCTAGCTTGTATAATTTTAATAGATTCTGATAAACCAGTTAGAGGGAATTCTATGTTATCGAATGATGTTCCATAATATTTTATAGAAACCTTTGCTCTTTCTCCTTCAAGAAACTTAAGTGGTAATATTCCATTGTGGAATGAATAAGTAATTGATTGTGGATTAATTGCTATAGGTGTTAAATCTAATCTATCTGTTTTCTTTGATTTGAATATTTTGCTTGTACTATAAACCCACATTATCCCATAATTATCGTCAAGTCTTTTATGGAAACCATAATGAGGCTTTAGAACTATAGTATCAGCTCCTGTAACACTACACACAACAAATACCGTATATCCCTTATTTTCATTTACCATAAGTGGAACGAATCCATATTGTGGATGTTTTAAAGGTTGGTTATTATCATCTGTTTGGTATTGAATATAATTATGATCAAATACTCCATTGTTATAATTACAATCCATTGCTTGAGCTAATTGGCTTAAGAATAAGATTCCTAAACTTAGTACTAATATTTTTATTTTTTTCATATTTCATCTCCTTGTTTTTAATAGCTAAATATTATAACATGAAATTTTTATTTAAACTATTTACATATAAAGTGACACAAAATCAATAGAAATCTTGTATATAAATATGAGGAATAAAAAATATTCCTTGAAAAATTACATAAAATTATATATACTCATAATACCTAAAAACGAAAAAATGAATATATTATAAATGCCTATATAAGGTGTTTAGTTTGGTTAACACAAATGAGAGCTACGTTTTGCTTTCGTGTTGTAATTGTATGAGGATACACCCAGACTTTACATTCTTATGTGGGCTTTTTTTATACCCAAACAAATATAAATAGTAGGACTGAGTTCTGAGGTTCCATATCCTAACTAAACAAAATAAATATAACAATACATTTACAATTAAATAGTGGTACACCTAACGAGCTGGGAGTTGTGGCGTAACTCTCGTGGTAAGAGTCTCGAGATGAAGAGATATTGTAATATAGACGGGTCTAGGAGGGTAGACATTTGAACTGATAATTAGTGATACATCATTTTTTCTTTTTTCTTTTTACATTTTTGAACTGACAAGGGAGGGTTTTTAAGTCTTTCTTGTTTTCTTTGTTTCATGTGGCTACGCGTTCTAACTACCTTAGTTTAACTCTATACTGCGTTGTCACTTGTCCGTTCCTGTAACTCTATTCATTTAGCTACACTTCATTACATCCACTATATGCAATAGATCTTAATTCTTTTATTCTTTCGTTACACTTAAAATTAAACAAACCAAAATAAATAATATATAACCGTAGAATCTTTGATTATTAAGGTTAGTTAGAATATAAATAATCTTTTAAATTAGAATAAAACCTCTAACTTATAACTATAAACAACGTGATAGTTCTGCTTTATCATCCAGCATTAAGATTATCCTTATTCACGAGTGAAAGGAATAATATTAATAGTAGCTGAATGAAAAGACACTATAACTTAAGTTTGAATATAATTATTTTGGCTAAAACAAATGTTAAGTTGAACATAAAATAAATTAAATAAGGAAGTGAAGCAAATGAAAAACAGATTAAAAATGGAAGTACAGAAAGTATTGAATGAAGGGAACAGCATTGTTAGAAATATTGATACTAGAAACAGACTCGAAGAATTAGTAAATGAATTAGGAGAAGTAATAGGATCATTAGATTTAGAATATGAAATAAAGGAATTTACAGCATATCAAAATAGTATGAGTAATTTATTATTTGTAGTTAATAACACTATTAGAAGGAATACAGAAAGAGCCAATGAAAAAGAGAGGTTAGAATCTTTGCATAGCTTTGCCCTTGACTTTGACAGATACAAACATGATATAATTTTTGAAAGAATGAATATTAGACAATTTAAACAGTACCCATTAAAACAGTACCTAGACTACAATGAAATAAATGTAAAGGACTATGAAAGAGCTTTATATCATCTCACTGGCGTTTATGTTGATACTAGTGTAATTAGGTTAAACTATTTGGAGTTTATAGCAAGCATAATCAATGATTTTAGTGTTGACACTATGTTGATGTTTAATTCAATCATGCTTAGTTTAGAAAAAGAAGAACTAAATATAAAATTAATGAAATATCCAAATATAAAAGATTTAGATAAAAGGTTTACTCAAGCAAAAAAGGACTACTTCAAAGTAAAGAAAGAAGAAGATCATATAAAAGAATTAGAAGAATACAAATTCACTAAGCAATTAGAAGAAGAAGCAAAACTCAAGAAAGCTAAGGAATTAGTCGAATTAGAATTGGCCAATGAATATGATATTAGGCTGAAACAAAAATTAGATACACTGAATTAACTTATTTATTTATTTTTTATTAGATTATAGACGTATAGAAACTTAGGATTGAATTATTTCTTTTGTCACGTCATTACGACGCTTTTATTTCAATTCTAAGCGATTCTATACTGGAACGCAAGTGTTTACACTGCTAAACAATATAAAAGCTCTTAAATGGCTTCTAAGGGCCTTTAAAATGGATATACGATAATTGATTCAAAGAAAATGAATAGTTGATTTATATTGAAAAAAATATTTGTAGAAATTTTTACATAGTAACCTAATACAATTTAGAAGCTACCGAGGGGTATCAAAGGTTTTAGAACGAATGTTAAAATTAACACTAATTTAAAATAAGAACCATGAAGCAATAACAAGGTAACTAAGAAGTACAGGATCATTGAAAATATGTATAAAATTATAGTACTGTGTCCGTGATGATACGGTAATATGCTATAAAATACCCTGTTTTGAGTGTCCGAGCTGCTTATTTTTACATGAAGTCAATAAAATCAATAACTTTTACTTCTTATTTCTAAAGAATAAGAACCATTAAAAAAGAAGGCAGTAAATACTACCCTCTATTTTATTTAGAATAACTTCCCATTCATTACTATTTGTTTAATCTAGCTTGTATAATTTTAATAGATTCTGATAAACCAGTTAGAGGGAATTCTATGTTATCGAATGATGTTCCATAATATTTTATAGAAACCTTTGCTCTTTCTCCTTCAAGAAACTTAAGTGGTAATATTCCATTGTGGAATGAATAAGTAATTGATTGTGGATTAATTGCTATAGGTGTTAAATCTAATCTATCTGTTTTCTTTGATTTGAATATTTTGCTTGTACTATAAACCCACATTATCCCATAATTATCGTCAAGTCTTTTATGGAAACCATAATGAGGCTTTAGAACTATAGTATCAGCTCCTGTAACACTACACACAACAAATACCGTATATCCCTTATTTTCATTTACCATAAGTGGAACGAATCCATATTGTGGATGTTTTAAAGGTTGGTTATTATCATCTGTTTGGTATTGAATATAATTATGATCAAATACTCCATTGTTATAATTACAATCCATTGCTTGAGCTAATTGGCTTAAGAATAAGATTCCTAAACTTAGTACTAATATTTTTATTTTTTTCATATTTCATCTCCTTGTTTTTAATAGCTAAATATTATAACATGAAATTTTTATTTAAACTATTTACATATAAAGTGACACAAAATCAATAGAAATCTTGTATATAAATATGAGGAATAAAAAATATTCCTTGAAAAATTACATAAAATTATATATACTCATAATACCTAAAAACGAAAAAATGAATATATTATAAATGCCTATATAAGGTGTTTAGTTTGGTTAACACAAATGAGAGCTACGTTTTGCTTTCGTGTTGTAATTGTATGAGGATACACCCAGACTTTACATTCTTATGTGGGCTTTTTTTATACCCAAACAAATATAAATAGTAGGACTGAGTTCTGAGGTTCCATATCCTAACTAAACAAAATAAATATAACAATACATTTACAATTAAATAGTGGTACACCTAACGAGCTGGGAGTTGTGGCGTAACTCTCGTGGTAAGAGTCTCGAGATGAAGAGATATTGTAATATAGACGGGTCTAGGAGGGTAGACATTTGAACTGATAATTAGTGATACATCATTTTTTCTTTTTTCTTTTTACATTTTTGAACTGACAAGGGAGGGTTTTTATAATGTTTTTTCTTTTCTTTTTTACGTGATAGGGGTGCTTAAAATAAGAATATAGGTTTAATAATATAGGAGAAAATATAATGAATACAGTAGGAATAAGAAAAGTAGTTTGACCAACTATCGTTGGTCTTTTTCAGTTGTTGTAGAAAAGATCAATAGGAGGATATAAGATGGATAAATTAGAAGTTGTATATCAAGATTTAAAAGATTGTTGTTATACTTGTAAAAACAGAGTGCTTAGAGAGGATAAGAGGTTCTATACTTGCTTATGTGATAGTGAACTAGTGTTTAGTAATGTAGAGTCTTTATTCACTAAATGTAGCTTATATGAAGAAGATAAATAGGAGAGTGGTTATATGAATTTGGATATTACTTTTTGCTTAAATGGTAATGATTGTAAATTTAAAAATACTTGTAAAAGATTTGTTAATAGGAAATATTTAAAAGATGGAGAACTTAGAACTTATTCTAGGTTCTTTGATAAAAATAGTAGCTGTACTATGTTATTACCTATTGAAAAGAAAAAGGAGGTAAAGAAAGGTGTCAGAAAGATTTGGAGTCTTAGAAAGAGAAAGTGATCCACAAGAGTTTTATAATGAACTTAAATGTTGTAATAATTGTAAGTTCTTATTTAGTAATAAAATGGAATCTGTATTTGCTTGTGAAGTTCATGAAAGATTTATTAATAATTCAGAATTAGATACAATATGTGAATATTATGAAGAAATGTAGTGGCGAATGTGATATAATATATATAATAAAAGGAGATGATTTAATTGGAAAAGATTTTAGTATTAGGAAACACAGGAACAGGAAAGACATATGCAACACAATATTTAGACCCTAAGAAAACTATTATAGTTCAAAGTAGAAAGAAGAGAATGGGATTCAGAGCTGATAAAGATTTTGTTCTAGGAAAGAATAGATTTATTATAGATACTAATAAAAAAGCTTTAGCTTTCTTAAAGAGAATTGAATCAAGTAGTAAAATTGATAATATTAATATAGTATTTGATGATATGAACTACAATATGGTTAATGAATATATGATTTATAGAAATGAAAAAGGTTATGATAAGTTTGAAAGATTAGCTTTTGATTTCATTGATGTTGTTAATTATGTAGATGAAATGACTACTAATGGTATTGTTGTATTTATGGCTCATACTCAAAAAGATGCTGATGGAGAAATAGAATTCAAGTCTGTTGGTAGATTTGTTTCTGAAAAGTTCTGTTTAGAGGGTTGTTTTGAAACTGTTCTTTTATGTAATCCTGATCATACATTCTCTACAAAAGATTTAGGTCCATCTAAGTCTGCTTCTGGAATGTTTGAATCTGAAATAAAGAATGATTTAGCCTTTGTTATTGATACATATAATGAATTTTATGGTATAACTGAAGAAAGTGTCGCCGTGATACAAGACGAAGTTGGCGAAGAAAGCGAAGCCTAAGCCAACAAGGAACACAAGCTTTGCAACCTTTCGGTTGCTTTGTTTGGTTTTGTAGAATAGATTATCGTAGATTATACAGCTAATATCGCTGAACAAAAGTATAAGGAGAAACACAAAAATGGATTTTAATTTTAATTTTAACCAAGATTTAGCACAACAAGAGGAAGTATTTGCAGAATATCTTAACACTTCAGGAGTTTATTTAGTAAAAGTAGATAAAGCAGAATTAACAAAGTCTAAGAAACAAGGTTCACAATCTCATTACATTAAGTTTGAAACAACTGTAATTGATGGTGAACATAAAAATAAGAAGTTTAATACTAATATTGTATTAACTAATAAAGATAATAAAGGAACTTATTTAGATAAGAATACTAATACTCAAAAACCATTACCAGGAGTTATAGACTTAAATAGAATCTTATTATTATCTGATAAAGGTAAATTATTTAAAGGTTCTAATTTTGATATTTTAAATGGTGTTAAACTTTATTTAGCTATTGAATTTAAAGAAAAACCAGAAGAGAAGTATCCTGATAAAAATATTAAAGGTGTATTCCATGCAGTTTCTAAAAAGACTTCATTTGAGAAGAAGAATAACTCAGAAGCTAAAGGATTCCAATTTTGGACTGATAAATTTAAAGATGCTTTACCAGTAGAAACAAAAACAGATACTGATGTTAATATAGCTAAAATTAATCAAGAAAGAAATGAAATGAATAATAGTACAGCAAACCAAGATGATGACGAATTTCCTTTTAGGTAGGCATTGATACCTGCTTAAGTTTATGATATTTTTATCATAAATACAGGAGGTGGTATTAATGCCATATAGGAATACACAATTACAATTAAATACAAGAGGGAGTGAAACCATATGAACAAACCTGATTTAGATTTTATTTTAGATCAAGAAGACTTACAGGCAGAAATTGATTATATTGATATGAGGATTAGTAAACTTAAATTAGCTAGAAGAAATAAAATGAAGCTGATGAAGTTTAAACCTCCTTTAAGTTTTGTTTATATGGTTTATATAGAAAATAGAGCAGCTTATTATATTCACAATGACAATAGATATTTAGAAATGGGGAAAGAAGCTTTAAAATATGCTAAAAAGCATTATAACGTCGATTTAAAGACGGTTATTGGAACAAGCAAAAAGTTTTATATCCCTAAGGAATTAGAAGAAGAATTGATTGTATAATCAGTTTTTTAATGGTATAATCTTAATGTGAAAGTTCATTTTAAACAATGCTTTTTCTTACTACTTTTAAAAGGCTGATTCATTTCAGTCTTTTTTAAAAGACACTTTTGGCGAATGTTTAGCTTTTGAATAGTTTGACTATTATACTCGAATTAGGTGGTGAGATTAAAAGGAAAGATGAGCAGACTAAATGAATTATTAGAACTTAATAAAAAAGCAATACTTAAAAAAAATAACAATAAAAAAATAGTCGAATTATATAAAGGCTATATTTCAGAAGATAATAACGTTTTAGAAGAATTTGTAAATTTTATTAAAGAAAGTGTTAATTTTAAGAATAAAATAAATTTAATAGTTGCTCCTCCAGGGAGTGGGAAAACCAGTGCAGTTCTTAAAGAGCTTAGAAAGAGAGAAATAAAAAAAACGATTACAATAGTACCTAAAGTTGACCAAGTAGAGAATGTCCACTTAAATGAAAGATATGAAGCTTTAGGTGT
>PEAW01040433.1_pt1 | contig 9098 bp, 16 predicted proteins | sample 1430331 | NCBI WGS metagenome assembly PEAW01 (sample SAMN07709108, study PRJNA374926) | Mollusc metagenome, whole genome shotgun sequencing project. | isolation source: combination of 3 Haliotis diversicolor samples: VC2003, Pt131, and Pt118... | host: Haliotis diversicolor | place: China:Guangdong... | reverse complement strand
GGGATAAGCTTTGTTAGTAGTTCAATTAATAGGATAATTTTCAAACTTATCTTCAACTCCATTTTTTTCATTTTCATGTTCTCTTGCAATAGTTCTTGCTAATGCTTTTGTTGCTATCTTCATCTCGTGTGAAAATTGCTTTTGTGCTTGATCATTAACTAATCTTTCTTCCCTATGGAAGTAATAGTCCATATTTACACAATTTAGACCATCTCTATATTGCTCTTCATTAATAAAACCATCATTGTATTGCTTATCTAGTTCTATTTTTGAAAAGTTTGTAACACTTGCTTTTGCTGTTGAAAGGTTTCCTGTTTTCAACTTCTTAAATGCTTTTGGTTTCGCTTTTCTTATTTCATTGAATATGATGGAATGAATTTTAATTCCTAAGTCTTTTTGTATACCTTCTACATATTCAAGTGTTTGAGGTGAAACTCTTTCTGCAACGGTTCTATCTCTTGCGTGTGTTTTATGTTCAACTAATTTATAAACTCCTTTATCCTTGACAAGTAAGTCAGCTCTAATGTGTTGTAGGAATCTATAATCTTTTAAATCTTCATCTGAGTACTTATATAATTCTGATAAAAATGATACTTCAGCAAAAACTACTTCATCAAAATCATCTTTTTTGTAATATTGATAATAATGTTCGAAATAAATCTTTGCATCATTTAAGGAAGTAAGCATAGTAACTCCTTTTTTATCAACAATAGCTTCTAGTTGTTCTTGTTTTTCTTGAGTTCAAGTTAAGTCAAAATCAACTAATGCCATCTTATATGCTTCAGATTTAGAAAAACCATGTTGTTGTGCTGTGTAATAAACATCTAATAACTCATGGAATACTGAACCAATAAATAGTGCAGTACTTTTTCTTTTCTTTTCTATTCCTTTTGTTTTGCCATCTAATTTGAAGACATAACTAAAGAAATAATCTCTTGGAGAAGTCAAGAATGTAGACCTTTTAGAATATGAATAAACTAAATCTTTTTCCGTCTTCTTAATTTCAGGAATTATTATTTCCTCTTTTTTAACTTTCTTTTGTTTTGGTTTTATTACTTTCTCAGCTTTTTTGCTAGATTTCATAAATTCAATAGTATCAACAATTAATTTAAAAACTTTTTTGTGAATTGCTTGTTCACTAGCTTTTATTGTTTTCAACCCACTTTTAGTTAAAAATTCATCTCTCCATTTGATGCTATATTTTTTACCTTCAACTTCGATGGAAATACTCATCTTCTTCAAATCACTTTTAGCATCAACTTTTTCATTTGCATTAATTGCCTCAAGAAATCTTTTTGGATCTATCGCCATATTTCTCCTTTTTTTATGACAGGAATGTGAGTGTCATTAGTAAAGCCCCACTTTTGCCACCGAAACCCAATAGGTTTCCACATTCGGTGTTGTCAACTAAATGACTGCAAAAGCAGGGCTATGTGGTTCATGTGGAAGAACCGTATATCTTAATTATATACTAATTTTATTTTTTATTTATTTCTGCTTCTCTATTGATATGGTCTTCCATAGCAGATAAAGAAGTGTGAGACCTAATTAAACCTTCATTTTGTCCTGTTTGGACTTCTTCATTTAATAAATCCTTATTTACTGATAAAGTAATTTTAGCACGGCTTATATCTTCTTTACTTGCCGATTCACTTCTTAAAATTAATTGAGCATTAATAACATCTAGTTTCCTTTGCTCTTGTGTTTGGTCTTCGATAAACTTAACAACAATAGGAATATTTAAGAATCTATCTCAATCAACATTTGTTGAATTTAGTTTGCTTACAAGTTTATTTGCAAAGTTTTTCTTTTTAGCAATAGTTTGTGTTTGCATTTTTACTAAATTATCACTAAATATTTCTGACATTTTTAGAATCTTTTGCTTATCACCAACTCTAGTTCAATTAACATTAGAATTAACTAGTCTTGCAACTAAAATGTTACCTAAATCAATATCGAAGTTTGATTTTACTTTATTAGCTTTTGGTTTTTCTTTTTTGACAAGATCACTGAAAATATCAATTTCTTCTTCTTTAGGCATATTCTTCCTCCATTCTTTTTTTTCACAAATCGATAATATCATTATCAGCTATGAAACAATTGAATAACCCTATTTCCGCTGAAACTCCTTTAATCATTCTTTTAGAACTTCTTGCAAAATTGTGTAAATTTATTACATCTTCATTATCAGGGTAGTTTTCAATAACTCAATGGATAAGCATCTTTTTAATTGGCTTTTCTTTCAAAAACTTCTTTCTTGCTTTAATTATCCGTTTAGTCATGACTTTAACTCCTTTATTTTCTTAATTTTATCATTAAAATATTTTTTATCTCATATAGGTTTTATTAAAACTTCTTTGTTTTTTAATAAAAATTTATCGAGTTTAATTTGTTTCTTTAAAATATTCTTCTCTCTTTTTAGTAACGCCTTTAAAAAAGGTAATTGTTCAAAAGAGATTAATAAATCAATTGATGGTTTTGGCATTTTCATAATATTGAAACCATATGTTTCTTCTGATACTGATGTTTCTAATGATTTTAATAAATCTTGTGCAATATCTACTTTACTAATTTTTACTTTAATTTCCATTGAAAAATAAATTTAACATATTAATAGTTTTCTCAAACTTTTTATAATATTTATTTCCTTTTGTTTTAATCCTGTTCATTGCGACTAAGAACTTGTAGATTTCAGAAGTAATATTATCATCATCAAAAAGTTGTGTTAAAACATACTTTTCTTTTTTTCATATGTTTGCAGAACTACTAATACCAGATTTAGAAATAGGTTTCTCATTCATTGCAGCTATAATTCTATAAGCATAGGTTAAAGCTCTTGTTTTAAAACCTAAGAAATTAAATGCAATACTTGCTTCTTTCCATGTTGGTCTCAATCTTGGTTTTGTTTTAAATCTAGCATTTATCTTGTTTAACAAATTAATATTAAGATCTATATTGTCATCATTCAAAGAATGCAATACTTTTTTAACTCCAACCTTTACTTTCCCAGAGTTTACATTTAATGTAAATCTATCAAGAGAATCTAAAATAACTCATGAAACCGTTTCTCTTGCTGCTTCTAAGAAATTGTCTGGTTGTTCAACTTCACATTCATCCATTCTACCAGTGATTTTTAATTTTGTGAATAAGGTCCTATGAACTTGACTTCACAAATTATGTTGAGCAAAAATTAAACTCATTAACTTTTTGTACTCGCTATCACTAAAGATAGGAATACCATTAAATTTATCAACTTTCTTTTCTAGTTTCTCTCTATCAGTGTTTCACTTTTGAATTGATATGTGGGTATTTGAGTAATCTGTAATATCTGCAATGTCTTGTCCTCCAAATGAAGTCATCTCATTTAATACAAATAAAATCTCTTCATAATGGAAAGACATTTGCATTATTTCATTTAACATTTCCATTAATTGGCTATCTGCTTTCAATCCAAAAGCAATTCCTGTCTTTTTTAAATCATAGTTGTTTATCATCAGTAATTTTGCTAATGAAATTACTATTATTTTCTTTCTTATATCCATTATCCTCACCTCCTTTTAAGTGCTTTTTTTAATTCTCTAACTACTACTAAAGTAAAGTATGCTAGTTTTTCTCCCTTTTTTCAATCATTAGGGAAAACAAATAACACCACTTTTCTTTTTTCGTTTATTATTTTTTTTGGTTTTTTAACATCTTTAAAAACAATAAAGCCATTTCCATTTTTATATTTAAAAACTCAACCTTTATCATTTCTAATTCCGCCATAGTTTTCCATAGATCTTCAAAGTGCTATTTTTTCTAATTTCTCTTCACTTGGAAAGCGATGTTTTTCAGAACAATCTGCTTTTGAAAATTCTTCATGATTATTAGTTGAAAATGACCAACCACATTCAGAACAAACAAAGTGATAACAATACCTTACTATCCTTTGAATTCTATTTAATGCCATAATTAACCACCTTTTTATCCTTTTTGACTTGATGCCATTACAACATAAACTGCATTTCTACCTTTGTCATATTCGAATGATGCCTTTTTAAGTTCAAAGTATTCTTCAATAACAATAGTTTTAATGTCTTTTAATGTGTATCTCTTACCTGATTTAAAATCAAATTTAGATGCTTGATCATCTCCATAAATTCTAACTTCAAATGGAAATCTAGGTGATGATTCAATTTCTTTTGCTTTTGCAACAATATCTTCATCACTCATATCTTCTTTGATTTCAATCCCTTCTTCTTTAAGTAAATTTAAAGCACTTTCAAGTTCTTTCTTTTTCTTGATGTCTTCTGTTGCTTTTTTGATGATGGATTTGAATTCTTTTAATTCTTTTTCTGAAACTTTTCCAAATTGTTTTTTTGAAAGTTTCTTTTTAAATGATTCTTTAAGTTTTTCATTTTTCATATTTGCTAGAGAAACTTTGTCATCTGGATTTTTCTCATTAAAAGCTTTCATCTCTTTAATAGCTTCTATGACTTTTACTTTCATTTCTTCTTCTGCTTTAGCTTTGATTTGTTTTTTTGTTTCTTTCAACAATTCTTTCAAGCTATCGAATTCTTCGATGGTGTATTCTTCTGCTTTCTTTTTTTCATCAAAAGAATCTCCAATCTCCTTAGTGTAAGATACTGATTCTTTAGCAATAAATGCTGTCACTTCTTTGATTAATTTTTGAACTGCTTCCAAGTCCAATGTTTTTTCTTCTAAATTATTTTCTTCCATAATTTTCTCCTTTTTTTTATTTTGTAAATTTTAATGCAACTAGTGTTGCAATGCTTGTAATTATTTGGGTTAAAAGAATTCCAAATGAAATTCAATTTGGTTGTTTGCATAATTGAACAATGCCGGCTATAAATAGTGCTACACTAATCAGTGTTAATAGTATTACTAGTATTCTCATGATAGTCTCTTTGTCCTATATGTTACACCATTTACTGAATAAACGTGTGTGTGTGTGTTTGGTTTGCCACATGATACTACACTAACAATAGGTATTGATACTACAGCTAATGTTCCTAGTGTTAATAATAATTTTTTCATTATTTATCCTTTCCTGCAAATAGTTGCTTTTGATGTTTGTATGCATCTTGCAAAAATTTAAACTCTTTTTTGTCTGTTGTGATGTAAACATAAGTTTCTCTTTCATCAGTTTCATCATATTTTTCTTTTTTAAATTTAACTTTTACACCCATCATAGCCATATGTGCTAGTTTGGTTCTATTACCAAATGCTGTGCAAATTATTGTTCAAACAACTATTGTTAATATTATTGAAATTATAAATGTAATTCCAGTTATTGCTCCTGTTGACATTATTCCACCTCCTTCGCGAATGGGAACACTTCTTTTTTTCCATTTCAAAATCTTTTTGCCTTTATTTCTTTCGCAAAAGATGATTTGATATCTTCATTTGCATAAATTGATATTGATGACTTACTATAACCATAATATTTCAATCCATAGTTGTCTTTAGCTGGACCTTGAATTTGTATTGTTAGTTTTTTTGAGTCTTCAATTCTAATGTAAATAGCAGCTGTGTAACTGTAATCCATGCTTATATCATAACTAAAGCCATCGTTCAACTTTGGCAATTCTTTTGCAACTAGTGTTCAAATTGTTCGTTTAGCCATATTTTTTCTCCTCCAATTCAAAGGCAGCTATGTACCCTTTTTCTTCTCAAGTTTTAAAGAATTTCTTAACATCACCACGATAATAATCATTAGTAAAAGGTACTTGAAATATCTTTTTAATTTCATTAGTTAGATCATCTAGTTTGCTAATTTTTGGATTGTAACTTCCAAAACATAATTGTCCATCTGAGAAATTAGGCGCTTTAAAATTAATTGTCCTTTTCTTGTGTTTGAATTTTGCTTTTAAATTTCAAATTTTATTTTGATTAACAACTACTGTTAAAACTAGTTCAGGTCACTTCACAAAATATTTCTTTCTTTCATGAGTTATATAATCTTTATATGATTTTAGTATTATTTTGTATTCATTTTTTCTAAAAGCTATACAATTATCTGGTAATTTAACTCATCTCTCCCTTTCTTCCTTTCGGAATGTTTCTGTTAAATACTTAAGGAATTCTTTAGTATTTAAAGAATAAGTTTCATCACCCTTTTTGTAAATTGTTTTATCTTTTTTTAGTGTGTCTATTGTAAAAGTTACTTTTGGCATTAGAAAATTACCTCCTCTTTGTGTTTGCATTCGCTAAAATTTTCATTTTTAAAATAATCTATGATTTCTTTATTTTTGCTGTAATTTGATTCTTTCCTATAACCAGGCTTGATATTGTTTTCAATTATTATTTTTTTAAAATGCAAACATTTCTCTAAATGGTTAATAGTGTGCTTAGTTGTTTGTGCAGGATTAGTTCATCCAAGTGATGAATACTCGCAATTATAATAAGTTAATGGTTTCTTTTTGGGTTCTGTATATGGCTTTTTATTTCTTTCAATTCAATTAGTTATTCGTGTGATAGTATCCATATACCCACCCAAATTGCGTTACTTTACCATATCAGAAAGAGTAACAATCATCTTCATCTAATAACTTAACAATTTTTTTGTTTGCTTTCATTGCTTCTTTTAGTGTGCTGTATGGCTCTTTAAGAATTTTGACAACTTTATCTTTTAACTTGTATGCATTGTTATTTCGATTTGTTTTTCTTTTTAAATATCTGTTATTTAGTACTCCTGCTAAATTAACTGTTAAACTTTTAATTGCACCCTCTTCATCACCAAGAACACAACTTCATCATAGATCACTCCATTTGCATAAAACATAACTTCTATTGCTTTTTAGAATCTTAAACATTTCAATTGCTTTTTCAATACCTTTTTCTGATATTCATTGCAATTCATTTGCATATTTTTCCATTCTTTTTTTTGGAATTTTAAATACTTGCTTTTCTTTAGGCATTTTTCATTCTCCAATCTTCTCAATCAAAATGAACTATTTTTGGTGTTTCTCTACCTGAGATTCAATCTTGGAATATTCTAAAACAAATAATTGCTGCTTGTAAATTAGTAGAATATTGTTGTTCATCACCACTACTTATTCTTTCTTCACAACTTCTAGTTGTTACATCGCCTTTTCTACTTCTTTTAATTTTAGGATAAATATCACTTCTGAATAACTTATCATGCAAAGCATTTTTATACTCAGTAGAATTTAAAGAAACAACTTCTCCATTTGATAATTCATTTGCAGAATCAACATATAATCATCTTTCGAATTTATCAAAAATTTGCTTTTGTTTAAAGAATTTTTCAATTTTCATTCTTGCAGGGTGATTATCAACACAACCAAAGATAACTAGTTCATCTGTCTTTTTTGTCATTCTATTTAATTGCTCGTGATCTTTTAGAAAAACATTTTTAAAACTTGTTTTTGTTGAAGTTGCTGTATTTATCTTTCTTGATAACGCTTCAGCTTTAAATTCATTTATATCATGTTTTTGAAATGCTTGTCTTTCTAAGTTGCTAGCTGAAACTCTATCAGCATCCATAAGAATTATTTCTCATTGGGAATTGATGAATCTTGATAACATAGCTGCAAGATTAGCACCAGTTCCTCCAACACCAATAATTATAATTTTATTTTTCATTTTCAATCCTTTCCAATTCTGTTTTAAAAGATTCAATTTTTCCAAAATCAACATCAATTTCTTCGAGTATTTTCTCAATAAGTTCTATCGCATTTAATTCTAAAGTTTCGCCATTTTCTCTTGTGTTTGTATCGATATAATCCATTAATGATGTATAGGTTATTGTTTTCATCATTAATGCCCTTTCCTTACAATGACAAATATAAGAGTATAATAGTTATTTTCTGATTTTTTCTTTACTCTCAATTTGTAACCATATGTGTTCGCTAGTTCCTCGCTTGTTGAATACAAAAAAACTTTTATACCGCGATCAAAAACACTAATATGCCTACCTGGATCTTCAATAAAAACTCCATTTCTAATTGAGCTGTCACTAAATTCCATTAAATCTTCAAAACTATATACCCTTCCTACTTCAAAATCTTTTTCACTTTTCTGTTCTTTTTCATTATTTGCATTATTTGCATTTTCTCCATAATTTTTCTCTCACCACTCTATTAGTGAATTTTTTCTAGTTTCACTAAGGTAATCATAAAATTCTTCTTTTTTTCACTGTGTTTTTATTGTTATTTCGTGATTCAATAAATTAAAAGTTTTAAGCGGGATGGCCATCAATTGAACCGGACTACTCATTGTGTGCATTATTTTGGAAGCAGCATCTTCTGCTTCTTTTCTGCTTGTGAACAATTTTATTTTTCCATCTTTAGAAATCTCTCCATTTTTATCAATAGCATATAAATACTCTGTTACTATACAAAATTCTTCTTCTTCTATAAATGGATTTTCGCCTTTTCTAAATTTAACATCTTTTCAATATTGTGATAAAGTTTTTAATTGTCAATTATTTGTAAATATTTTACAATTTAGATTTTCAGTTGTTCATCGTTTAGAACGTGGAGAAAATTCTTTTTTATATCACAATGATTTTATTTTGTCATGCTTGTTTCATATTGACAATTCAAACTTCTCACATTGAATAGGCGTTATCATTCACTCATAACCATCTTTTAATTTAGGTAAGCTTTTGATCACTACTTGCGTTGTGGTTTCACAAATTTTTGTTTCATTATGTATTTTATCTGCACTCATCTTTAACTCCTATCTTTCTATTGTCAAAAATTTCTGGATGACCAAACACTTGTGCTTGCCCGCGTATTCGTGCTTTTCCAAATATTTTAGCAAAACCATAAACACTAGCTTTACCTTTTACAATAGCATTTCCAAATATATTTGCACCACCATACACTTGCGCTTCATCTTGTATTTTAGCATTGCCATACACTTGTGCCCTGTCATATATTCGTGCTTCATCACCTACAATGGCATTTTCGTATAAACGTGCATGACCACTTATCTTTGCTTTGCTTCATACAGTTGCATTACCATATATAGATGCGTGACCATCCACTTTAGCATGGTTATATACAGTGGCATTACCAGATATAAATGCATTATTTAGCACTTGTGCTTTATCAAACACTTGTGCTTTA
>PEAW01040083.1_pt1 | contig 9116 bp, 19 predicted proteins | sample 1430331 | NCBI WGS metagenome assembly PEAW01 (sample SAMN07709108, study PRJNA374926) | Mollusc metagenome, whole genome shotgun sequencing project. | isolation source: combination of 3 Haliotis diversicolor samples: VC2003, Pt131, and Pt118... | host: Haliotis diversicolor | place: China:Guangdong... | reverse complement strand
ATCAACTTCTGATGACCAAAACGTTTCTCCTATGCTAATCTTACTTTGACTTATTCTGTTGACAATTCTGAACAAGACATAATTAGAGGGACTTATACTAGGAAGTTTGAAAATTCTATAGTTGAGATACAAATTTTCGTTAATGCCTACCCTCGTGCTAGGTCGTTTGAGTCTGGTAATAAGTACATGCAATGTTCAGGCTATATAAACATGACAGGCGGGAATGATTCCGAAAATAACATATTAATACAAAATTATGTTAATTCATATCATTCAAATTTACTAGCTGAATTTTACACTAATCAACAGCCTGTAACAGTTACGTTAATGGATACGAGTAACACTACCACTGTTGATTATTTGGCGACTTTTAGAGTGACATCTGGCCAAGGTAATATTGTGGATTTTTGGATAAGAGGCGGAACTGTTAGAATTAAAGAAACGGAGGCTAACTATGAGTGATATGGAAATGATAGTAAATTTGTGGGAAATCAGAGCTTTAATATTAAAAAGCCCTAATAAATCATTGTTGTTAAAAGATGGTGAAATATTCAAAAATTGGCCATTCAAGCAAAAAATAACAAATTCAGAAGAATTGAAATCATTTTATGATGATTCGGTTAAACAACAAAAAAAAGATAGTGATGCTGAATTAAAGAAACTGACAAAAAAAATAAAAGGTAATCTTAGTAAAGAAAATTTGACAGCAAGAGAAGATATACAGCTTAAATTAGATGTTCAAAAATTTGAATCATTAGGTGGCAATATGGAGGACCTCGCAAAATGAAAAATGACATATTTAACAAACTGGCTCAATTCGAAGGTATAAGATATAGCCCTTATGATGATGCTACAGGAAAGGAAATAAATAGAATCTCTACGGTATCTGGCTATGCTACTGTTGGTATAGGACATAAACTAACGAAAAAAGAGTTGTCTAATTGGTCAGTGAAAGGTTACTCACTTAGAAAGCCATTAAAAAAATGGCAGGTGAAAGAGATTTTTAACTCTGATATTAAAATATTTACAGAAGTCGTCGATTCTGATGTTAAAGTTATGCTGACGGAAAATCAAAGAATCGCGTTGATTAGCTTCGTATTTAATATAGGGATAGGGGCATTTAGAAAATCAACTTTACTAAAAAAATTAAACGCTGGTGATTATGATTCCGTACCATCTGAATTGTTACGGTGGAGGTTTGCGACGGTTAGTGGGAAGAAAAAACCTATTCTATTGAGCCGAAGAAACAAAGAAATAATGATTTGGAATGATGTCAGTACAACTATAGTTAACTCAAAACGAATTAAAGGTGCAACGATTGGTTCTATCGCTAGCATAGGGTCTATATCTTCGGTAATCAATCAAATTAATCAACTAGACGATTCGGTAACTGAGTTGTTGAATAATGTTAAGGTCTCGTTATATGTTCCTATAGCATGCGTAATTTTAACCGCTGGTTTCATTATATGGACAAAACATAAGGATAGAAATCATGTTTGATTTTTTGCAAAACATACAAAAAGATTGGTGGGTAGCGTTAATCTTAGTGCCTACTTTAACAACAATTCTAAAACAAGAAGGTCGAAATATGATTAGAAATTTAGCGGGAAAACTAAAAAGAACGACAGCAACGGTGATATTAGCGGTAACAATGACTGGATGTGTAAGTGGTGTTATCGCAACATCTCCTACCATTAAAAAAGCGGTTGCTAAGAATGTTATTGATGAGCTTGATTTAAAAGAATTGCCAACTAAAGAAGATGTTATTTCAGAATTTTTCAAACGTGAAGACGTTTATTTTGAAGTCGACAGGCTTATTTCTAAATTAAAAAACGTTACATTGGTTCAATTTAATTTACACAAGAATCAACTTAATCAGAGAACAATGGATTACTTCTATTTTTTGAATGATATTCGAATCCCCGAGCAAATGATTACTAATTCTTTGAACGGTAAAGGCACGCCTTTACCTGCTGATTTTCTTAATTCAGCGAGCAATCAGAAATATAAGCATTCTGATGAGGCAAAAATAATTAAAAGCGAACGACACTACTATACACGTGCAAAAATGCAAAAAGAAACGTGGTTTAAGGCTTTGCCTAATCAGCTGGCAAAAGATAAGCTAAGAGGCTGGCACGATGCTTATTTTATTGCGATACGATCAGAATTTGATAGCAATGGTTCGTATGGATGGGTTACATTAAAGTCCAATATCAAAGAGGGGATAAAACCAAAAGATAACAATACTATTGATTTTGTTTTAGATGGGTTTTACAGACATCTATCAAAAATCGTTACAAAAATTCAAATCAAGAAAACAAAGGAGAGTATTAAAAATGCCATCGATTAAGAAAATGAAAGCTAAATTTAATCAACCTTGGGGGTTTAGAATTGGTTGTGTTTATTCTTGCCTTATTTCTATTAACATCACAGCAATTATAATTTTTTTTGGATTAAACCAATAATGTTTGATGATATAAAATCATACTTAACGGCAATTATTGCAATTTTAGCTGGTTGGATAGCTTTCAAAAAAAAACAAGATAAGATAGACGATATGCAAGAAGAGTTAGACAACATTATAAAAATAAACGAGAGCATCGAATTAAGAATTAAGAATAAAGAGAAGTTATATGAAAAAATCAAAAAAGCTCGCACTAGTGAGTTTAATCCTGCTCAGTTTGATAAGTCTAGGTTGTCAAACAAAAATTAAACGAGGGATTATTTACAATCCCTGCCCTATTCTTAAAAGTATAGACAAAGTTAAGGCTCTTGAACTTCATAAAGTAGATTTTGACACGACAGAAAGGCTATTTAAAAATATTAATTTATTAATAGCCTCAACTAATTGTGATTATACTAAATTTAACCAATGGGAATATTGATTATTCTAGAGCCTGCACTTATAACCTACTAATCTTCGGTTTGTTGCTCCAGACGATTTATCCATATTTCATTATTTGCTTATTAAAACAACATATAGATTTTATATTTCACAAAAACACCAGGATAACAAAATATAACCTTGGTGATAGTCCTTACCAACTTCTCCCAACTTCTACCAACTTCTTGTGTTATTAATAATTTGTTTTGCCACTGCCTCAAAAACATCAACCGTGACCGCATTGCCTATACATTTGTAACGTTGATTTTTAGAAACTTCCTTAATGATGCCGTCATAATTGCCGTATTTAGTCCAATTGTCTTTGAATCCTTGCAATCTTTCGCATTCAGTCTCGGTTAGCCGTCTGATTTTGCTATCAATAGCTACACCATGTAAATCTTGTGTTGTTAGGGTGAAAGCTGGTTCTCCGTCTGTTTTAATTCGTCGTCCGTTTTGGCGAGTTTTTTTTCGGTCTGGTGTTAATACCGCTTGAATTACTGCTTGTTTACATGCACAGTCCAGTGTTTGTGCCTTGCCTTTACCTACACGGCCACGTCGTGTTTTACTTGTTGGCATTGACAGATTAATGCTGTCGCCTATTCTGGCTAATTCGTAGCCTTTTTTAGTGCCCGAGGTGACGGCAACATGTTGGCCTGTCCAGTTGGAAAATTGCCTTGCCGTCTGGGTTATTGCGTATTCACTATCGCCGTGTATTTTTTTGCTAGTCTCTTTTTGTTCAGAACATATTTTGTCTGATTTTCTGAGAGGAAATATGTCTCCTCGACATTGTTCTGCAAGACGTCCGACAAGATATATTCGCTCTCTATTTTGGGGTAGAAACCATGACGTATTAAGCAATTGCCATTCGAGTCTATAACCCCCAAGGTTGGCAAAGGTTTGGATAATCGCCCAAAAGTCTTCGCCAGAATTTGAGGAGAACGTCCCTTTAACATTTTCCCAGATAAAAAAGTTTGGTCGGCACTCATCAATGAGCCTGATTGCTTCGGTGATAAGACTGCTTCTGTCTCCATCAAGCCCTTGTCTGTTGCCCGCAAGGCTGAAATCTTGGCAAGGTGATCCGAATGTGATTGCATTAATTGTTCCAAGGTCTGAGCCTCGAACATGTCTAACGTCCCCGAGCAATTCAGCATTGGGGAATTGGTGCTTGTAAATTGCGTTTGCATGTTTATTTATCTCCGCATGTTGATGTTTATTAATATTAAATCCTGCTTGTTTTAGTCCTTGGCTAAATCCACCAATTCCGCTAAATAGATCTAGTAAATTAATGTTCATTTTTACACCTATTATTATTTCAATTAAAGCCCTAAAAAGGGCTAAATTTATATTATTCTATTACTTTCGCCAACATCCCACCTATCCGTATCACCAGGCAAGAACTGCAATAAAAAAGGGTCTTCGCATGAAATAAATTCAAAATATAAGCTTCCATCTTTGTATTCTTTTATATTTTCTTTTTTTAATTCGAACTCAAAATAATAATCTTCATTATCTCCGTCCAATGATTCAATCATTGGTATTGATATTGGAAGTTCTATGTCAAACGTAAATAGAGCTGATTCATACGGATTTTCTCTACTTTCCTCGTAATGTTTTGTTTGTTTTGTAGCAAAAAGTGACACCCCTTTGTGTTCTTTTATGTCTTCTGAGTGAATATAATATTTCATTTGTTTTCTCCTTTGTTGTGTTCTTATTATACTATATTGACTTATTTAGTCAATGCTTAAAATGGAATATCATCTAAAAAATCATCATCATTATCAATTTCTGGTGCTTTGAATGAATCCTGTTGGGTGTTATTAGGTTGAAATTGTTTTGAATTATCTACATTATTTGAAGACTGATTAAAATCGGATGCACCACCACTAGGTTTAGAACCTAACATCTGCATAGTATCTGCTAAAATTTCTGTTGTATATCTGTCTTGTCCATTTTTATCTTGCCATTTTCTAGTTCGAAGTGAACCTTCGATATAGACTTGTGAACCCTTACGCAAATATTGCCCCATGATTTCAGCCAACTTATTAAATGCTGAAATTCTATGCCATTCAGTACGTTCTTGAGGTTGACCTGTTTGTTTATCAGTCCACGTTTCACTAGTAGCAACTGAAATATTGGTCACTGCATTACCATTTGGCATATAACGCATTTCTGGGTCATTCCCTAAATTGCCCACGATAATTACTTTATTTATACCTTTACTCGCCATGTTTCTAACCTCTATTTTTTACTATTGATAAAATGATTTCTTCAGTTGTTATTTTTTTTAAATTTTTCATTATTTCACCTATATTTTTCTAAATGCAATTTCTTTAATTTTTTCTAAATCACTTTCTGAAAGCTCCATAACGGTCAGCTTACTAATTATATATGCCTTTTCTTCGTCAACATGCTTATCTAAATAAATAAGCCCATTTGATGCGTAAAACCTAGCCATAAAGTCATCTTCATCAATGTAAAGCCCCCAGTTTTTAAAGTAGTTTATTGTTTCTTTTGCTATTTTTTCTGATATTTTTGATTTTCCATTTATGATTCTAGATAAGTAGGCTGGGTTTATCTCAGTTTGTCTGCAAAATTCATATTGCGAACTGCTTGTCATTTCTAGGAGTTCTAATATTTTTTTACCAAGCATAGTTTTCATTTTATATCCTCCTGGGCGTAGCTGATTATTGTTTTCTTTTGTTTCTCAGTAAATTTAGTCCTGTTTGAAAGCCCTGCTATTATAGACTCTGCTTTTTGTCTTTTATCCCCTTTGAACTCCGTAATAAGCTTTCTCCATTTGATAATGTTTTCTTGAAATTTATCGTCGCTACAAATAGGAATCTCTTTAACTCTATTGTCCATGCTATCCGCGTCTTTATTGTCATCTATTGCGAATAGTCCGCATAGTGCGTACTTTCTTGCGTAAGAGCTTGAGGCTCCTGTTACTTGAGAGCCATCCATGCCTTTCTTAGTTAGCTCTTCTCGTGCAAATGCTACTGATTCAATAGTATCTTCACCGTCGGTGATCGAGGCTGTAGACTTTATGTAGTATCTGTCGCCAATTAGAACTATATCATCACTTAAATTAATGATAACTTGATATTTTTTTAAATATGGTTTCAGTGATTCAAGTATGCTTTCGCAACTTCTATATTTAAAATTTGCAAACGAGTTATAAGCTTCTTTATTAGCCACTAAACTCGATTGTATTTCGCATAATTTTTTATTTAGATTCATAATTTGCCTTTTTTTTGTTTAATTTTTCGTTAAAATCTAGAACTTCATTTTTTATTGTTTTTATTAATTCCTCATCTCTTTCTACTTCTAAAATCCAAATAGGAAATTTAGTATGGCTTGGATTATAGCTAGTGAAATAAAGCTTTTTAAGTCCGCTAATCCAAAGGGCGGACTGGCATTGTATAACGTATTCAGTGGGTAATTTACCCTCATCTATGTACTTTAAGTGTGTACTTAGCATAGGGCTTTTTATTTCTAGAAGTTCTGTTTTGTTTTTTACCAACCCGTCTGGGCTGAACATTATTTCTTTTTTTTCGTCTAAATAAACGCCTCCAACTTCTTCTACACAAAACCCTGTTTCAAACTCGAAATTCTGCCTAGCCTCTTCTTCAATCTCTATGCCTCTAAGCATATCTTCTGAGACAAAAGAGTCTTGTTTCTTTTTTGTTATATGCTCAGCTAGTAGCTTATACATAAGCCCTTTTGCTTGATTTGATTTTCTTCCTGTAGAAGTTACTATTTTATTTATAGAGGTCGAGGTTATGATTCCCGTTCTAGCACTAAACCATTCATCGCTTCCTTGTTCGCAATCTAGAGTAATTAACTTCATCTAGCCCACCCTTCAAATATCATGTACCCAAAGAAAACTAATCCAAATATAGCCGTTGATGCTAGTGATTTTATAAGCTTTTTCCTTTCCTTTTCTTCGTCGTATCTTTTTAATTCGTTGTAAAAGTCTTTGCCTTTCATTTTTATTTCCTCTAATTTAGATTCTAGTTATGTTGTGTTTGTTTTTAAGAGTCAACATTTGAAATTTATCATTTGTTAGTGGCTCCCAACAAAATTCACCCCCCAAACCGCAACTTAATCCAAATAACATTGATTTTTTATCATCCCAAATTAAGATGTTTCCAGTTTCAAGGTAAATATCAAATAAATCTTTTTGCATTTTACGCATAGGATTATTCTTAAATTGCTTTGATTTAACGTGTTTTTCGACTTCATTTTTCATTTCATCGCCGTAATTGCTAAAAAATGGCATTGGGTTGGCTCTGTTGTTCATTTTGTAATTTGTTATCATTTTATTTACCTTTTAGTTAAGTTTCCTAGTTTGCTAGGGCATTTTGTTTCTATGTGCTTATTATATAATGTTGATTGTGATTGTCAATAGTTTTTTTGGCTTTTTTTAAAATAATTATCTACTATATCTTTAAAAACATAAAAATCATTACAAACAAAACAATTCCACCCGTTATCTCTTAAATCTGTTAACCACTTCTTCTGATTGCTTGTTGGCTTATTATTTCCTATTTTTAATTCTATAGCCAAGCCATTGAAATCTTTATTTGGATTAAAGATTAGAATGTCTGGAACGCCCGATTTTACACCCTTCATTTTTAACCTCATCCCTGCTTGTGGCGTTGTCTTTCTCTCGTTTGCAACATGCATCCAAAGCACACCTTTTAGATTTAAATAATTGGCACAAAGCTTTTGAAAATCGTCCTCATTCATTATAAAATCTCGGTCGACAATTAATACATTTAGCTGTCATACCTCCATTGCTTAATCTCATTCTTTCTTGTAAAAACCATTTTTTGCATACCAAACATTTTACTTTTTTTATTTCCATTGGTGAGCATCTACTTCTTTGATCATAATTTGGAGCGTGTGGGTTATTTTTCATAACAAACCTCTTTTTATTAATTCTTTTTGCGTTCTAAAAACAGCTTCTAATGCCATTAAATAAACATCATTTCTTTCTAAATGCCTTGTTCTTCCGTCTAGTTCATCATGACAAGATGAACAACACCAAGCACCATGCAAGTCGTGTGGCTTTCTTCCCACTGCTCCGTCACCCTTTATTTTGACGTGAGCTAAAACGGTTGTTTCATTATTAAAATTACATATATTAGGAATTCTTGCTTGACAATCTTGACCTCTGGCTAACTTCCTAAGTTTCATGCTGTTTTTCCTGCTGTTTTTTAAATACTCCTATGCTTTCTAAAATACAGCCGTCCTCAGCTGACTTATTTTGTAGCCACGTTAAAACCATAAACATTTCGCCTGTTTTCCAATTTGAAGACGAGCTATAGTCTTTTTTTTTGTTTCCAGTTTTTGGACATCTAATAGATATAGTCATCCATTTAGACTGTTTTGGATTGTCAATCAGAAACTCTCTTTTAACGGTTCGCTTCATCCCCTCTTTTACCCCTGTTGGTATTTTTGATTTATTAATACCTGTATAATAACTTGCTAGCTCACTAATCCAAACATGAAACAATGAGTTCTGGCTAATACTTCTATCTGCCCCCAATCTTGGTGAATCATAAGTAATATATTTATGATCATTATAGAGCTTTGTTACATTTGCTATAAACGCTGTTAGCGATATTTCGCTATTAATCACTGTAAATCTCCCGCTCATCTAGCTCCTCGCCTTAATTTTTCAGCAAAAGAAATTATAGTACTATCTTCAAGCATTCTATCACTACATCTTTCGCCTAAATATTCTCTAAGCATTTTTGAAGATAAATTAGTTGTATAAATTGTCTTTATGCTGTTTTCGTGAATAAAGTAAACTAAATCTTGATAAAATTTGGTTATAAGCTTGTTATCATCTCTACCTAAATCGTCGATTATGACTAAATCTGAGTGTAATATTTTCGGATAAATTTCGTCTTTTTTGTCAAAATCAAAACAATACCTGTTTATTTCCAGTGAAGATATGAATTTAATTCGCATCATCTCGCTTAACTTACAGGCAATGTAACAGCTTGCCCACGTCTTACCTGTTCCAGTCGTGCCTGTAAAAATAAAGTTTCCTTTGTTTTTTATATCTAAAAATATTCTGTTACCTAAAATATCAAGCCTTTCTGTTAAGCTTTTGTTATTTGCTGACTCTTTAATATCAAATTGTTTTGGCAGTCCAACTGATAAGTATTTACTTTCCTTGATTTCTTTATAAATCCTTTTCTTGTCATTTTCAATTTCACAA
>PEAW01039221.1_pt1 | contig 9120 bp, 10 predicted proteins | sample 1430331 | NCBI WGS metagenome assembly PEAW01 (sample SAMN07709108, study PRJNA374926) | Mollusc metagenome, whole genome shotgun sequencing project. | isolation source: combination of 3 Haliotis diversicolor samples: VC2003, Pt131, and Pt118... | host: Haliotis diversicolor | place: China:Guangdong... | reverse complement strand
CTTTCACCAAGATATCGTCTTTTAGTTTGCACCATTGCCGCAAGCATGGCAGTTTGTTGAGTTGAATTATGTACTGGTGCTCCAGTATAAGTTGCTCCATCTTCTGGTCTAAAACTTCCTGTCCCATCTGGCAGGGTAATCCCCATTATTCCTTGGTTAGTGTCCGTTTCATGACCTTGAAAAAAGATGACCACTTTAGAATTTTTAATAGCATCATCAGTAAAATATTCTCCAAAATTGGGGTCTGCTTTTATGATATTAAGACGTCTAATAAACTGGTGAAAGGGGTTATTTACATTTGCTGGTGTGTGACTTGAGACTCATCCTGCCCCATCTTTACCGGTAAAAATACCAAAAACTTTTGACCCATAAGGTTTTCTGCGGTCTGCTAAAATTTTCATTAAGTAAAAGAAATGTGAAAATGTACCATTATCTTTTTCATCTATTCCAGCATCATTTTTCATATTTAAACCAACCATGCGCTCTTGCTGACGGTCATAAATATAAGCATTTTCTGCGTCTCTAAAATTTGACACATTCGGGTTATTAAAATCTATTTTACCTACTGTTTGCGAACCAAAACTATTACTTTGACCATCCACAATTAAGATTAAATTTTTATCAAGTGATTCATTATTAACATCTGCAAGGTTTGATGGATACCCTTTATCAATTACCTTACCAGCCCCAGCTGAATTATTACCACCAGAACCACTGCCTCCACCTGAGCTTCCACCTCCAGCTCCATCAAAGTCAAAGAGGGAATTATCACTTAAGCGCACTGGTCAGCCCTCTTTAATATACCTTAGTAAGTTTACAATGGAAAAGGTTTTGCTACTATGCAAAATTAGCGGTGTAGTGCTGCCCTCTTCAGTAAAATATCTGACAATGGTATAAGGGTCTTGGTATTTAGATAGGGGAATTAAACTATTGCTAGTATCATAAAAATTATAAGTCATATCTATATTATATCATAGGCAATTGTGTTATAATGGGGGTAATAACAATTAAGGAGTAAAAGATGGAACTAGACGAATTAAAAAAATTAGTTACTGAAAAAGAAGCTGACTTAGCTAAAAAAGAAGCTGCTAAAAAAGAAGAACTTGAACTGTTAGCTAAAGCTGAAAAACTAGGTATTGATACTAAGAGTTATAAAAAAAAATACAGCGCCGAGCAAGAAGAGCCTGAAAGCGTGAATGAAAAAAATACTGATACCAAGAGCAAAAGTAATGATGGGATTAGCGAAGTAGCAGAGCTTTTTACTAAGGAATTAACTAAAGCTATTAAAAAAGCTACTCCTGAAGAAGAAGCTCCAACTGAACCTGAAATATATACTTAAGTAACATTTTAAGTTAGATATGATATAATATAGGCAAATATAAGAAGGAGCCTATATTTAATTATGCCAAATATTAACACAACATTAAACTTAAGGGTAGATGGAGAGCTATACCCTCTTAATACCTTAATTAAACAAGTTGAACCTGCTTTAAGTCAACCTAGTGCCGTTGACTTACTAACTACCAATAGTGGTAAAGGGTTTTATACTGGAGACTATTTAAAAATTATCCACAGGAAACAATTTGAAACTTCAGCTAGTAGTGCTAGAGGAGACGTGGCTGACTTTATTGGAGCAACTACGCCTGAATTACATAAAGTTTTTATTCAAAAACTAAGTCGTGCTGACCACATTATTATTAATGAAGCTGATATTTTTAAACTGCAAGAAGGAAAAGGTCCTGCTTTACTAGGAACCTATGCTGCTAACTTTATTCTGGATGGAAAAGAAGAAGACTTAAAACTGCTCTATGCTGAAGCTTATACTCAAGCTTTAACTAACCGGCTACATATTTCTTTTGATACTAATGGCCTGCCAGCAACAACTCAACCTGCTCAAGGGAATGGGACTGAAGAGCAAGCTAAAGCTGTGATTGAACAAGGAAGAAGAGTAGTACCTTTACTTGACCCTGATGAAACAGCTTATACCCGCATGGATGTCATTAGAAGAGCTATTAGTTACTTAAATACACTAGGAACTGAGCGGAATGTAGAGAGTAATTATCTTTTTTCCATTAACGGACTGCCACTAAGTAGCATTGTTGTAACTATGCCTTATCTAGATAATACCTCTTTAAAAGATAGAGAAACTAACCGGTTTATTAATGTAATGAATATGCCAAATGCAAATATGACTGGTATTGTTTCTTATATAGATAATGCTGTAAGAATTATTATTACTAACCAGATACCATCTAATACACACTTTGTTATTCATAGTGACCGTGCTTTTGTGCGTGACCTTGACCCACAACAACAATATATTGGTAAGGTAAGGGACGTTTCAACCGTTAAAATGCGCAATGGTGAAGTTAGAAACATTGCTCCTAACGAAAGAGACATTAGTTACTTGCAAGCCAGAACCTATGCTCCTGTTTTTAGTGAAGAAATGTTCTTTATTACTAAAACACTTGTCTAGAAAGGAATTAATATGAGTGAAAATAAGATAGTCTTAGAAACTGAAAAACAACCAGAAGTTTTAACTAAACCAAGTAAAAGCAAACCAGGCTTAAGTGCTAAAGAGGTTGTAACTTTAGGAAATGTTTATTATAACCTTGATGAGCCTCATAATCTCTTTTTACAAGATAAAATTGAGGGTGTTAAAACAGTTAGGGATTTAATTAAAACCTTGAGTGAAAATAAGTTTTATATCTCTGCCACTGATGAAAAGATTTTACTAAGTTATAATAGTAAAAAATTACAAGCTTTAATTGCAGATAAGAAACAAACCACTAAAGCAAGAGCCAAAGCACAAGCAAAAGTACAAGCTTTAGTTACAGCTGATGGTGTTAAAATAGGAGGTTAAGATGGCAGATACCCTCTTTGATAAATATCAAGACGGGAAATTAATATCTAACCTTGATAAAGACCATAGTCAGTACCGAGCTTGAAAGTTTAGACTTTACATGACCCTCCGAGAAAAGGAGTTTATTAATTCCTTTACTTTTAGTAATGATGAAACTTTTACTAGAGCAAAACAGCGCACCTTAGCTAAGTTATGTTTCCGTTATGGCTACGCTGGACTAATCAATGTACCACAACTCTTAACTAGTAATATGCATGAGGCTACTGTAGCTGCTTTTAAAGATAGTGGCATTGATACTGATGCTATTATTAGAGCAACTGAAGGAGATAAAATACCTGTGGCTGTTTTTCCTTACCACTGAAACACTAATGAGTTACCCACTATGGGTACCTCAATTACTATTCCAAAACATAATATTGGAACTAAGTCTTATGCAGTAACTGACCAGGATACTGCCTTTTTAACTTATGATGATAACTATCTTTCAGGATATTGATGATGAATGTTACCAGCTTATATTTATGCCACTGGCAAAACTGTATTAAAAAAGCGGCTAACACTGCTAGATGGAAAACTAGTCCAAAATGACGTCAATAATACTTATCATAATGGTCAGTTTGACCAAATGTTTTCAGTTGAAAATAGCTTTATTAACTTATCACCTGCTCAAACTAGTATGAGTGGTGATGATGATAATTTTATTAATGTTGAAAATGTACTCTCTCAGAAGTTAAAAAAATTAGATTTTTCACAAAGTGAAAGCATTAATGAGATTTTAGATTTTATTAATGAGCATGAACGCACTATCTTTTGAGAAATGGGTAAACGCATCAATATGAACGAGCCTAAAAATGAGCGGTCAATCTCACAAGACTTTGAAAGTTTAGAAATTCACTATACCATTAAGGAAAAAGAACTTAAAGATATGTTAACTATTTTTTGTGAGCATTATCAGCAAGTATTTGGTACTAAACTTGATTTTAGTTTAGTGGCTGATGAAGTTAAAGAAGAATTAAAAGCACAAGAAATAGCAAAAGCTGGTCATGGGCTAGAAGGAGGAGAAAATGGCGGAAGTAACCTTAAAACAGTTTAGAGAACTTTATCCTGATAGTAGTACCTTTAATGCTAAAATTACTACACCCTTAATAGACCTTTTTCCTGTAAAGCCTGATTACTTAGATGAGAGTAAAACTTATTACTCTTTTAAAGCCATTTATACTATGCTTTTTAATAAGTATAGTGAGTTTTATGCTATTAATGAAGAAGAAAAACAACACCAGTTAATGCAAAATGCCTTGCTGCACCTCTTACCTACTTTATATATTAGAACTAAGGCTTTAAGTAATGAGGCTTTAGGTAACCTAAACCCAGATAATTTATTAGCTAGTTATGAAAGGTACTATAATGAAGATGCTGATAATAAATATGCATCTACTGAAACAACCTATAGTAGTACCCCAGATGATTCACAAAATAGTGGTACTTTTAACTTAGAAAATGTAAGAGAAAAGAATATTACTAACCGCAAAGACTTAACAGTACGAAGAAGGGAAATGATTAACCTGATTGATAAACTTACTAGTCTTAGTAAAGTTAATGTTTCAGGACATGTCTTAAGTTTTGTTAACAGTATGGAAATTAGTAGTTTATGAAGGAGAGTGCCAGCTGATGAAACAACCTTGAATGTTAATCTTAGCCCTAGTTTGCTTAGCAGCTACTTTAATGCTGACCAATTTAGACTGGTTAATAACCGCTTAGAATTGGCTGTCTTAAACATAAATGTTATTGATGATTATAGCACACTACAAGCATTAGAAAAGATTACAAGTGTCGGTAGATTTTATACTATTATCTTTCGCACACGTAATACCTCAGGACAAACTATTTTTGTTTGAATTAGTGGTGTTTTGTTATTTAAAACTGGTACTATTTTTACAATGGGTGGCAATTATTTAACAGGTACTAATAGTATTGAGACAGGTATTTATAGAATTAGTGTAGCTAATATTATTGATGGAGTTGAATATATGGAGGTAGTTAAAATTGATTAGTAGTGTAACAAGTTATAATGTGCCTTGAGAAAAAGATAGCCAGGATAGAATTTTAAATGTAAATTTACTAAGTAACTATTTACTAGTTAATGTTACTCCAGCTAGAGAAGTTGTGAAAGTAACCAGTTATCAACTTGAGAATAAAACTACATTATCATTAATAGCTAAAGGCACTGTTTTAGGCAATAACCCTAACTATTTTGCAGTGGTGTTTGAGCAAGATACACAAGTTTATTATTACTTTGTAACTGATATTACTGGCACTCCCTCCCTTAAGCAAAATACATATGAGTATGAACTAGAACTGGATGCGGTTGCTACTTATGGTAATGTCCTTTTTGCAGCTATGGAAGACCAGCCAATTTTTATTAACAGGTTACATGAAGAGAGATATATTATTAGAAATAATCAAATCATTTTAAATACTGATTATGCTGGTTTAATTAATAGTGACTTTGAAGTAACTAATATTACAACTGGTAGTAAGCTTTTCTATGTAGCTACTGGGTTAGAGAATGAAACAAATTTAATAACACAAAATAGTCAGTATCAATTAAACTATCATGCTGTCGCTGCTCCTGAAAACTTTAGTGGCAATGGTCCATATATTAAATGAGAGCAAAATGTAACTCATATTATAGATAATACAGTTAAACAAAATGATAGTAAAATTTATTACTTATATGCTTTAATTAGACTAAATGGAGCTCCGCGGTTATTTTCTAATTCCCAAATGTTAAACCTTAATAATAATGTCATAGTTATGGATGCTGACATTTATAATTCTAATAACAACTTAATGTCACAAACAGTACTAGCACCTGTTAGTACCAATAATACCCCTGGTGGTTTTTCTTTAAACGCAACTAATGTTGATAATTCTATTGAGAACTTTTCAAAATTACAAACTGATAAGGTAGTTAATATCTTTAAGTCACCCTTTCCTTTAAGTTTAGAATTATATCAACCAAGTTATATAGCTGATTATAGACAGCTGCTCTATGATGATGCTGGCAATAGATTTACTAGAGCTAATATTAATGAAACTGATAACTTAATATCAATTATTGATAGTGATATACCAAGTTATACCATAGCTAGTTTATATACTAATACTATTAATAGTAAAGGCACTAATGTAAATGTAGCTAATGCTTTTAAAAAAACTAAGATAATAAGAGGTATTATTTATGAGCCATATAACTTACCAATCCGTTCACAAACCTACAATGACTTACTAGGTGTATCTAATTTAAATAACCCTAATGTGATTAACCCTAGCATTACTTGAGCTGATGATAGTCTATTTCTTGGTGTTAATAAGGTAACTTTAACTAATGCTGAAATAAATGATTTAAAAAATAACACCTCAAATTTAAGTGCTGCTGAGCTTGAGCCTGCTTTATTGCATCCTACTATTTCTCGATGCGAATTACACTTTAGTCAGCAGGATATGGTAGTGCTAGACACTGCTAATTTTTTTAAATCACACTTAGGAGTAGCTGATAGTAAAATCAGTTTTGACTTTGTAATTAATGAAGAAGGCATGGACATTAAAGCTAAAATTAGTGATAACCAGTACTTTAGTTATAATTATAATTCCTTGGTTTCTTTTGAGAGCTCACAAGGAGCTACTTACTTAGCTCGTAATAAATATACACAACAAGCTCAAAGGGCAGGAATTGAATTACAACGTAACTACACTTATGAGAGTTTAAGGTCTCAACAAGCTCAAAGTGGAGCTAGTGCTGCTAACCCAATTCAAGCCATCTTTTCATTAGGAGCATCTATTGCTGGAGGAACAGCTGCTGCTGCAATAGCTGGTAATCAAATGCAGATTAACCAAAAAATTGCTGAAAATGAAAAAGCTAAAATTAAAACTGGTATCCAGGATGCTTATGGTACAGCGCCAACTGTTAATGGGGGAGCTAAAGCTAATGCTGGAGACTTACTTAGTTTAGAAATGAAAGGCAAATTTAATTTTAGATTACAACGACCTAACCCAATTATTACCCGCAAGATAGCTAATTTTCACCACCGCTTTGGAACTACCCTAAAAGATTGAAAGCAGTTTAAGATAGATGCTCATTTAAAAAATAGGACACGCTTTAATTTTTTAGAAATTGATAATGCCTTAGACTTTATTAAAAAAGCGGCAGACGTGCCGCAAGATGCTCTATTGCTTTTTGCTAGTGAACTAGCTAAAGGTATTAGGGTTTGACATGTTGATACTATTAACTATGATGCTGATAATTTAGAAGTGGCTTTAGCTAATAATACTACTTAAGCTACCTCTCCCAAAACCGGTAATACTGACGGTGCTGTGAGCTTTTGCCTTCCAGCTGTTTAATTCTTAGTTCCAGAGCCTTAACTGTGTTGAAGGTTTCAAATAAAACACCCATCTTTGTTAACTCTTTATCACTGTAAAGAGGAATGTTTTCTACTAACTTATTTAAGATATCAACTCGAGCACCTCATAGAGGGCTATTTTCAGGTAAGTTACGAGCTCAACTTGCAGTTACTAGTAAATATTTAGCATTTTTTGTTGAAATGGGCTCACGAGATAGTTTTTTAAAAAGTCCAATCATGTTACTCCATATCTAGACTAGCAAGTCACTCTCCAAGTTTAATTGGATTTAATATTTTTACTAGGTGTTTTCTAAACTGTTTTTTACCAGCAAAGACTGCTAAATAGTCTCCATCATCAAAAAAGCTATAATCATAATCACTAATCTCATTAGCTGCAATATAACAATCGACTGCAAATAAGACACTTGCTTTAAAACGCTCTGTATCATTAAAACGATAGTCTTTTTCCATTTTATCTTTTTCCTTTCTATACTATCTATTATATATTAAAAAAGAAGGAGGCACAATAAAAAAAAAAAAAATAATTTTTTGTTAAAAAGACTTTCATTTATGATAATATTAATTATGTAGGTATGAAAAATATCTATAAAATAAATAAATAAAGGAGATAAAAAATGAATAAAGTAAATTTTGAGCAAATCACAAATAATTTAGATTTTAACTTTTTAGAAGTTGAATATGTTGGATATGAGCTTTTTGCAAACTACATTTTTGACAATGAGATTAATAAGTGAGAAGAAGAGGATGGCTTAGGTTATCTGCAAAATGAAAAAGAAGAGCTAGATAAGGAAAAATTTAGTCAATACATATATGATACTTTAGAGTTTCTGGAATATGCAAAAATTGAGCATGAAAGTATTGGCAAAAGAGGTCAAGTTGAATATTGATTAACCGGTTTAAAGGGCAGTAATAACCAAAAATTAGGGATTTTTAGCTCAGGCAAAAAAAAGTTTGAATACACCATTAGTACTAATGACATGATAATCCATCTAAAATTAAGTAAATAGTCACTTTTTTAAAGTACCCCTCTTTTTGTGGGGTCTTTTTTTTATGCTCAAATTTAAAGTTGGGAGCTGCTTTAAGGGCAAAATTTTTTAGTAAGCCAGCTTTGGAGCCATGGTTACACTTGTATATACAAGTTCTCTAGAGAAAAAAAGCAAGTTATCCACATAGTTTTCCACATAGTTATCCACATAGTTATCCACATACTTATCCACATAGTTTTCCACACCAACCATATGTGGGGTTAGTTACTGGAACACAACTTTTTTGGGGAGACTATCTTTTTTTTGTGTATAATGAAATTGTCTAGGTACTTGAGACCTAGAAAAAAAGGAGATAAAAATATGCTTACAAAGAAAATACTAATTGAAGCCTTAAAAAGCCTAATTTTGGACTTTTTAAATGGTGAAGACCAAGATAGTTTGACTAGTTATTTAGTTAATACTTTTGAGCTAGATGAATATACTATAGCTAAGATAGATGGCATCTCAGATGACCAACTAGATGGACTAGTAAAAAATGCAACAATTAATGAGGTGGTTGAGCTAGTCAATAAAATAGCTAGAGATGAATATTATTATGATGGTGAAATTGAAATTGAAGAAAGGGATATTGAGACCTATAGCTTGGGATTGCTTGAAAAAAAATTAAAAGAGAAGCAAAAAATTGATGATAATGGTCAAATTGATATTATTAATATAAGCCTTAAAGAATTAATTGAAGATATACTCCAATTTATTCAAGAGCTAAAGGATAGAAACTATGGGGTAAAAGGGGTAGAATAGCAAAAAAGTAAAAAGCCAAAAAATGAATGAGCCCAATGAGGGCTCTTTT
>PEAW01042375.1_pt1 | contig 9308 bp, 5 predicted proteins | sample 1430331 | NCBI WGS metagenome assembly PEAW01 (sample SAMN07709108, study PRJNA374926) | Mollusc metagenome, whole genome shotgun sequencing project. | isolation source: combination of 3 Haliotis diversicolor samples: VC2003, Pt131, and Pt118... | host: Haliotis diversicolor | place: China:Guangdong ... | reverse complement strand
AGGAACAACTGGTCAATATATTCCAACTGGCAATGATAATGTCTATATTGATGGAAATGGAGATACTAATGCTACCAGTGTTGGAGGATCTACTTCTGACACCAGGGTTTTTCCAGCAAACTTATTTGCTGATCTTTCAAGTGCTTCTTCTGCCAATATCAATGATTTAAGGTATTCTTTCCAAGTCCAAAGATACTTGGAGAGAGATTCTCATGGGGGAACCAGATATATAGAATTAATCAAGTCTCATTGAGGAGTTGATAGTTTAGATTCAAGACAACAAAGACCAGAATTGCTTGGAGCTTCACATTCAATGTTATCTATTCAACAAGTTCTCCAAACTTCTGGTAGTAGTATTACTGGTTCAGTTACACCACAAGGAAACACAGCAGCATTTTCATTATCAGGAATTGGAAAGTCTAACTTTATAGAGAAGTCATTCACAGAACATGGACATATTATTATTGTAGGAGCAGTCAGAACAGATCACACCTATTGTCAAGGAGTCCATCCTTTGTTCAATAGAAATGACAGATTTAGTTTTTATAGCCCTGAGTTTGCCAATATTGGTGAGCAACCTATTCTAAATAAAGAGTTATTTTTAGATAGTGATCAAGTCCAAAATGATGGAGTTTTTGGATATAAAGAGCCCTGAGCAGAGTACAGATTTAGTCCAAATAGACTTAGTTCAGTATTTAGAACATATATACCAAATGATTTATCTATTTGACACTATGGAGATTTATTTACTTCTTTACCTGTTCTCCAAAATGGTTTTGTGGAAGAAGTTCAGAGTAATATTGATAGAACCCTAGCTATAAAGTCAAATGTGACTAACCAATACATAGCAGATTTTGTATTTAGTTGTTTAAAGGAAAGAGTAATGCCTGTTGTTAGTGTGCCAGGTTTTATTGATCATAACTAATGGACTCACTTACTACTTCACTATTAGGTAATAGTATGTTTCAAGATACAGGAGCAGATTTAGCATTTAACAAAGCTAATGGTATTCAGCAACCTACCCAGAGTTTTATGGGTTTTCTTAATGGTAACAATGCTGCCAATACAGCAGCCTATAAAAGCAGACTTTTTAATGCCAGACAGGCAGAGATTACCAGAAACTTTAATGCCAACCAGGCAGAAATAGGTAGAAATTTTTCCAGAGAAATGTCAAACACAGCTATTCAGAGAAGAATGGCAGATCTAAAAGCAGCAGGACTAAACCCTATATTAGCTGTCAATTCAGCAGCAGCAGGAGCAAGTACTCCCTCAGCAAGCACTGCTTCAACAAGTTCAACAAGTTCAGCAGCAGCTAGAACTAATAATGGTTTTTTAGGTATTTTAAATTCAATTAAGGGAATTATTTCAGCTTCAAACAATAAAAGTGATATTTTCAAGATTATAAAATAATAATGTATAATTAATAATAGGCTGAGATGCCAGTAATTCAAAGACAATAAATATTACCATTCTATATTATTTTCTTGTTATTTTGACCCTCCATTGTACCTTATGGAGGTTTTTTTATGCTAAAATTAGCTATATATTCAGTTGCTATTCTTGATGCCAACTGAGATTAGTGACACCAAAAAGAAAAAGAAAGGAAAAAAATAGGAAAAATGCCCTGCTTTAAGCCACAAACAGCATATAAGTCAAGATTTAAAAATGATAATGGAGTTTATGATATTAAATTCTATAGATTTAATGATTCAGCAGAAATTCAATTCCCTTGTGGTAAGTGTATAGGATGCCAAAGAAGGAGACAAGTAGAATGATCTGAGAGAGGATATTTAGAAAGTAAAAATTGAGAAAACAATTATTTTCTAACATTTACATATAATGAAGAGAATGAGTTTAAAATTATTAACTCTAAAACTAATATTTTAGAAGTATTACCTACTGAGTATCAAAAGTTTTTAAAAAGATTAAGGAAGTACTATTGACAACATTATAGACATAGACCTATTAGGTTTATAGCTAGTGGTGAGTATGGAGAGAAAAGTGGCAGGCCACATTTCCATTTAGTTCTTTATAATTTACCTATTTTTGATTTGGAATTTTGAGGATATATTAATGGTTCTAATTTATCTACCAGTAAAATAATTAATAAGATATGAGGCAATGGCCATGTGTTAATTGGAGAAGTTAATACTAAGAGTATAGGTTATGTTGTAGGTTATACCACAAAAAAAGTATTTAATAAAGATAAGGAAAAATTTAGAAAAAAGGAATTTTTTACTATGTCAAGAAGACCTGGCATAGGTTACTATTATTTTGAAAAACATAAAAAAGATTTATATAAAAATGATAAGGTTATGATTCATACTAAAACTGGATATTATTCTAGAAACAATTTCAGATATTTTGATAATTTGTATAAGAAAGAAAATGAAGGAAAATTGGAACTTGTAAAAGAGCAAAGAGTCAAAGATGCCAAAGAGCAGCATATTAAAATGTTGAAGGATAAAGGTATTACTTATGAGCAATGATTAAAGGAAGAATTTATAAAACATAATGATTTATTAAAAAAAAGTAAAAAGAAAAAGATATAATATATTTATGAAAATAGAATGGTAATAATAAGAGGATAGATTGATGCCTGAGTTCAATGTAGCTGTGATAAATAGTGAAGAACAAAAATAATAAGGAGTAAGGGTATATTGATTTAGTAATTATTATTGTTTGGAGATTTAGTTCCCCCATGTTAGGGGGATAAGGGGGTGCTAATTATATTAAAGGAGAATAGAAAAAGTTTTCAACTTTTAATTTTAGTGTATAATTAATTTAATATGTTTAACAAAAAAAGATTTAAGACAAATAGAAGAGGTTCTGGATATAGATTTTCTAAGAATTCAGTCAGAACTCATAAAGCTAACAAAAAAATGGGATATAGAGGAGGCATAAGGTTATAATGATATTCAATGTATATACTTTGTTTAATGTGAAGGAGAAAGTATTTGGAAACCCAGTTCTTGGAACAAATGACTCACAAATGGTAAAAGACTTAAAGGAAGTTTTTAAACCATCTATTTTTTTGGATGAAGTAAAAAATAAAAAAGTAAAAGAAAGATTGGAAAATTTACATTTTTACCAAGTAGCAACATATGACTCTAAAACAGGAGAATTTGTTAATATATCAAAAGTTGCTCTTTCAATTTTAGTTACTGGTGAGTTCTTGTATAAAGAATTATATAGTGATTTAGAACTTTCAAAACTTGAAGAAAAGGAAGACCTAGCTAGAAAGAAAAAGAAAGGAAGTAAATAGTGAGTTTAAAGAAAGGCCAAATGGGTTGAAGAGATTGATTTTTGATGGTTTTATTAATAATAGTTATTTGCTTTGTTCTAGCTATTGTACTTGTGGAGGTATTGTAGTGCCAAAATTTACTACACCATTTAATAGTTTAACCAAAAAACAAAAAGAACAATTTGGTAAAAGCTTTTCAAAATTTAAACCTATTTATAAACTTCAAAAACACAAAGAATATGGTCATTATTATTTAGAGCCAGAATTGGATCCAGAGACAGGAGAAATTAAAACAGAGAATGTTTATGATTTTGTTCAGAATGAGAAAGATAAATGCTATTTAATTAGTACAGAAGGTTTAAGAAATTCTACTGGAAATTTAGTTGTTGATGAAAAAACATTGTCAAGTTTAAAAAGAGGACAATTTGGAGACTTCACAAATTCCCCACATACAAAGGAAGAATTGATTGATAGAACTAAAAAAGCTAAGAAGTTAAAAGGTTTAATATTTAACTCTGATGGTACATTTAATAAGAATAATGTTAATATTGTAGAAGATTTTTATATAAGTGAGAAAAAAACTAAGAAATTGATTAAAAAAAAGGATAAAGTGGAGGAAAAAGAATAGAAAATGAACAAATTAAATTTAAGTAAAAGACAAGCAGATAATATTAAGAGGTTTGTTGATTATCCAACAGTCCAAATGAGCAGGTCAAGATTTAATTCTGATTTTACTCTTAAAACCACATTTAATGCTGGTAAGTTGATACCTTTCCATATAGAAGAAGTTCTTCCAGGAGATTCATTTACAGTAGATTTAAATGCTGTTGTTAGATCAAGTACTCCAATAGCCCCAGTTATGGATAATTCATATTTAGATCTCTATGCTTTCTTTGTTCCAAATAGAATTGTGTGAAATAGTTGGAAAGAGTTTATGGGAGAGAATACTAAGACTAAATGGTTTGACAAGTCATTAGTTCAGTCTATTCCAAAAATTCAAATACCTAGGAGTGGTTTTGCTGTTGATTCAGTAGCTGATTATTTAGGAGTTCCTACTTTAAAAGGAGGTGGAACAGATTTAAACCATCTCCCATTTAGAGCTTATGTGAAAGTTTGGAATGAGTGATTCAGAGATCAGAATAATCAAGACCCAGCTGTTAATAATGTAGACATAAATACTAATGTTGTAGGAGTTGATGCATCAGATGGTGATCCTCTTCAAACTGCCTATTTAGGAGGTGCTTTATTACCTGTTGCCAAATATCATGACTACTTTACCTCAGCCCTTCCTTCACCTCAGAAAGGAGAGGATGTTTTACTTCCTTTGGCAGGTATAGCACCAGTTTTGCCTCAGCCAACTATTGCTGATCCAGATGGTACTACTTCAACTACTTTATGATGGCAAGAAATAGGAACAACTGGTCAATATATTCCAACTGGCAATGATAATGTCTATATTGATGGAAATGGAGATACTAATGCTACCAGTGTTGGAGGATCTACTTCTGACACCAGGGTTTTTCCAGCAAACTTATTTGCTGATCTTTCAAGTGCTTCTTCTGCCAATATCAATGATTTAAGGTATTCTTTCCAAGTCCAAAGATACTTGGAGAGAGATTCTCATGGGGGAACCAGATATATAGAATTAATCAAGTCTCATTGAGGAGTTGATAGTTTAGATTCAAGACAACAAAGACCAGAATTGCTTGGAGCTTCACATTCAATGTTATCTATTCAACAAGTTCTCCAAACTTCTGGTAGTAGTATTACTGGTTCAGTTACACCACAAGGAAACACAGCAGCATTTTCATTATCAGGAATTGGAAAGTCTAACTTTATAGAGAAGTCATTCACAGAACATGGACATATTATTATTGTAGGAGCAGTCAGAACAGATCACACCTATTGTCAAGGAGTCCATCCTTTGTTCAATAGAAATGACAGATTTAGTTTTTATAGCCCTGAGTTTGCCAATATTGGTGAGCAACCTATTCTAAATAAAGAGTTATTTTTAGATAGTGATCAAGTCCAAAATGATGGAGTTTTTGGATATAAAGAGCCCTGAGCAGAGTACAGATTTAGTCCAAATAGACTTAGTTCAGTATTTAGAACATATATACCAAATGATTTATCTATTTGACACTATGGAGATTTATTTACTTCTTTACCTGTTCTCCAAAATGGTTTTGTGGAAGAAGTTCAGAGTAATATTGATAGAACCCTAGCTATAAAGTCAAATGTGACTAACCAATACATAGCAGATTTTGTATTTAGTTGTTTAAAGGAAAGAGTAATGCCTGTTGTTAGTGTGCCAGGTTTTATTGATCATAACTAATGGACTCACTTACTACTTCACTATTAGGTAATAGTATGTTTCAAGATACAGGAGCAGATTTAGCATTTAACAAAGCTAATGGTATTCAGCAACCTACCCAGAGTTTTATGGGTTTTCTTAATGGTAACAATGCTGCCAATACAGCAGCCTATAAAAGCAGACTTTTTAATGCCAGACAGGCAGAGATTACCAGAAACTTTAATGCCAACCAGGCAGAAATAGGTAGAAATTTTTCCAGAGAAATGTCAAACACAGCTATTCAGAGAAGAATGGCAGATCTAAAAGCAGCAGGACTAAACCCTATATTAGCTGTCAATTCAGCAGCAGCAGGAGCAAGTACTCCCTCAGCAAGCACTGCTTCAACAAGTTCAACAAGTTCAGCAGCAGCTAGAACTAATAATGGTTTTTTAGGTATTTTAAATTCAATTAAGGGAATTATTTCAGCTTCAAACAATAAAAGTGATATTTTCAAGATTATAAAATAATAATGTATAATTAATAATAGGCTGAGATGCCAGTAATTCAAAGACAATAAATATTACCATTCTATATTATTTTCTTGTTATTTTGACCCTCCATTGTACCTTATGGAGGTTTTTTTATGCTAAAATTAGCTATATATTCAGTTGCTATTCTTGATGCCAACTGAGATTAGTGACACCAAAAAGAAAAAGAAAGGAAAAAAATAGGAAAAATGCCCTGCTTTAAGCCACAAACAGCATATAAGTCAAGATTTAAAAATGATAATGGAGTTTATGATATTAAATTCTATAGATTTAATGATTCAGCAGAAATTCAATTCCCTTGTGGTAAGTGTATAGGATGCCAAAGAAGGAGACAAGTAGAATGATCTGAGAGAGGATATTTAGAAAGTAAAAATTGAGAAAACAATTATTTTCTAACATTTACATATAATGAAGAGAATGAGTTTAAAATTATTAACTCTAAAACTAATATTTTAGAAGTATTACCTACTGAGTATCAAAAGTTTTTAAAAAGATTAAGGAAGTACTATTGACAACATTATAGACATAGACCTATTAGGTTTATAGCTAGTGGTGAGTATGGAGAGAAAAGTGGCAGGCCACATTTCCATTTAGTTCTTTATAATTTACCTATTTTTGATTTGGAATTTTGAGGATATATTAATGGTTCTAATTTATCTACCAGTAAAATAATTAATAAGATATGAGGCAATGGCCATGTGTTAATTGGAGAAGTTAATACTAAGAGTATAGGTTATGTTGTAGGTTATACCACAAAAAAAGTATTTAATAAAGATAAGGAAAAATTTAGAAAAAAGGAATTTTTTACTATGTCAAGAAGACCTGGCATAGGTTACTATTATTTTGAAAAACATAAAAAAGATTTATATAAAAATGATAAGGTTATGATTCATACTAAAACTGGATATTATTCTAGAAACAATTTCAGATATTTTGATAATTTGTATAAGAAAGAAAATGAAGGAAAATTGGAACTTGTAAAAGAGCAAAGAGTCAAAGATGCCAAAGAGCAGCATATTAAAATGTTGAAGGATAAAGGTATTACTTATGAGCAATGATTAAAGGAAGAATTTATAAAACATAATGATTTATTAAAAAAAAGTAAAAAGAAAAAGATATAATATATTTATGAAAATAGAATGGTAATAATAAGAGGATAGATTGATGCCTGAGTTCAATGTAGCTGTGATAAATAGTGAAGAACAAAAATAATAAGGAGTAAGGGTATATTGATTTAGTAATTATTATTGTTTGGAGATTTAGTTCCCCCATGTTAGGGGGATAAGGGGGTGCTAATTATATTAAAGGAGAATAGAAAAAGTTTTCAACTTTTAATTTTAGTGTATAATTAATTTAATATGTTTAACAAAAAAAGATTTAAGACAAATAGAAGAGGTTCTGGATATAGATTTTCTAAGAATTCAGTCAGAACTCATAAAGCTAACAAAAAAATGGGATATAGAGGAGGCATAAGGTTATAATGATATTCAATGTATATACTTTGTTTAATGTGAAGGAGAAAGTATTTGGAAACCCAGTTCTTGGAACAAATGACTCACAAATGGTAAAAGACTTAAAGGAAGTTTTTAAACCATCTATTTTTTTGGATGAAGTAAAAAATAAAAAAGTAAAAGAAAGATTGGAAAATTTACATTTTTACCAAGTAGCAACATATGACTCTAAAACAGGAGAATTTGTTAATATATCAAAAGTTGCTCTTTCAATTTTAGTTACTGGTGAGTTCTTGTATAAAGAATTATATAGTGATTTAGAACTTTCAAAACTTGAAGAAAAGGAAGACCTAGCTAGAAAGAAAAAGAAAGGAAGTAAATAGTGAGTTTAAAGAAAGGCCAAATGGGTTGAAGAGATTGATTTTTGATGGTTTTATTAATAATAGTTATTTGCTTTGTTCTAGCTATTGTACTTGTGGAGGTATTGTAGTGCCAAAATTTACTACACCATTTAATAGTTTAACCAAAAAACAAAAAGAACAATTTGGTAAAAGCTTTTCAAAATTTAAACCTATTTATAAACTTCAAAAACACAAAGAATATGGTCATTATTATTTAGAGCCAGAATTGGATCCAGAGACAGGAGAAATTAAAACAGAGAATGTTTATGATTTTGTTCAGAATGAGAAAGATAAATGCTATTTAATTAGTACAGAAGGTTTAAGAAATTCTACTGGAAATTTAGTTGTTGATGAAAAAACATTGTCAAGTTTAAAAAGAGGACAATTTGGAGACTTCACAAATTCCCCACATACAAAGGAAGAATTGATTGATAGAACTAAAAAAGCTAAGAAGTTAAAAGGTTTAATATTTAACTCTGATGGTACATTTAATAAGAATAATGTTAATATTGTAGAAGATTTTTATATAAGTGAGAAAAAAACTAAGAAATTGATTAAAAAAAAGGATAAAGTGGAGGAAAAAGAATAGAAAATGAACAAATTAAATTTAAGTAAAAGACAAGCAGATAATATTAAGAGGTTTGTTGATTATCCAACAGTCCAAATGAGCAGGTCAAGATTTAATTCTGATTTTACTCTTAAAACCACATTTAATGCTGGTAAGTTGATACCTTTCCATATAGAAGAAGTTCTTCCAGGAGATTCATTTACAGTAGATTTAAATGCTGTTGTTAGATCAAGTACTCCAATAGCCCCAGTTATGGATAATTCATATTTAGATCTCTATGCTTTCTTTGTTCCAAATAGAATTGTGTGAAATAGTTGGAAAGAGTTTATGGGAGAGAATACTAAGACTAAATGGTTTGACAAGTCATTAGTTCAGTCTATTCCAAAAATTCAAATACCTAGGAGTGGTTTTGCTGTTGATTCAGTAGCTGATTATTTAGGAGTTCCTACTTTAAAAGGAGGTGGAACAGATTTAAACCATCTCCCATTTAGAGCTTATGTGAAAGTTTGGAATGAGTGATTCAGAGATCAGAATAATCAAGACCCAGCTGTTAATAATGTAGACATAAATACTAATGTTGTAGGAGTTGATGCATCAGATGGTGATCCTCTTCAAACTGCCTATTTAGGAGGTGCTTTATTACCTGTTGCCAAATATCATGACTACTTTACCTCAGCCCTTCCTTCACCTCAGAAAGGAGAGGATGTTTTACTTCCTTTGGCAGGTATAGCACCAGTTTTGCCTCAGCCAACTATTGCTGATCCAGATGGTACTACTTCAACTACTTTATGATGGCAAGAAAT
>PEAW01040414.1_pt1 | contig 9433 bp, 7 predicted proteins | sample 1430331 | NCBI WGS metagenome assembly PEAW01 (sample SAMN07709108, study PRJNA374926) | Mollusc metagenome, whole genome shotgun sequencing project. | isolation source: combination of 3 Haliotis diversicolor samples: VC2003, Pt131, and Pt118... | host: Haliotis diversicolor | place: China:Guangdong ... | reverse complement strand
GCCGCATATTCAAAATCTCTAAATGTTAGAAACTCAGATAATCTGTCTGAGAATATAGGATAAGTCATAGCCATTTCTACACAGATTTGATATCTTATATAATTTATAATATTACTTGGCATATCACTTAATAATATTCTCTGGTTATATTCAACCTCTTGGTCTTTATTCTTACTGTATATAAATTCTCCAACAATATCTACGTCACCAGGTGCAAGTAAGTTTAACATTGCAGATGGCTTATTGTACTTATAGTAGCCTTTTAAATCTGGTAAATTAGTATCATAATATGATAATTTTGCTTTCTTCTTATTAAATGCAAATGCAGTGTTATAAGCTATTTCATTGATTGTTTCTTCAAGTACTTCACTAATTGTATTAGCAATCTTATCATCATCAGCATTGTAATTTAAATCTCTTATTCTCAAAGTTCTATTAACTTTACTTAATAGTGTCTTTCTATCTATACTCATTGTTTTACCTCCAATATATTAATTCATTTTATCAATATAAGAGATACAGTGTTTTATAATAAATAAATAATAAATAATAATAATATACATAAATTATACTATAAATTTTAATAACTGTCAAATATGTTAACGATTTTCAAATTTATAAAATATATGATATAATAAGATATAATAAATAATAAAAGAGATAATATATAATAAAAGATTAAAGAATTTGACAATAATAATAAAATATGTTATAATAATATATAATAAATAATAAGTAATAAAATATATAATAAGGATTATAAGAATTTGACAGTGTTAACAAACTATGTTATAATATAGTATATTAAAATTTAAGGAGGAATAAAATATGCAATACAAATTACAAACGTTTATTAAGGAAAATGAAACAGTATCAACGTATGACTTAGTAAAACAATTAACTACTAAAAGAGGTAACACTGTAAGACACAGTGACTTAATGATTAAGATTGACAAAATTATAAATGAGTTAAACTGTAGTGATTTACTAAAGAACAGGAAAACTGTACTTCAATATTTTACTGAATAACAAGAAGATTGTAACACAATTAATTTATAAAATGGAGGAGATAAAATGAATAATTTAACATTGTTAGAAAATAATAATACATTTACAAGTGAGGTTTTAGCAAAGAAACTTCATAGACAACATGCTCATATGTTAAGAGATATTGACAAAATGATGGAAAATACTGACTATCCAAATTTGGATAGTCAGTATTTTCCATCATTTTGTCAATATCTCTTAACATATGAGCATGTTGTCTATGAAGTTTCTTTGCTAAAACCTCACTTGTAAATGTATTATTATTTTCTAACAATGTTAAATTATTCATTTTATCTCCTCCATTTTATAAATTAATTGTGTTACAATCTTCTTGTTATTCAGTAAAATATTGAAGTACAGTTTTCCTGTTCTTTAGTAAATCACTACAGTTTAACTCATTTATAATTTTGTCAATCTTAATCATTAAGTCACTGTGTCTTACAGTGTTACCTCTTTTAGTAGTTAATTGTTTTACTAAGTCATACGTTGATACTGTTTCATTTTCCTTAATAAACGTTTGTAATTTGTATTGCATATTTTATTCCTCCTTAAATTTTAATATACTATATTATAACATAGTTTGTTAACACTGTCAAATTCTTATAATCCTTATTATATATTTTATTACTTATTATTTATTATATATTATTATAACATATTTTATTATTATTGTCAAATTCTTTAATCTTTTATTATATATTATCTCTTTTATTATTTATTATATCTTATTATATCATATATTTTATAAATTTGAAAATCGTTAACATATTTGACAGTTATTAAAATTTATAGTATAATTTATGTATATTATTATTATTTATTATTTATTTATTATAAAACACTGTATCTCTTATATTGATAAAATGAATTAATATATTGGAGGTAAAACAATGAGTATAGATAGAAAGACACTATTAAGTAAAGTTAATAGAACTTTGAGAATAAGAGATTTAAATTACAATGCTGATGATGATAAGATTGCTAATACAATTAGTGAAGTACTTGAAGAAACAATCAATGAAATAGCTTATAACACTGCATTTGCATTTAATAAGAAGAAAGCAAAATTATCATATTATGATACTAATTTACCAGATTTAAAAGGCTACTATAAGTACAATAAGCCATCTGCAATGTTAAACTTACTTGCACCTGGTGACGTAGATATTGTTGGAGAATTTATATACAGTAAGAATAAAGACCAAGAGGTTGAATATAACCAGAGAATATTATTAAGTGATATGCCAAGTAATATTATAAATTATATAAGATATCAAATCTGTGTAGAAATGGCTATGACTTATCCTATATTCTCAGACAGATTATCTGAGTTTCTAACATTTAGAGATTTTGAATATGCGGCCATCACAAACAACGAGAGACCGGCATACTACAATAGAATTGGGAGAGGGTAATAATGGCTAAACAAAATTTACAAATCAATTCTCAATCAAATTTCTTATTCGGGAGCATAGGAGATATACTAGATTTTAATAGAAGCTCACAAATATATCAAAACAGCTTAAAGAGTGCCAAGGATGTATTTATAACTGATGCAGGAACATTAAGAGTAATGAAAGACCTTGATGTAGTTAAAGATTTTACAACTAATATAGTTGATGTAATAGAGGTAAATAAAGATTTTAACATACTAATCTTACCAAATGAAATAAGGTCAGTTAGCAAAACTGATTCTTCTACTTTGGCAAGCTACCCTGTAAGTGAAACGATAACAAGGGAAACTAATGTAAATGTAATAAGAAATATAGGAAATACAATTGATGACGCTGGAAATAAAGTAGATTTATTCTATCATATATTTGTAATTGGAGATAGTGTTAAGCACACTTTAAAAGTGGACGAGAAAGGAACAAAGATTGAAAACAACTTATTCTTCGAAGATAGTTACAAACCGTTAGAGGATAAGCAAACAGTGTACATGGACGTTTATAAAGTTTATAGCTATGCAGAAATTGCTTATGAAGCTGATGACACTCCTCAATTCGATAAGAACTATTTAACAATACAAAAGCTTAGTGCCGGTTTAAAAGACCCAGTTATAACAATTGTTGCAGTACCAGAGGTTGATAAAGATGGTAAACCTACTAACTCTGGTAAATTTACTAATGAATTTAAGATAGATCAATTATCTGGTACAATTAAGAGAATTTACTTTGAGAAGCAAAATGACTTTGTTGTAGATGGTAGAAGGCTAGGAGATGCTAAATTATCTACAAATAATGTTAGAGATATCTATGTTCCTCAAGAAGGAGAAACAGGTTTACCAGATGGTTGGGATGATTTAAAGCAAGGAGATTTAATAGTAAATTTCTATAATAGTGATGCTATAGAATTAAATGTAGATGGTAGTGATAGTCCAGCTGAACCAGTTGATACTAAGATGTTATTATTATTTAATAAGTTAAAGGTGTCTGGCTTAAAGGTTCCATCTAAGGATCAATATAATAGTGCAGATGTGTTATATACAGGTTTAAAACCATACTATACCTCGATGCAGTTAGAGGGTTCAACACTTGGAGAGAATAATAGTGAGAAAATATACAAAGGAAGATTGCTTGAGGGTAAAATTATAAATCTTAAGGATGAAGTAGTAGCAGTAAATAGTTTTCAGAATAGAATGGCTGTATTCACTAGAGACACAGTATATTTTAGTCGTATATCAAACTTTAATGATTTTACCAATGGAATAGAGAACGATGACCCATTCTTCAGTAAATTATCTCCAATTTCAAACATTGAACCAACAGTTCTAAACACTTATTCAAGTAGAGGATTATTTATACTTACAGACAGAGGAATACAAGTTATTAACTATCAAGCTACATTAACACCTGCTTCAATTATTATTGATACTGTTACAGATACGCCAGCCTCTAAATATGTAGAAATGATTGATTACACATTATTCTTTATAGGAGCAGATAACTATTTATATGCAGTACAAGAAGACACTAAAGATGTTAGTGCAAGATTATATAGTTTTAAAGTAGAGAAGTATAATATAGATCAAAAGGTAGAATGTATAAGTAAGATAAGAATTGATAGAAGTTTTAGATTAGTTGTAGTAGAACAAGGTATTGCAGATAAAATTAAAATATATACTATAATAGGACAAGATTCATTTAGTGTCGTTGATTATACGATACATCATGCAGGAGTGGTGAAATGTATTAAGGATACAGTATATAGTGGACAATATCAATATGAGCTTTCCAATAGGAATAAAGGCGAGATAGAATTAGTTCTTCATCAACCCGACACATTTACTGATGATGGTGGTTCATTGCTTAATGATATATCAAGTGTAATCTATAGATTTAGTTCTAGATTAATAAACCAAGATAATACTCAAGTTGAAAGCTTAAGTATATATGGCAGACAATTACATGATAATAATGGCAATGATGTAACAAAGGTTTATAACACAAGACAGCTTGGAAATCTTGTAGGTAGATCATCATTATACACACTGGCTCATTTATCAGTTCCATTCCAAGATGGTATTAGAGTAAAATTAAGATTGGTACACGATGAAAATAACGTATGTAAAAGCAATGGTATAGTTGAAATACAAGGATTTGAATATTTCTATAGCACATTTGCAACATTATTATAAGGAGGAGATAGAATGAGTATTGTTTTAGGAGCAATAGGGATTGCTAATGTAGTTGGTGGTCTATGGTCATCACATAAAGCTAGTAAGGAGCAAGCTAGACTTGCTAAGAAGCAAGCAGAAGCACAGAAGAAATCATTAAAGGGTAATTTTAAAGATTATGTAGAGATGAGTAATAGAGATTATATAGCTTCAATAAAGGATATGAATGACAAATATGTAGATGCTTATTTATCAATTGGGAATCAATATAAGACGGCTATGAGCAATTTAAGCAATGAGGCTTCAGTTAGGCAACCAGAATATTTTGAATCAAGCTACTATCAAGATATGACATCTGAGCTTAATGACCAGTACAATATAGCAATGCAAACTATATACACTGGTGAGGTTAGTAACCTATATACTATGGACACTGAAAGAACTTATACAATAGTTAATAAATATAATGAATTAGAGAGGGAAACAAGTGTAGCAGAGTCTGGTTTACAAGCTAATTTATCTGCCTTTAAATACAATGATATAAGTAATACATTTGCTGGAATTGCTAAACTGGGTGAGATTGGAGGACAAATTTATCAATCATACACAACACCTAATAGAACTAGCAGTGGTATTGCTTATACACCATACAATGCAGGAGGTAAATAAATGGCAGATATTAAAATAAAAGCGCCAGAGATTGGAACTAAGACCCTTAATCTAACTGGTACATTGATACAAGATAATAATACTGAAGCTAGAATAGCACAGAATGAAATGAAACAAGCTCAAGCAAGAGCAGATGCCACACAGAATATATTAAATAGTGTTACAAGTTTTGCAGATAGTGCCAACAAATCTATTAATAATGTAGCAAAGGCACAAGCAAATGCCCTTATATTAGATTATCAGAATGAGGTTCAGAACTTACAATCTACAAAGGAATTTCAGGTTGCTAACCTAACACATCAAGGAATAAATCATAACTGGAAGCATTTAAATAAAGTTGCAGAATATTACAAAGGTGAAATAACTAAAATGGGAGGAGCTTCTGGAGATGGACAATTTTCATTGTTGGATTTTGGAAAGCTTGACCCAAGTCAGTTAGATGAATCAATTAATAAATTAAATTTAGCACATAATGCGTTAGTAAATGACTTTAAAACTAAAGCAACACTTGGAGTTATACAGAATAGTATACAAACATATAGTGCTGAGAGACAAATGCAAGGAGATTTATATGCCAATTCTGAAATTGACCCAAAAGCACTTAGAGAGATGTTAGCTGAAAATCGTAAGAATTTAACTGCATTAGGTATTACAGATAGTAGTTTAACTCTTAAGAATTCTAATTTATCTAATAGAAGAATTAAAGATTTTATGGATAAACATGTTATACAATTTAAACAATTAATTGAGAATAAACAGAGTACTAGGAAACAAGCAGTTGAATTTATGGAGAGAACTGAGAAGGAGTTTCAAGAATTGCTTGATGGTGAAAATGAGTTTATCTCTGGTCTTAAAACAACAAATCCTAATGGAGAAGTTAATCTTACCAAAGATGGAGAAGTAATTGGCAATCATATTTTCAGTCCGAGTTATGCAGTTCATGACAACAATTTTAACAAGTGGGTATATGATAGTGAGCAAGCTATAAATGATAGATATAAATCTAGAGAATATAACACAGATATATTTAAAGGTGAGGTATCAAATGATAAAATTGATGCTGAGATACAAGGAGCTGAAAGCTCTCCTAAGGATAAAGAATTTACTAATGTTAAATTAGGTGTGGCTCTTGGAGACAGTTTTACACTAGAAGATTCAGTTGTTTACGACAAAGAGATTAAAGGATTATATAATGGAAGTAAAGGATATTATACTAAGAATGGTACTATTAATCAGAATATTGTAATCACTGGTGATAGACAAACATTACAGAACACGTTAGATTCTAAAATGGGCAGATATAAAGAGTATGCATTCGATGTTAAACTTAAGAAAGCTAAAAGCCTTGGTCTAGGACAAGAATATTTATATGTTAATAATATTGGTGTACCAAGAAATGATGCAGAAGAGGACCAAATGATTATCAATCAGACATATAAAGAGTCTGGTAAACCTATGGCTAATGAGCAACAAATAGCTCGTTCATTTGATTTAAATGCAGATGTTATTAAGCCTAGTACTGGTGAGAAAGCTGTTCTTTTAGATGGTATATATTTTACTAAGAAAATGTGAAAGAACCTAATATATAAATATGCTACTGAAAATCCTCTTGTAGATGTCTCAGAGCTAGGAAACAACGACATATTAGGTGATACAATATATAATTATGCAAATAAAATGAACTTTAAGAGTAGAGAAGAATTAGATAAACTTAGCTATGATGAGAGTAATCCATATGATGATGCTTCATTAAATGTTGGTAAAACAAAGGAAATATCTAAACGTCTTAAGATTGTTAACGAAATGTTAAAACATAAAGGTATAGCTTCAATATTACAGAGCTATGGTTTAAGCCCATTTGGTTTATCACAAGAAGATAATTTCAATATGTATGTAGAACCATTACTTCAAGATAAGGGAAACGATATGTATTTTGACAATATTGATGAAGTAGATAGAGAGACATTATTACAATCAATTTCACCGTCTGAGGACAAACAGGAGCCGTCTGAGGACACTCAGCAAGAGTCAGTTGAAGAAGAGTCGGTTAAGAAAGATGACGTTAAGAAGGTAGCTAAGAAGGATGAAATTAAGAAGGCAACTAAGAAAGATGAAATTAAAATTGTAAATAATGGAATACATAGACTGAGACCTCCTGTTGATCCACAAGCTACTAATCCTAACATTGTTGACCCTAATAACCCACCGCAACCTATAAATCCTCAAACATCAGATGTTGGAATACCAATGAGTATACCTAAGAACACTACTGGACAACCTCAGATGGTTAGCTTTGATAATACACAGGTAGCAACACCTGGACAGCAACCAGAGGAAATAAGTTCAGTTGATGCATTTAAGTCTCCTACTGAGGCAGAAGAGGTTGGAATAAATACAGTTGATAAGCTTTCCAATAGTGAAGAAAAGATTTCACAAACTCAGAAAGAAGTTAACGACTTAAGAATTAAGATGGATAACCAAGGAACTCCTTATTTATCATTTGCAGACCAAGGAACATATGGTTTCTTCAATAATAAGAAGATAGAAGATACATTACACACAATTAGTAGAACTATAACTAAAACAAGCGTTAAAAGTCTAGCACTTAAAGGTTTTAGTAAATTATGGGTTGGTAAAGCAACTATTGCAACAGCGGCTTCTATAGGTGTAGCATACGCTAGTCTTCCAGCTTTATTAGAAATGGGAGTTTCATATGCAGTAATGTATGGTGTAAATAAAACTAGTGAAATAGAAGAATCTGAAAAGAATCGTCAAGTATTTATTAAAGATATGAAGAAAATTACTAATGGAAATTGGACTGATGAAGATATAGAAACTGCTTATCAAACAATATTCAATGATAAATATAGAAAAGTTCAACAAGATTCATATACTAAACTTGGTCCGAGACTTTCTACTCCAAGTATAATGAATAGTATTAATGCTCTTGAAGACAATGGTAAACTATATACGTTAGAAGAATTCACTAACAAAGTTAAAGAATTAGAAGATTCTAGTATCAATTCTGGGTTAACTAATGAACAAATTCAAACTAAAGCAGATGAGCAATTATCTCAAGAAAAGCTACATAAATTTGATTCTCCAGAGATATTTGTCATGAATAAATTAAATTGCAGTTATCAAGTTGCTAAAACTAAATTAGAACAACAGAGAGATAAGAATAGAAAGGTTGAATTATACCTTAAGGAGCAAGAGTTAGACAGAATGCAGAATGATAGAATCTATGCCAATAATCATATTATAGAACCAGTTAAACATCCACAATCTACAATTGATTACGCTAGAGAGCGTTATAAAACAATCACTAGCAATGTTCAAGGTGTTGAGATAGTGGGTACAAATGAGAAGAACCTACCTGTATATAAAGACCAAACAACTAATGGCTTATACTATGTAATTGATTCAGCTGGTATAAAGCATATAAAATTAGCAAACGTTAAATTCTTTACTCCTAAAGAGATAAATGAGATTAAAGGTGAGAAGAGTGAGAATTAATACTATAATGAATGCAATGATGAAAGGTAAACAATTAAATGTTATATATACAAACCTAGAAGGCCATATGTCAATTAGGAATATATCACCATTAGTATATGGGTTCACCACAAAGGGCAATATAGCTTTCAGAGTTTATGATTCTAAATATAAAGAATACATATTGATGTTAGTATCTGGAATTTCAAATATAACTGAGACAGATTTAGATTATCCTATATCAGCAACTAAAGGAAATTTCTCTAGTGATAAGGGTATGAGTAAGATTATAAATTATTATAAACCATTGGCCTCATCTCTTGGTAAGATGTACAACTTATCTAAAGGTAGAAAGGGTAAAATTGGATTGAAAAGTGTATTAGGAAGGTAATAAAGGGAGCATATAGCTCCCTTATTTTATTAAATTAACAAATCTTACCAAAATGAATGGACAAGAATTTAGGAGCATATAGCTCCCAACTGTTCATCCCTATGTATAACCACTCCATATCTACTATGGTACAACATATGTTCGTGGCCGTCTAATTCGATCACAGAGCCATCTTTCTTGTGGTGAACATGTATTTCTCTATTAACATTTGTGTT
>PEAW01039868.1_pt1 | contig 9484 bp, 8 predicted proteins | sample 1430331 | NCBI WGS metagenome assembly PEAW01 (sample SAMN07709108, study PRJNA374926) | Mollusc metagenome, whole genome shotgun sequencing project. | isolation source: combination of 3 Haliotis diversicolor samples: VC2003, Pt131, and Pt118... | host: Haliotis diversicolor | place: China:Guangdong ... | reverse complement strand
AACTGCCATAACTTTTTTTAATACACTAAAAGATTTTTATGAATATTTTGAAATCAAACCATCTACTATATATCAGTGGGATAGAAGAAAAAAAATAATTAAGAATGAAGATGGATCGATAGATCTATTTAACAACATTAATCTAACGAGAAAAAATATTGCCAAATTGGCAAAACAGAATTTTAGCGTAGATATATTTAATAAAAAAGTAGCAGAAGCAGAGGCAAAAAAAGAAGCAAATAAAGTAAAAACAGATATAATTGCCGACAATGGGCAAGCCAGTTTTTTATATGAAGAAGAAAATACCGGACAAGAAGTAGACAACAAAGAGACAACAAAAATAAAAGCTATTTTAGACGTAAGATTAAAAAAAGAAAAATTAATTGAATTAGAACTAAAAAACGCTATAGCAAAAGAAGAGATAATAAATAGGCAAAAAGCAGTATGGATGATAGAAAATTCAATTTCTACTATAATAAAAAAAGTTATGGCAGTTCTTACTGATGAAGAAATAAAAAAAAATATTAATATAAAAACATTAGAAATGTTACATGAAAAAATATTATCAAACATAAATGAAGCAGGAAAAGAAATAGAAAAAAACTATAAAATAAACCTCCCACCCAAAAATTAAAAAACAATGAGTAAACAAAAAGAAGAAGAGGTATTTCTTCTAAAAAATATTACCGATATAATTGGTAAGCATGCTAGAAATGATGTATTATATCCTTCTTTATGGGCTGAAAAAAATAGAGTAATGTTAGATCCAAAAGGTAACATCACTCCCTTTAGTTTTGAAAATGCACCATATCAAAAATTTATTGTTGATTGCTTTAGTAAATACTCTAAATATAGAAGGATTACTATTGTAAAAGGTGCAAGAGTAGGCGCAACAGAAGGGATATTATTAAATGTTATTGGATATAATATAGACGTAAACAAACACAATATGTATTTTGTAAGCGCAGAACAAAGAATGCTGGATACATGGGTACGATCTAAATTTGACCCATTTCTAAAAGATACCGGATTATCAAAATTGATAAAAAACGTAGAAGAAGAAAAAGCAAGAATTGATAATAGATCGATTAAAATGTTTTCTGCTTATGATATGATAATTTTTGCGGGCGCAAACAATCCTAATAATTTTAGAACGTATGGCGGCAAAACTGTTTTTATGGACGAAGTCGCAAGTTATCCTATTATAAAAAATGAGGGATCAATTATAAAAATAGCAGAACAAAGAACTGCATCTTATGGGGACGATGGTATAATATGTTTAAATTCCACTCCATTATTAAAAAATTCTGATTTATATAATGAATATATAAATGGAACACAGCATAAATATTTTGTTCCATGCCCTATTTGCGGTAAAAAACAAATAATAGAATTTGGCAAATTAGATGAGAATAAAAAACTAAAATACGGTTTAGATTTTAAGCATGAAAATTATATTTTACAAGGAGATGTGAAATATAAATGCAAATATTGTAAAATTTCTTTTCCAGAAGGAGAAAAAAGAAAAATATTAAACATTGGAGAATGGAGAAGAACTAATTCTTCCATTGTAAAAGATGATATTATCAGTTTTCACATATCATCATTAATAAGCAATTTTGCCTCTTGGCGAAGAATAGTACAACAATTTTTAGACGCAAAAAAAACAGGTAATCCTGCAGGCTTACAAAGCTTTAATAATCTTGTATTAGGTGAATTCTGGGAATATCAAACAACAAAAATAAACATAAGAAAACTAAGGGCAAACAATATTTTATATAATGCCGGCGATTTGCCGTACGATGTAGATATTCTTTTTTTTACAGGGGCTATAGATGTCCAAGGTGATAGATTAGAGATTGAAATAAAAGGATGGTGTAAAAATTATGAAAATTATAGCATTGAATATATAAAAATAATGGGCGATACCAACGAAAAGGAAGTATGGGAAGATCTAAAAAATATAGTTATAAATAAAAAATATATTTGTAAAGGACAAGAAAAATATGTAACATTATATGGAATAGATAGCGGAGATGGGAACAAAACAAAAAGAATTTATGAAGAATGCGAAAAAATAAACTATTCCCTTGAAAAATTAGTAATTTTACCAATTAAAGGAAAAGATACATTAACAAATAATGAACCATTCTTATTAAATACAATTTTAGACGTAAATTCTAAAAGCCATAGAATAAGAAGAGGAAAACAAAATTTATTGTTTGTTAATACAATATATTATAAAGATACCTTGTTTAACTGGAATGATAAAAAAGAAGAAAAAGAAGGTAAAAAAACGGTAGGGTATACTAATTTCCCAAGTGATTACGAAGAAGAATACTTCAAAATGCTTCAATCAGAAGAAAAAGTTATAGAATATAATAAATACGGACAAGCAAAAATTAAATACAGAAAAATAAGGGAAAGAAATGAAGCTCTTGATCTTTTTGTCTATAACATTGCTATAATGGAATGTTATTTAGATGTTTTTGAAAATGTCCAACATATAGACGATTTTTAAAAATGATATATAATAATGTAGCTGAATATTTAAGCAATTGCAGCAATGAAATAAGATTAAATCGTTTATACGAGATAAGAGACAAGATAGAATGTAGCATATTAAATAATGTAACAAAAGGGATTGAAGAATATAGAGTTGATAGCGGACAAAGTATTTTGTCTATAACATATTCTAATATAACAGACTTAAAAAATTTGCTTGCTTTTATTGAAAACAGAATAAATGATGCAGAACAAAAAAAAACAGGACGAATATTTATACTTAAAAATCCCTAATGAAAAATATTTTCACCCAAATTAAAAACAGTTTTTCCCGACGCCAGGAAAAACAAAAGATAACCATTAATAATGGTTATATACCATATAATAACAGTGAGACTATTTTTTTTGATGGTGAAAAAAGTTTAGGAATGCTAGGCGTTCCTAAAAATTATATATATAATTATCAAAAACTAAGAGTAAGATCTTGGGAAGCTTACCACGTAAGCGAAGTTGCAAAAATAGCGATTAATACCCATGTGAACTGGGTAGTAGGTTCTGGACTTAAATTACAAGCCGAACCAATGTTTGATATACTAGAAAATAATAATATTATTATAAATGACAAGGAAAAATTTACAAAAAATATAGAAAATGTTTTTAAAATAATTACAAATAGTAAATTTTCTGATAGAAGAGAAATTAAAAACATGCATGAAAATGCATTGGAAGCTTATAAAACTGCACTAATAAGCGGCGATTGTTTAGTTATTTTATCCTTAAACAAGGATAATTATATACAAACAAATATAATTGATGGAATGCATATAAACGATCCTTCTTTTGGAAGCATTAACAATGCTATTAAAAGAGGAAATACCATAATAAATGGTATAGAAATAGATAAAAGGGGACGACACGTTGCTTTTTACGTTAATCAAGATGAAAATTTTCCAAACTACAAAAGAATAAAAGCAAAAGATAGCAAAGGAAGAAGAATAGCTTATCTTCTTTATGGAGATAAAAATAAAATAGAAGAACAAAGAGGAATACCTCTTTTATCAAGTGTTCTTCAAACTTTAAATAATTTAGATAGATATAAAGAAGCCGTTGTTGGTTCTGCAGAAGAACGACAAAAAATACCATTTACTATAGAACATAATGAAATATCAACGGGAGAAAATCCATATTCAAGCCAATTAAGAAGTGGCAGAAAAGTTGTAGAGGAGAACGGAAATAGTAATGCGACGATAAGTGAAACAGAAACGGCGTTGAATAGAAAATTTTATAGTACTACAGGAAAACAAGTAGTTAATATGCCAAGAGGAGCCAGCCTAAAAAGTATTGAAAGTAAAAATGAATTACATTTTAGCGAATTTTACGATGTCAATTTTAAACACGTAATAGCAGCATTAGGGATCCCCCCGGAAATAGCAAAAATGGATTTTCAAAATAATTTTAGTGCCAGCAGAGCTGCGTTAAAATTGTGGGAAAAATTATTATTAGATAAAAGAGAAAAAATAAAATTAAATTATTACATGCCATATTACAGCCTTTTTGTTGAAATTGGAAATAACATGAATATGTTTTCTTTTAATGATAAAGAAAAAATAGAAATTACTAAAATATTTAACAGTAACAATACATTTTTAAGAGAGGCTTTATTAAATGCTAGATTTACTGGAACAAAAGCGCCACATGTAGATCCAGTAAAAGAAGTACAGGCGGAAATTTTAGCGCTTGAAAATAACTTAACGACTCATGAAGCCGCGTCTGAAAAATTAAATTATGGAGATTGGGCTTCAAATATAGAACAAAAAAAATCAGAAGAAAGAAAAATAGGAAAAGAAAATGAAAATATCTAATACAAATAAAATATCATTAATTGATTTATCAAAGATTTCTTCTTATACTAAAACAATAGGTAAGTGGGGAAATATTGTAGAAGGAAACAATATTATTATTGATGGAGTAATAAGTTCTAACTTTTCTTTTTTCTCAAAAACAATAAGTCCAGCTGATATAAAAGCATCATTGGATTTATTAAACGAAGATGACAGTATAAAAGAAATAGATTTACATATCAATTCACCAGGCGGCGATGCTACTGGAGAAATTTTTAATTTAGCAGATATATTAAGAAATAATATTAAACCAATAAAAACAGCTTATGTATATAATTTATGTTGTAGCGGGGCTTATTTATTGGCTTCTCAAGCTAAACAAATTATAGCTAAATACGAAGCTAGTATGATAGGAAGTATTGGTGTGCTAGCTAATTTTTATATTGATGAAAATGAAACAATAATATCTAGCAGAGGCTTAAAAAGCCCTGATCCTACTTCTCCAGAAGGAAAAGAATATTATACTGAACAAGTAAAAAAAATAGATGATATTTTTGTAGATAACATAATAAAAGGACCAAGAGGTAGTAAGTTTGGCAGAAAAGAAATAGATCAACTGAATGGTAAAACTTGCTTCGCAAAAGAAGCAAAACAAATCAAACTAATAGATAAAATAGAAAAAAAAAATATTATGAGTAAAGAAATACAAGAACAAGTAAAACAAGAAACAGAAATAAAAATAGAAACTAATCAGAAGGAAATAATGGATAATAAAAAAGAAGACGAAATAAAAGAACAAGCAACAAAAGAAGCTATAATAAATAACCAATCACGTATTGCAATGTTTTTGCCATTTATGGAATTAGACAAAGACTATGTAAGTAAATGTATAGCAGATCCGGAAAAGAATTTTACTGAAGAAGATTCTTCTTATTTTGCAAATATTGCAACGCAAAAAAATACAATAAAAGAAATAAATGAAAATGCAGAAATGCATAATCCTAATATAAAAATGAAAGAAGAACAAGAAGAAGAAGAAGACCCAGCGTTGGCAGAACTAAAAGCTAAAAATAAAGAAGTTTTAGAAACAACAAAAAAAACAAATGTAATAATTATTTAAAAGGAAACTATGTCACAAGCAAATATAAGAACAGGAACGGGGGAAAGAGAATTAGTAATTGATTATGATTATCAAAAACTTATTTTATTTGACCCTACAACAGTTGAAAGAAAAGTTGCCAGTTCTACAAATGAAACAACTTTTGAATTAGGCGAAATTGTGGCAAGTAATGCTGCAGGAGAAATAATAAAATTAGATCCCGGGGCGTCAACCCCAAATGGAAACGAAGCTATTCCTTTTGGCGTTATTGCAGAAAAAATTACAATCCCGGCAAATGCAAGTTATTATATCACTGTAATAACACAGGGGAGATTAAATGAAAATTTAATAAGTTCTACTGTATTGAATACAGCAGTAGACAATATTACTATTAAAGATACCTTGGCAAGGCAAGGACTTATAGTAATATCAACAGCTGAAAATACAACATATGATAATTAATTAGTAATTAGAAAAAAAATATGAACTCAACACAAGCTTTAGGTATTTTTAACAATACCTTATTAAGATTATATACAGAACAAGCTAAGGCAAAAACTTTTTTACAATCATTTTTTAAAGAATCAATAGTTGACACAAAAAATGTCACAATTGAAACAAGAAGAATATTAAAAACAAAAGCGGAAGACGTAAGCGAAGATAGCGAAGGAAATAATAACGATGTTTCTAAAAGCACAGTTAAAGTATACGAGCCGCCCCTTTTTCACGAAACTTTTTCAGTTTCAAAAATGGAAGGCTATGATAGGATATTTGGAAATAATTCATTTATAACTGTTAATAGTTATGAAAATTTTATTAATAAAGTTGCAATGAAAATTGCATTATTAGAGAATAAAATAAATGAAGCCAAAACTTATCAAGCGGCTGAAATATTTCAAAATGGAAAATTAATTTTTCAAAACGGAGATAATATAAATTTCAGACGCAAAACGGCAAGTTTTATAACTCCAAGTGTACTGTGGACAGATCCTGCAGCAGACCCCATTAAAGATATATTTGATGGAATAGAGTTTATACACACAACAGGAAAAAGCAACAGTTCTATTTATAATGTAATAATGGGGCAAAATGCCTTTCAATTATTTATAAAAAATCCAGAAATAAAAGAACAAGCTTTATTAAGAAAAATTAATTTACTTGATATTAATATGCCGGAGCAAATAAGTAGCACCGGAGGAACCTTACACGGTTCTTTTTCTGCAGGATCTTATAATTGCAACTTATGGACCTATAATGACTATTATGATACAACTTCTGCAAAAGGAATAAAATATATTGACCCTAATGCAGTAATTATTTTGCCCGAGGCAACTGATTTTGATTGTGTCCATGCGGCAATAGCCCAACTGGTAAAAGATCCCAATAGCCCATTAGCAGATACAATGGGCAATACAATCCAAACGGTTGCAAAACCAATAGTAATATATAATTATATAGATTACTATAAAATATCTCAAAAAATAAGCGTAAAAAGCAAATTCTTATCTATACCTACGGCTATAGATCAAATTGCTTCTATTAAAGTAGCATAATGGATATTTTTCAAATTGCAAGAACAGATTTAAAATCTATTTTTGAAACATTTGAAGAAATAAAAATAATTATTCAAACAAAAGAAGTTGCAGTTAAAACGGCAACTTCTTTTGTAGGATTAAACCAAGATACAGATGGAGTTGAAATACAAGCTGATTATACAGAAATTTTTATTAATATAATTACCTTGCAAGAACAAGGGATTGTATTAAAAAAAGGTGAGGTTGTTAAATGGATAAATCCCATAGACGATCAAGAAATAAAATTTAAAATTAGAAGTATAATGAGAGATCGAACTCTTGGCTTAAACAGAATTTTATTAGATGAAATAAAAAATAATGTTTAAAAATTTAATTGAACCAAGTAAAATTTCAATCGTACAAAAGAACGTTTTTGAGATAATTCAAAAAGAAATAGAAAATCAGGTACAATTAGCAAAACAAACGAAAAAAGATGATGAGTTTATAAAAAATTGGATTGATTTCAAAATAATTCAAGATGAAAATTATAAATTAGATGCGGAAGAACAAGAAGATCAAACAATAGTTAATTTGTTCTGGTCAAATGTAGAAAGCCGAGAAAATAGCGTTATTAGTTATAGATTAACTTATGATTTAATTTTTGATCTATATATAATAAGAAATCAAACAGACGAAGAAAAATCATATATAGCTAATCAAAGAATAGATTATTTAGCTATCCAAATAATGAAAATATTAGGGGCTAATGAAAATTATTTCAAAGGAAGTAGAGAATTAATTGAATTTTTTAGATTTCAAAATCTAAATAAAAATATACAAGTTGAAAAAACAACTCAAGCAATTTCTTTTTCAAGACTAGAATTTTCAGTAGGAATTACAGAAGAAAACATAGTAAAAGAAGGGAAAGCAATAGAAGGATTTAATTATTTATTAAACATTAAAAAATAGGAAAATAAAATGGCAGTAGGACAAGATAAGAGAGCCAGCGTAGTAGGTCAAGCAGTAGCCAAAGCACCTGTTACAGGATTAATTAATTTAAGACCAGAAATAGTATTATTAATATCATTAATAAGTGATAATGCTAATCAAAATGGGACTGATTTTAATCCTAGGCAAATTTTTAGCAATAATGACTATAAAGCCATTTATGGTTATGGTTCGCCTTTATCCTTAGCAATTGAAAAATATTTTATTGCAGACGGAAAGGCGGATTTATGGGTATTACCCATTAAACCGGAACAAAATTTTGCTCCTGCTTCTGCTAAATTAAATATAACAAAGCAAGGGAAATTAACCCAAGCTTTATCAGGAATAATTGAAATATCAGATCAGATAATCAATTTTTCTGCTCCTAAAAATACAACAGAGCAAGAATTATTTGATACGATCAAAAATAGTGTTGAAAACGTTATTAATTCACCTATTTTTTTAGACGTACAAACAACAGGTACCCCAGAAACTAGCGGAACCTTTATAACAAAAGATTTAAGCTCAAATGAAAGTAATTTATTAGCTATTTCAAAAGGATCTTTTATAATCACTATAAACAATAGTGATAATATAATAGAAAATATTAATTTAACAACAGCAACAACAATTGCCGATGTTGCAGAAATAATAAATCTATCATTAGGTGCGCCATTAAATACCTCAGTAACAGAAGAAAATAATACTATTATATTTACCAATAACTTGACTGGTTCTAGCTCTCTCATTGAGATAAAACAAGCACCGGCACAAGAAGACTTAACAACGGCAAATCTAATAGATATAGCCAATGGAACGGCTACGGACAATACATTTATTGTCCCAGATGTAAATGATAATATAGCAAATTTACAAGCTATTACTAATGGAGTTATAGGATATAATATAACTGCTGGTGGAATTACAGAAACGGGACAAATAGAAAACATTGATCTTAGTAGCACATCTTCATTAGATGAAATAGCAACATCTTTAACAAGCTATTTATCTAGTATAACAAATCCAATTATTGTAACAGTTGTAAATACAAACGATTTACAATTTACTGTTGGAATAAGTGGAGATACTGTTGCAATGGTCCAGCCTGAATTGCAACAAGATTTAACAACATCTAGTTTATTAGATATTGCAAACGCTACAAAAACAAACGGAACAGACGATACAAGAAATAGTACAGGCACGTTTAAAACAAAATTTAGCGGCGTTGATAGTAATAATCTATATTTTAAACTAACAGATATTAATGGAAAAGAAATTAGTATAGGAGAATACGGTTTAGATATAACCGTTGATAACTTAGAAAATGGGGCAGGTATACCTGATTTAGAACCATATTTAACAAGCTTGCCAAATACAATAGAGTTTACTAGGTTTATAAATCAATTTACAGATAATTCTAATTTAGATAAAATTACAACTTTTCTAAAAGAACTAAGAAAAGAATTAACAAGTCAATATGCCATAGCTTATTATAATATATATGATATAAATAAAACATTAACAGAAAATTTTGATTT
>PEAW01035075.1_pt1 | contig 9572 bp, 4 predicted proteins | sample 1430331 | NCBI WGS metagenome assembly PEAW01 (sample SAMN07709108, study PRJNA374926) | Mollusc metagenome, whole genome shotgun sequencing project. | isolation source: combination of 3 Haliotis diversicolor samples: VC2003, Pt131, and Pt118... | host: Haliotis diversicolor | place: China:Guangdong ... | reverse complement strand
GCTCTTTTATCAAGCTTAACGAGTCCGGAAACCAGGTCGAGCAGGGAGACAGCTCAAATTTTACGGATCTCTTGGATCTCGTGAAACAGAACAACCGAAACATGGACGGGACAATTTCCTACCTGACTCCTCTGGCCGAGAGAATCTTCGATCTTTCTCAGGAACTGAACGAGGAAGACATCGCGGCTCAGGAGAGCACCAAACTGTACGACGCTCCAGTGAACGACAGATGTCAGATACTGCCCGGGAAAAAGGGAGCCATCGTCATCAACGTCGACAACATGAACAGGCTGGGACCTTACGGTAACGAGGAACCCGACACATCTCGCTCCAGCAAACCCATCACCAACATCATGATGAAGGCTAGCATGGGAGATCAGGATCTCTCAGACACCGAGCTTTACGGCTGGCCAGAACTGGTGATGAGCGACAAGGCTTTTCAGTCAAACGCCCTGCAGAGATTCGGCGTGAACGATATCTTTACTAAGACGGAAACCATCTCACCAAAGGCCGTGAGGTTTACCAATCACCACATGGCCATGGCTTTTGCCGATCCAGCGCTCTGGGACTTTGACAACGAAGCCCTGAAAAACATTAACATGTTTATGACGAAGCGCATGGAGAACGTGTCCATGGGATTTAGAGACTTCAACACCTTTTACCAAAAAGTTGTTGAAAGGTTTAGGAAGAAGGATCAGCTCACCATCGACTTTTACAACTTCGGAAGCAAAGAAGCCGGTTCTTCCCTCACAACTCTGGAGTACGCTCCTTTCTATAACGTAACCGCGACAATCGACGGAGGGAAACCTAACCTGAAATCCGCCCCAAGAACTCACATCGGTTCTATGCCAGGATGGTTGGTCGACCCCAAGTTTCACATCGCTTTCGGAAACATGCTTTGCAAAGACAAGAACAGCATGACCGCATTGGCCGGCGCTCTTCGTCTGGTAACACCGGAACAGCTGAAGAAAGGTATAGCGGATGGAGATGAAAACGTAAATAAGGCAGCCGAACCCGTCAAAAACCTGTTGAAGATTCTGAAGGAAATTATGAGCGCGGCCTTCAGCAAAGTAGCCGACGTGAAGACCGTGGCTTCCGTCACCGATAAACTTCTCATGGCTTACGTGATCGCTCCGGTGGTGATCGCTGACGGAAATTATTCCGTCGATGTCACCAGCGAACTAAAACCCGTGGCCGAAGCAGGCGATGCGAGATTTGATTGGACAACCGCCGACGCTACCCTGCTTCAGAGAGTTCATCTAGCCAACATCGTCTCGATCGCCGGAGAAACCGGATTCACCCCCATGACCAAGATTCTCACTCTTCTGGGCATGATGAGACGCATCACCCCTCGCGCCATGATCCAGAACGCCCTGTCTCGTTACCCAACCGGCCTGTCTCTGGACATCTTGAAACTGGAGCGCCTTTACAACAACGACATGCTGATGGCAACCCCGAAAGCCGTCGACGTTATAATCACCCCTCAGCCGGTCGAAGTCAGCAACCGAGGAAACGGCGACCGGGCTTACATGATGACCACCAAGATTCAATCGGTCAACAACATGGCCGGAGGAAGCGCCATCGCCCTGCCTAACGCCATACCCAGTGTGAGAATCGATCACACGAGCACCGACTTTGACTCCAACCCTATCATCTGCATGGATCATGTCACTACCAGTAGCTGGTCAATCAGAGGAGTCTCTGCCTGGATCGATAACGTCGAATCCACTCACGCCGCTGTGACAGCTGAAGATGCGGCGATCATGAAAAACATCCTCAAAGAAGCCGAAACCGCTCGCAGACTTGTCATGAACAGCAGCCGCTCCAGACCGGGAAAGACCGACAGCTACACCCTCATGCTGAGACCCACCTCTCATCTGCAGAAGAACGTGGAGCTCTATCCTTACATGGGAGTTCCCAGATACTGCTGTCTGTCCGGAGAGTACAGCAAGATAGCCATGGTAAACTTTTACTCCAGATCGGAAACTACCAATCCATGGATCTCCACTCTGGGTTCCGTGTACAATCAGTGGTACACCAACAGCGCTCAGATCATCGCAGGAGCTTCCGGAAACCAGAGAGACGGAGTAATCGGGTTTCAAACAGTCACGATCAACCCCTCGGTCGGTAACCTCAGCGAGACTACTCTCCTTCTCACCAACGCCTTCGATTTCGCCACTTTTGAAGAATCTAATCTGGACGCTCTGCAAGAACACGTAGTGGAGGATCACCTAAACTACAAGGGAGGTATGAGCAATCACTCGAGCCGCGAGGTCGCCATCACCCGCAGCAACCCTCCGTCAGAAGACAACTATCTGTCTCACGGACATCAGCTCACACGCATGGGTATGACCGTTCCTTGTACCGCCTACACCAACGAAACCATTAAGCGTGAGACCAGGAAGGAGGGTGTACCATTTAAGCACAGCGACATCGGATTTTGCGTAATTTCACCAGTCTCTTTGTAAAAATATGGAACCTCATCGTGTGCAAATATCCTTGCCTAAATTCGACGGCAACATGACAGTTAGAGACTACGCTAAAGCTTTGTATGGCATGAGACCTTCAATTTCTCCGGTGGGAGAGGGAACCAAGACTGTGGGCATGTATTCTTTTAAGATTTCTCAAAACTTTGCGATTACTTCCGAAACGGACAAGTTTTGGAAAAGCAGCGTGGACAATTTAATAAAGAACATAAGAAACAAGTTTGAACAAGAAGGAGGAGGAGAGTTTCCCGGCAGATTGGTAGTCGGATTGGAAGTCATTGACTCCAAAACTGAAAATAAACAGCTGAAGAAGTTTAACGGTCTGAGCGACAAGGTGAACAACATGGAAGAATTCGAGCTCGTTCTCAAACATGATTTGAAGCGACTTCGCATGCAGATGAAGCCCGTTACTATCGGATCACTCTGGAAAGCGTCCGTCTATGTGGATTACATTAGCGAGAAGTCATTCGCTCCAGGCTTTATTTTACTCTTGTGATTTAATAAAAACAGAATGAAAAATTATTTCGATTTGATTTTTATTTTTGTTATAAAAAAGGTAGCGTGTGTTATATTACGCATGGTTTTTTAGCGTCTTTTCGCAACGCATATGATGATCATCGTGATGAGAATGAGAGTCAGGAGACCTATCATGATCGCTCCTCCGATCATAACTATAACGTAAATCACTTGCTTGACCATCAGTTTGTCTTCGTGTGTAACGGGAATTACTACGTGGGTAGGTCTGGGTTTGAATCCGGGAGTAGTCGTGGTGGCTATGACATCGGTGGTGTTGTGAGGTATACCTTCCGAATCTTTCCAAATCAGTAAGTTGGAGAAATCTAGAGGCTTGATATGAGACGGTATGGGTTTGATGTCGTATCGATAAACGCTTCTCACGGACGATCCGCAAGTAAAGACGAAGCCTTCCGCTTCATGTCCGGACACATAGTCGTTGATCAAATCGCCATCCTTGGGAAGTTGTATCAGTATACCATCGTCGGTCATGTTTGCCGAATCGTAAGGGACGTACTCTATACCGTCGTTGAAAGCGTGGTAGAAACGATCCGTGTGTATGGCGTTCAAAACCATATTGCCCTCGAATTCTTCGCCAAAGTCATCGTGATGAGTTACCGCGCATCCTATGGTTGTTTCGGTCTCGAAAGCATAGATGGCGTCGTGTTTGAGTTTGGTCCTGTCGTCGTGGTATATTTTGTTTCCTTTTATGAAACTGCATTTCCTCTGTTTGAAAACTCTATCGGTCGTTGTTTTTATATCAAATCTCAACCCTCTTTGCGTCACGTTTCGTAGATAAGTCGGCATACCATCACTAACCGATGCCATGGTGAAGAGTCCGGAGTAATCGCTCAACGTTCCGACATCGTTGGTAGTAAGAGTGCAGTGGTGGTTTGAGTTTTCGTCCATGTATATGTCTACCTCGTGTATATTATCCTGTCTAATCGTGTCTCTGAGTTTCTTAATCGTCTTGGCTCCTTTGATTTTATCTTTGGTGTCGATGCAGAAAACGTGCGTCACCAACGTGGCCAGTCTGTGAGGATTGACTATGAAACCCTCCACGTATCTATCCTTCAGCAGGTAGAGTTTATCTTCATAGAGCGTCACCAATCTGGTTTCGTGTCGACAAGATGCCGGCGTGCCTTCGTCCAGACAAGAGATGAACACGTCCCCGCCATCTAAAACTTTTATACTGGGGGCGAACGTGTACGTACATCTCTCGCTGGACGCCGTCTTGATCAAATCGGCCTCTGAGAAGTAACCGCTGTTACGATCGTTGATAGAACACGAGTATGTGTCGGATAACAATCCTCTAGGCACGGTGAAGGTGACGATCACGCCCTTGTTGCTTTCGTCCTTGAATTGCTTGCAGTAATTGGGCAGCGTATAACATCCACATCTATTGAGGTGCATTTGTTTGGCGATCTCGTAAACTTGTTCGTGTAGAACCACGGCGCATGTAACTTCGTCCAGAGCGCAAAAGGCGTCGATTCTATCTTGCGCCGTCTTAATCATACCGACGTTGCCGTCAGTTCTTCCCTCACAAGGCGTCACGTGTATATTTCTTTTCTGGTATCGATTATAGGTCATGGGAAGTCTGAAGAATGTCGGCGGAGTCGCTCTCTTTCGTCTGAAGATAACGTTCATCACGTGAGTCGGCACATCATCCGCGTGTATCGTTCCTCCATAGTTCCATACGGCCTTATAACTCCCGCATGCATCGGCTATACTACTTTCGTGTGTGAAACCGGCATGGGCTACAGCGGTTAACATTATCAGTAAAACTCCGTCCCCAGTCGCGATCTCATTCGTAGGAACGAAGTACTCATACTCTTCGTACTGCTGCAATCCCAAAAGGAATCCCTCCAAGAATCCGGACATGAGTTCTTTAGAGACTAGGGTCTCATTACCCGTTAGCGCCGAGAATTCCGGATGGGTTAGTAAAACCTCGTCGTTGATTAGAAAGGGACCTTCGCTACTCGAATTTTCAATTCCGTAAAGACGCAAGATTCCGAACTCGTCTATGAACTGAGATCTTTGTCCGTCAGACGAGAACCTAAACAGGTTGTTGTTTCCGATCACCGTCTTACCGGAATCTCCGCACAGTCTATCCTGATTCCAACACTCCCTCACCATCTCGTTTTGAGTCACGACGGTTTGTCTAGATCCCTCCAAAGATAATGTTTTGGGCGACGGAGAACACGTATAGGATTCCCCTGAATCGGAACGAGCGTAAAGATCTCCGTCATAAATCACCTCGCCGTTCTTGTAAAACTTCAGGTTCGGTTTCATCACGTTAGAAGATGGCAACGAGCCTAGCAACTCTTCCACAACGTGAGTTTCACCGCAACCCAACACGATGTTACTGTGGTCGTTATCGACGGCTTTCAAGATCACTTTAACTTCTTCCGTACTGTTCCATCCCACTATAGATCCGAAATTCATCTTCACTTTCATGGTACTCCCCCATGTAAGACTCCAGTCGCTACCTCCAAAGGCGTTGATAAAATCCATCTTCTCGTCTCCCTGAACCGGAAACTTGTAATCGAAACTGCCCTGTACACCTCCGTTGCTTATACCCGAGTTCACATTGTTGTAAACACCGGGTATGCTTGTGAAAAGATCGGACAAAGCCATAGCCCATACGGACGATGTACTGTTGTAGTGAAAATGAGCGTTGTGAAAAGAGGCTGATAGACCGCGACCTCTCATCCAGTACTCCGCTCTAAAAGTTCCAGCTTCTAGGTTGAAATTGATGATTCCCATCTGTGAGTTCACGCAGACGAACCCGCTGACTAAGAGTAAAAACAACATCATGATTTGTAGGTTTTTGAAAGTATGAGGCGGAGGATTGTGCGATAAAAACACGGTGATGCGTAACTAAGATTTATTGATCGATGTTTTATTTCCAAAAAATAAATAAAGGAAGCGTGTGAGTATACGCATGGTCACATTAGACTCTGGGTTTCCAAAAGTGGTCCAGTCTGCTCTGCACGGCTCCAACAATCTTGACAGCTTTCTTTTCTTCTTTCTTCAGACCGCTCCTTCTCCACAATCCCTCGACGCCCTCGTCTCTGACCTTTCTCAGCACGTCAATCTCCTCTTCCGTGTTCTTTCTTTTCGCTCTCGCTTCGTCAAGATCGTTACGACCAAACTTGGTAATTTTGAGAGTACAAGTGCTTCCTCCCAGAGCCTTGTCGCAGAGAGAGTTTAGAAATTCTTCGGCGTGAGATTCCTTGATTACGACCAGGCTGTTGTATCTCTTCGACTGTCCGGACAGCACTTTCATGACTCCAGCCTCGATCATCTTGGGTCTCAGCTTCAGAGGGTTTGTAAGTCCTACGAACAAACCGTAAGGTTCTGCTAAACCGGAGACGTCAGATCCCTTTTCTTTCTTCTTGGCCGCCGTGAAGACTTTGGATATACTCTTGCCAAAGTTTCTTCCTCCGCTGTCGTTCCCATCGCAGTAGTTGATCTGAACCAACACCTCTCCAGGATTGAGGGGTGCGTTATCAGTTGTCCGTGGGTTTGTGCGCGAGATCAGAGCCACGCCGTAAGCCTCGACCTCAGTGGGAGCCAGATGTCGATAGTAGGCGCTGTGCTCAATCGGAGTGTTGTTGGCGATCGTGTCCACGTGTTGTTCAATGGTCTTGGTTCTCACCTCAATTTCTCCGAGCTGAAATTCGATGGTGTTCTTTTGTATGGTTGTAACGCGCTTTTCCTCTTCTAGAGATTTTGTCGCTTCCTCCAAAGCTACTTTCTTGTCCTCCAGAGCCAGTTTGCTCGATGCCAGCTCCATCTTCATTTCCTCTAGGGCAGGTTTGCTGATCGTCTCGATAAAATCTTGAGTTCCAATTTCATCAATCTTTTTACGGGCAGCTTCGGTAAGAAGGTAGTTGAAGACCAAGTGAACAAAACGTCCCATGACACTACTCCTTTCTCCACTTCCTTGACTCAGAACCTGAGACAACATGGTACTCCTTACCACTAACAAATTTTTAAATCTTGAAGTTAAAAATTTGATCGGATTGATTATCTTGCAATTCATCATACCTGGTACGGTAGTTTTTCCAATCATAGACTTTGAATCAAAATCAAAGGCATCCTTGGGGCAAGCCTTGCAAATTGATGAGATAATTTGTTCACTATGATCTCCGTTTGCAAAAAATCCGAGTTGAATTAAATGATCTACGGTGATTAACACAAAAACATTTTTGTCAGATTCTCCATTGATGATAATCTCCCCCTTCATCGCGACCATCCACTTGATTATCGGAGCCGCTTGTTCCTTTTCGTCTTCCTCGAGTCCAATTTTATCCATGATCGCTCGCAATTCTGGATTTTTTGCGAGTACGACACTTCTTCCCCCAAAAGAGGAGCTCTCCTTTTTCGAGTACCGCTCCATCTTCCATGTCTCACCGGTCAAAAATGAGGTGTTCGCCCTTTTGATCTGCGCGTTGAAGACGGCAATAAACACCCCGTCACCCAAATCTTCCAGTCTGTCCACCCTGTCACCAAATTCAGACCTCATCTTTCCCATCGCCGAGACAATCTTCTCTGCAGGTTCGCACTTGAAGTGGTAAACAGCTCCAGGTTTAACATGAAACATCTCCTTCTTCACTTTTTTCACCGCTCCTCCGTCACCTCCCTCACCCATCTTCCTCTTCTCTCCGGTAGCGCTCATATTCCGTCTTCGGTCTTCAAAGTAGTTTCTGGTAGTTGTGTTCTCGTTGAGTTTCCTCGAGTAGAATGAAGTTACAAGTAAAACTGCACCAATTTATACCTTGACATACGATTCCTACCTAAAACCCCAGACACGGTTCTTTATAAAACAAGCTCCCTTCCGTACAAGTCTCCTCTGTCTTACAAGAGCTCCTAAAAATGAAATTTTTTTTTTTTTAAAAAAAAGATATTTTTTCAGTATATATTTTTTATTGTGTAAAAATGTTAGCGTTTGATCACGCTTTTGTACTGGCTTCTGCGCCACAGTCCGCTCACTCCCTCGTCTCTGATCTTCTCCAACTCAATAATCTCCCGCAGCTTGTTCTTTCTGTCTGCCCTCTTCTCATTAAATTTCACATAACCATATTGCGAGATTATCAGAGTGCAGATCCCACGCAAAATATTTTCACCGATTTGGTGAACCAAGTAAGGTGCATTATTTTCATGGGTGATCGCCAAAGAATTGAAGCGCTTGCTCTGCCACTTGTGTACCGGTCGCGCGAGCTCAATCATCTTGGGTCTCAGCTTGATGGGGTTGGTAACCCCAACATACAAGGCGTATGGTTCCAGCAAGTCTTTCCTTCCTCTCCCATATCCCTTGGCTGCCTTGAAAACCCCAGACACCGTGTCATTGAGGTTTCTCGGTGCGTCGTTTCTGTCAGTGTAGTTAATTTGCAGCAACACTTCTCCCGGACTCAAGAATATATTTTCATTAGCCCTAGGCTGCGTGCGTGAGATTAGTACCACGCCGTAAGATTCTACTTCATTCTCATCAAGATGATAGTTTTTCTTGCTGTGCTGGATAGGTTTGTTGCTCTCGATGGTTTCAATTTTATGATCAATCATGACGTCTTTCTCTGCCAATTGTTCATCCTTTTCTCCCAAGAGTTCTTCTTTTTCTGCGAGTTGTTCACACTTTAGCTCCAGTTCTTCAGTCTTCTCTACAAGTTTTTCATCTCTCAGAACCAACTGTTTGTCCTTTTCTGCAAGCTGATTATCTTTCAAAGCCAACATTCCTTCCTTTTCTTCCAGAGCAAGTTTGCTCGCTTCGAGTTCAAGTTGAAGGCTCTCAAAGGCAGGTTTGCTGACCGTCTCAACAAAAGCTTGAGCTCCAATCTCATCAATCTTCTTTTGTGCCACCTTTCTGATCAAACAGTCGACTGTAGCATGAACAAATCTAGCCAAGGCGTTTGCTTTCACGCCGGTTCCTGTACTCAAAGCTAAAGAAATCATGGTAGATCTAACAATCAAGACCTCTTTTATGCGCGAAGTGAGAGCTTGTATAGGATTAATAATCTTACTGCCTTCTATACCAGGCACGCTCTTTTTTTCCAATCATACTCTTGGCTTCAAAAGAAAATATATCATCCGGCGCTCGCTGAGTAAGCTTTTCTATTATGTACTTAGTGTGGTCACCGTCTGTATAAAATCCAAACTTAATTAGTTTGTCAATGGGTACCATAACAAAAATATTTTTTGGATCCTCTTTTTCAGCAATGATGACTCCCTGGAGACCATAAATCCAATTCACAATCGGACGAGCAAGATCCATGTTTTCACTTTTTATACCGATCTCTGTAAAAAAGTCATTTGGTGCGAATACGCTGTTGTAGGAATCAAACCCCAGGATCGTGGTTTTTGGGGATCGCACCATCTTCCATGTTTCACCCGTCAAAAAAGAGGTGTCTCGTCTTAGCAAATCTGACGAGAAAGACACCAAAAACACACCATCTCCCAAATCTTCATTTCTCTCAATCTTCCCCGCAAAGGTCTCCCTCATCCTGGACATCGCCAACTCAATCTTCTCTGCAGGATCGCACCTCATGTAGTAGACCGCTCCAGCCTTGGCTC
>PEAW01005643.1_pt1 | contig 9597 bp, 6 predicted proteins | sample 1430331 | NCBI WGS metagenome assembly PEAW01 (sample SAMN07709108, study PRJNA374926) | Mollusc metagenome, whole genome shotgun sequencing project. | isolation source: combination of 3 Haliotis diversicolor samples: VC2003, Pt131, and Pt118... | host: Haliotis diversicolor | place: China:Guangdong ... | reverse complement strand
TAATAACGGTGTGGCCTCTTGCTGCAGCACTTCGACAATGACCTTTTGTATGTCATCTCGATGCTTGTCGATGATGTTTTTGACCAAATGCCCATCGGTGTTGCTTATTTCGGTGCGGATATTGTCAATCGCAGTTAAAATCACCCGATCAGAAATCTCTTCCATAATCATTTGATAATAAAATTTGATCGTGGCGAGCCAACTGGCGGGCAAAACTTTGTAGCCCATTTCATGCAGACGATAACCAATCACGCCAACGCGCAGCAGTCGTAAGGCGCGCAGCTGCGGTGCACAGCCTAATACTTCATACCAATGCACGAATGGAAAGAAAAACCAGCGGTAATAGCGTTTTTGGGCGATGGCAATGAACCAGCGAACCACAAGCTCCGCTACCAAAAATATGGTAAACAGACCCCCTGCGCTAGAAAAATTAGTTAGCGGTATTATTGATGATAGTTTGACGTCACTTGCTAACCAAGTCCGCATTCAACAATGGAAGCACCAAATACGCTGATTCAATCCACCAATTTGGCTGACCGATAGCGGCTTTGCAACCGTTTTTTTATAGCCCTATCACGGCTTTGGTTGCCAAACAATAAATAGCGCGGTGAATGGTTGTTGTTTTAAATAATACTTGCTAATATGCGGTATGAATCGATTTTGATGTATAAAAAGTTATTATAAAAAGGTTTTTCATGACACAGCCCGCTGCCCTTGACTTGACCCAAGATAGTTCATCACAAAACTTACAAAACCTACCTAACCTATCAGAGCAGGATTCACCGCAAAGTCAGCAGCTAGCCAACCCATTACCCACCGCCCCTGTAGCCACTAGCGTGAAACTTACGGGCAGACTACTGAACTTTACTCGCCTAAATATTGAAGGCAATGATATCAAAGTAATTTTGACAAAGATTGCACAAAAGCTAGGTCGTCAACGCCAGTCCAACTTACCGGTGATTGTCAGCTGTCAACAGCCATTAAATTTAGCCCAGCTTTGGGGCGGCTTATGGGTGCTAGGGTTACAGCCGATTGGGTTAGTCACAGGCGCCAATGACACCCAAGCCAATGAGCTTCGCATTGCCATTTTTCCAGCGGATGGGCAGCGCATTGACGGCAAAGCACCAAAAAATTTGGCGACGGGTAGTGAGCAAAAATCAAATAGCACAGCCAATACTCCATCCTCTCAAAACATTGCGCAATCACCTACCCAATTACTCACATCCGACAGTCAAGCGACCAAACGACAAAATCAAACCGCCAGTGATATGGTAACCAATAATACCGCAAGCAATGATACTGCAGCTGCACCTGACAAATTTGTCGCCTCACCGCATCACCAATCGCAGCTTGAAGGCGATTTGGTGCATAGTCAAATGTTGCGCTCAGGTCAAAGTATCAACCATGTTGGGGGTGATGTGATTTTGACCAAAGGCATCAATGCCGGCGCGGAAGCGATTACCGATTATAGCCTACACGTGTATGGCAAAGCCGAAGGGCGATTGGTCGCAGGGGCGACGGGCGACACCAATGCCAAAATATTCTGTTTGCGTTTTAACCCGTCACTGGTATCAGTTGCGGGGACTTATTGCCTAAAAGAAAATATTCCCACTGAGTATTTGGATAAAGCGGTACAAGTCAGCTACTTCGATGGACAAGGCTTGGTGTTTGAATTGATGGAATAACAATCACCTAAACAACCACTTATACCACAATCTATGCAAAAATCGTCAATCTCTCGATTAACTTCGAAAAGTTTTTTATGCTAAACTAGTCCAATTAACCAAATTTAGGCTAACTAAAATTTAAGTCTTAATTTTTAACGATTTACGTTAATTTATATCTATATTTTTCAAACCAGTTTAGCGTGAATGTGTGTATGGCTTGAATGATTCAATACCGCCTCACTGACACCGTGCTATGAATAGGAGTATGCCAAAGTGGCAAAAATCGTTGTTGTAACTTCAGGAAAAGGCGGGGTAGGTAAAACCACCACTAGCGCCTCTTTCGCTACAGGTCTTGCCGTTCGCGGCTTCAAAACTGTGGTGATTGACTTTGACGTGGGTCTTAGAAACCTTGACCTCATTATGGGCTGCGAAAACCGCATCGTGTATGACTTTGTTGATGTTATCTCAGGGAACGCGCGCCTGTCACAAGCGTTGGTAAAAGACAAACAACTCAATAACTTGTTTATCTTACCCGCCAGCCAAACACGCGATAAAGACGCCTTGACAGATGAAGGAGTCGCCGAAGTCATTAATGAGTTAGCCAAACAATTTGACTACATCGTGTGTGACTCGCCCGCCGGTATCGAGCGTGGTGCTCAGCTTGCTATGTACCATGCTGATGAAGCCATCATCGTGACCAACCCAGAAATCTCATCGGTGCGTGACTCAGACCGTATCATCGGTATTTTGCAAAGCCGTACCAAAAAAGTTGAAGAAGGTACAGGCGTGGTACGTGAGCATTTGGTTATCAACCGCTATAACGCTGAGCGTGCGGAGCGCGGTGAGATGATGGACATCAACAGTATCTCTAATGACATCCTAAAAGTGCCACTACTTGGCGTGATTCCTGAAAGCAATAGCGTACTTGAGGCATCAAACCAAGGTGTGCCTGTGGTGCTGGATCAAAATTCAAAAGCCGGTCAAACTTATGATGACATGGTCGCTCGTTTCTTGGGGGAAGAACGTCCCTATCGCCATATCGAGGTGAAGAAGAAAAGCTTCCTACAACGCTGGTTTGGAGGTTAGGTTATGGGATTTTGGAGTAATTTATTTGGCGGTGAGCAAAAGTCAAACAGTGCCAATACTGCCGCAGAGCGCCTAAAGGTCATCGTTGCCAGCGAAAATCGCTTGCACAATCGGTTAACCCCAGAGCGTATCGAAAAAATGAAACGTGAGATTTTGGCAGTGGTCAATACTTACGTATCAGGTGTCAACATTGATGACGTCAATATTCAACATCACAATGAAGCGAACATGGAAGTGTTGGAGATGAATATCAGCTTGCCTGATAGTACACGCCAATAATTCATGTTGCTTTTAATCTAGGTTGCATTTAAAAAATTGTTACTAAAAAGCCCATGATGACATGGGCTTTTTTATACTATGGGCTAACTCAGCGCATACGGCGAATCAAATGGTCTTTTTGGATAAATTGGTGATACAGCGCGCCGATGATATGTAAGGCCGTAAACACTAGCAGCAACGTCCACAACAGATTTTTATGAATTTTTTCTAACGTGCCTGATAAATCACTGTTTTCACTGACAAAGGCTGGGATATCAAATAGCCCAAACATACTCACCCCTTCCCCATCAAACATAACAGAAAACCAGCCCGCCAAAGGCATGGCAAGTAAAATCAAGTACAGTGCCAAATGGGTTAAATGCGATAGTTTATTTTGCCATTTTGGCATCGGTACATCGGCGGGGGCTTTGGTGACAAAACGATTGATAATACGACCTACTGTCCAAAATAACACACTGAGTCCAAACGCTTTATGCAAATCAAAATAGGTAAAGTCAGTTGCATCTTCATTAAGCTCAATCATTGCCCAAGTCGCAATCAACAATACCACGCTAATCCAATGGAAAATACGTGACGATAGCGACCATTTGTTGATACCGTGTGGGGCAATCGGCTGTGGCGCTTCATTTGCAGGAAATAATGCCATAATGAATTTTACCTTATCATGATTTGTTTTGGGTTATTCTAGCAATGTTTGGGCAAAATAAAAGTAACAGACTGTTGGCAAAATAGCACAAAAGCGGACTGCGTCTAACTATCTAAATCCACCAAGAAATGCGAGAGTTTGTCCAAATCTGGCACCACACATAGCTCACCTGCCAACATGACTGGCTGAAAAATATAGGCGTGCTGTAAGCTGTAATCTGCCAAATTCGGTGCGCGTGAATTCTCAACGAGCTCATCATCTGGCGCGTTTAAGGCGGTTAATAAGTCAGGGTAGTTAGTCGCTAATTCAGCTTGGTAAGTGGCGTCATCAGCGTCTTTGAGATCGGCAATACGCACAGAATGGAAAGTCACTTCGCCGTGAATTTGCAAGGCAAGACGATGAATATCGGTGACGCTTTCTAACACCACTAAGTGGGTGGGCTGCTCATCTTTTGGCAACAAGTGATACACTGACACTTCTTGACCGCGCCAAATATAATTCCAAATGCGCTCATCATAGTTATCAATGCTCAAAATCAAGGCTTGCGGTACAATCCAGTCAGGCGAACTGCTAGAAGGAATTCGAGCAATGGTTAATTGACCTGTGGTGATACTTAGGACACCTACATCTTCATCTTGCTTAAAGTAACGGTTTAACTCATTTGCCATGGCTTGCTCATTTTAGTGATTAATAAGAAATTTAGCAGTCGCTGCCAGCCTATAGGATTAGCCACACAAGGCGATTAGCTGCTCAGCTAACTGCTTAGGGGTGCCAACAAAAGTAACTTGATTGCTTTCAATCATGCTTTGCGGCTGGCTTGCGCAGGTGCTGCTGTCAGGGGTTTGTGCCCAAATAATACTGCCATTTTTTTTGACCGTTGCTGCCGCATCACTACCATCATCGCCCATACCAGAGAACACGATAGTGATTAAGTTGTTGCCAAACGCTTCGCTGCAATTACGCATGACTTCACTGATTGGGGGTTTGTAACTGCCTTGCCAAGGTTTACGCTGCAAAATTACCCGTCCATTGGAATCACACACCACGCTGTGGTCAATCGGTAAAATCAAACAACGCCCTGACAATAATTTTTGGGTATTGGTCACTATGTCACAGCGCCACTCGTTGTGACGATTTAAAATTCTTGGCAAGGTGTTTAGCATATTTTGGTTGAAGTGCTGCGCAAGTAACAGTGATACTGGCAAATCTTCGGGTAAATTATCTAAAAATTCCTTAATGGCGAGCGGTCCGCCCATCGATGCCGCGAGCAATACCACATATTTCCACGGTTTGATTTCACCCTTGGCAGCCTCATAGTGCTCTAGCAAATCGCTACGTTCTAGCATTATGGCGATTTTTCGCTTCAGTTGGCGTTGCCATTTGGCATATAACAGACTTTCATTGATATAAGGTGCCGTGACAAAGCCCAGTAATACAATCTTAGTCAAATTGACATTCAGTTGTTTTTCAACATTTTGAATAACGACGTAATCGTCTTGGGTATCGACTAGCCACACATCCACTTTTTGCTGAAAATGTTTTTCGGTCAGCTGTGACGCTGCCAAGCATTCCACGATTTCAAATCCCCATGAACGAATAGTATCGCTAAAGGCGAGCCGTTGCTGATTTTCCTCAGCAACGATAAAAAATCGCAGCGGCGGTGAGTGCTTTGACAGCATGAATGATTGTATCCTTTACATGGTCGGCTTAGTCAGTTTTTGCTTGTTGGGTAAAACGCGCTAACGTGTCTAACAGCATTTGTTCTTGGAATGGTTTACCCATGTATTCATTTACCCCGATACCAAACGCCCGTTCACGGTGTTTTTCACCGGTACGCGATGTAATCATGACGATAGGGATATGCTGGAGTCGTGGGTTATGGCGAATATGATTGGCGACTTCAAAGCCGTCCATACGTGGCATCTCAATATCCAATACAATGACTTCAGGTAGCATTTCTTGCAGTTTTTCTAGCGCATCAATACCATCTGTTGCCACTTGGGCCTCATAGCCATTACGTTCCAGTAAGCGCGAGGTGACTTTACGTACGGTTACTGAGTCATCTACAATCAGTACCACGGGTTTATGCGCTTGTTTGACCGACTTATTGGCTTTTTGCTGCTCGACTTTGGCGATATTGCTGACATTACGCATCAATGCCACCAAGTCAAGAATGAGCATGACCGAACCATCCCCCATGATGGTAGCAGCCGAAATTCCATCAATATGCGAGAGCTGACGACCAAGCGGTTTGACAACCACTTCAATACGAGAGCCTGCAATCATATCCACTTGCAGCGCCATGCGCTGACCTAAGTCAGTACGAATAATAATCACTGGTACACTGCTTGACTGGTGCGCTAGTGCATCCACCGGGTCGCTACCGTATAAAATCTGATTGAGATAGCGTAGACGATAGGCTTGTCCATCGATATTGATACTATCGGCATTCTTGGTATAAAAATTAGCAATCGCATCGATATTGACCCGCATCACACGTTCAATTTGCACCAATGGTACAGCAAAGTATTTATCGCCTGCCCTAACCATCAAGGCATCAGACACCGCAACTGTCAATGGTAAACGCATGGTAAAGCGTGAGCCTCTGCCACTTTCAGAATCGACGGTGACTACACCACCCAGCTGTTTGACCTCACTTTGTACCACATCCATACCCACACCACGGCCTGAGATTTGTGATACAGATTTGGCGGTGGACAGACCTGCATTAAAGATATATTGCATGATATCAAGTGTTTTTAGACTGCTATCTTTGGCAGAAATCAAACCTTGCTCAATCGCTTTTTGGCGTACTGCATTCACATTAATACCGCGCCCATCATCGATTAAGTTAATAACAATTTCACCACCTTCACGCAGCACTTCAAGCGTGATTAAACCTGTTCTTGATTTACCACTTTCAATACGCTCTTGCGATTTTTCGATACCATGGTCAACAGCGTTACGTAGCATATGCTCAAGCGGTGAGGTAATACGCTCAAGGATATTACGGTCAATTTCACCTTCATCATTTAGGATTCGTAGTTCAACAGACTTGCCCAGCTCGGTGGCTGTTTGACGAACGACCCGTTGCAGACGTGGCGTGATACGCGAGAATGGCACAGTACGTGAGTCCATCAACCCTTCTTGCAAATCGGACTGGGTGCGTGATAACTGCAGTAGCAAGTTTTCGGTTTCACGGGTTCTATCGAGCATGGTCGTTTTGATGTCTAACAAGTCCGATGCCGATTCCGAAAGCGATTTTGACAGTTGGTTCAGCGCTGAATATTGGTCCATCTCTAACGGGTCAAAGTCATTTTCTAATGCATGTTCATCACCAATTTGTGACAAAATTTGAATCTCAAGCTCAGTTTCCATACGGCGTAGCTGATCTGCTAGACGCTGTACGGTTGCGCCCATCTCTTCGATATTGTTTGATAGACTCGATATACCCATCTCAATTCGTGAGCGGTTAATCGCGGACTCACCTGATAGGTTAATCATGCGCTCCATGGTACTTGCAGAAATCCTAAGCGTCTCAGCATTAAGGCTCGATTGATCTTGCTCAGATTCAAAGTTACTCGTCATGAGCGGCATGACGCTTAGGTCGCGCTGTTTGACTTCTAACGTGTCTTGTCCCAGACTACTGCGATAGATATCAATTTGCTCGATTTGGCTGGCTAAGTTAACATTGGGGATTTCTTTTAAGCTATCAGGTTTTCGCGAGAATTGTTGCAGCGCTGCAACCAACATCACCGGCGTTTGTGGATTAAATTTATTTTCTAATACATAAATCGCACTTGCTAACCAGTCATGACACACCGCCAATAGGTTGCCAATCATCCGAGTCGCAGGTTTGCGGCGGCTGCCTAGCTCTTCGTAGATGGTTTCCATTTCGTGCGCTAATGTAGCAATCCCTTCTGCACCGACCATTCTTGCGCCACCTTTGATGGTGTGCAATTCACGTTGCAAAGCTTGTAATGCTGCAAGATCGCTGTTATTACTACGGAACTCTTGTAAATGCTGGCTGCTGCTATCAATCAGCTCTTTGGCTTCTTCAAGATACACTTTTAAGATATCTTCGTCAGGCTCTTGACCTTTCCAAGTCTCTAAACGACGCACTTCAAAGTTGTTAATAATTTCTTCGATGTAGAGTGGATCATTTTTCGCAAGCGCGCTATCACTCTCGTTGGCAGGTTGTTTTTGCTCTATCAATTCTTCAGGATTGGCTTCAACAATCAGTGGCACCGCAAATACCAAGTCTCGACTTTGTACTGTGCCGGCGATGACCTCATCGATTTGGTGGGCAAAATCTGTGGCTTCAAAAGAGCGACTAAATTGTCGAACTTGCTTGAGCTGTGAGGCAATGGTTTCATGCAGCTTTTGCAGCAATGAAGCAGTATCGGTATCACTAGGTAAAATACCTTTGTCAATGGCGTTATACACTTGCTCACCACGTAGCGCCATCTCGACGATACTCGATACCCCGATTAGCTCTGCACCCCCTTTTAAGATGTGCATATAATTAGCTAGTTCTTTGACCACCTCTAAATTGTTAAGGTTATTGAGCCATTGGTTGTAGTAATTTTGCACATCGGGTTGAATGGTTTGCACTTCATCCAAGAAAATCTGCAACAGTTCATCGTCTGTAGCAACTGTCTGGTACTCGATAGCATCCATCTCAGCTTGGTACTGACTTTTTGCCAATAATTTTCTTAAGGTTTCAATCGCCTCTTCATTGATATTGACGCGCAGTCCTGCTGCAATGGCGTCAAACATATTGATGAGCTGATTGTGTAAGCCCATTAAGCCATCATAAATGGCTTCGTTTTTGGCAAATTGCGGATAATCAGCGATTTTTTTATAGGCAAACTGTAAGGTGCTTGGAATGATAAAATAGCTCAAACCTTCAGTCGCTTGCGCAAGCCTTGACGCTTGTTGTTCAAGCTGCTCGGCATAGGCACTAACTTGTTCGTCCTCACCAGCAAACCTAGCCTGTGCTTGCTGATCGGCATCGAGTAAGTCATCAATCTCAAGCGCTATCAAGTCTTTGACCGTCAGTTTTGTGCTTTCATAAGATTCAGCATTGGCATCTGTTAGCCGCTCAATCAAGTCGGCAACAATATCAGTAATATCTTCTACCACCGTCACATCATGATGAATTTTATGGTCATCAATGTAGGTTTGTAGCAGATCTTTGGCCTCTTGCAAGGTCAATAACTGGCTGGCCGTGAGCGGCATTTCATTATGTAATAAGTCGCCCAGTGCTTCTTCTACCGCGGCGCTTAAGCGATAAACATTGTTGAGTTCAATCAGCGCTGCGCCACCCCGCAAGGTATGGAATGCCCGTAATATGGCATCAGGCACATGCGTCGCAGGCTCCCCCAAATGGTGGGTGATAAAGTTATCAATATCGGCCAATAACTCGTCTGCTTCTTCAATAAATACGTCATCAGCGATATCCATTTCACTGATGTCACTGACATCCTGTAGCGCTTGAGTTTGGGCGGTGGCGTAACCAGACGAAAGCGCCGCATCTGTGTGTGACGCACTTGGCGAAGCTGCTGCGTGTCCTGCGAAAGCGGATAAGGCTTCATGGTAGCTAAAGCTGTCGCCATATTTTTTGGCATAGCTATTAGCAACGGCTTGCCATAATTGAATCACTGCGGGATAATCTATACGATTTTGGGCAAAAATCGTGATGAGCCCACCAAATGCCTCAATGACATCACCAACCAGGTGTAAAACCCCCTCGTCTACTGTTATGGTATGATCAAGCACGCGATTGAGCATGTTTTCAATTGACCAAGCAAGCTCCCCTAGCTGATTGGCGCCAACCATACGACCCGAGCCTTTTAAGGTATGAAAACCTCGGCGGATTTCTTTTAAGGTATCAAAATCATTGGGCTTGGCTTGCCA
>PEAW01033177.1_pt1 | contig 9649 bp, 8 predicted proteins | sample 1430331 | NCBI WGS metagenome assembly PEAW01 (sample SAMN07709108, study PRJNA374926) | Mollusc metagenome, whole genome shotgun sequencing project. | isolation source: combination of 3 Haliotis diversicolor samples: VC2003, Pt131, and Pt118... | host: Haliotis diversicolor | place: China:Guangdong ... | reverse complement strand
TTACTGTAAAAGCAGGTTGAGAATTTAGTTCAACTACACCCTCGACTAAATTTTTATATGATTCTACTAATACTGCAGGTACTTCTATATTATGTATTTTTGCATTTGCTTTAGTAAATCCTAACATATCACGTGAGACGTATACAAAGTACTCAGGTATCAACCTTATAAGTAACTTCTCATCTATAACTGAGTAGCTCTCTTTCATTATACCGTTCCCTATATACACCTCATTAGGTATACCAAAGTCAGTCCAAAAAGCTTTAAAGGTTTTATAATCTTTAAATAAGTTAGGGTACTTTGTTAAATTAAACGGATGGTACAGCTGACTTAAGCTATTAGCAAAGGGGGTAGCTGATAGCCATATCACATAATCCGCTACTAAAGTAAATAACTTAACCTTTTTATACTGTACCCCTGCTCCTCTTTTATCACCATAAAAACTAAGGTACTTGTGGGTTTCATCACAGACAACTACATCGAACCGCTCATAAGGTAACTTATGTAAACTTTCATAATTAGTAATTGTTATATCCAATTTAAAATTAAACAACTCTATCGCCTCGTGCCAGCCCTCTATAGCCCTCTTAGTAGTTAACACTAATACTTTAGCACAATCTAACAGCTCTATTGTTTGTAATGTAGTTCCTGTCTTCCCTGTACGCTCTTCAGAGATATTATACACAAACCCGAACTTATTCAATTTATCATACATAAGGTTCGCTAGTGTCTTTTGATAATTATATAAATTTTCCATACTTTACCTGTACTTAGGACAGTCTGCCCCTTGAAAACATCCGTTCTTATACCTATCATTCTTACAAGGATCAGCTACAAGGGTTGGCGTGTTTGTAAACTGTTTAGCCTCTCCGTCCATCAGCATATTATACACTTGTGTGAGGTTATTCACGGCGGACTCTATATCTGTTGAATATGTGTACTTATTTACCTCTGCTGATGTGTTAGCTACTTTCATTACACGAGGCATGCATACAGATAGAACAGAGACCTTCTGTACTTTAACTCCTGTAGTTAGGTATACCAATAAAGCATATAAGTTCATTTGTATAATAGCTTTAGATAACGTAGCTTTCTTTCTGCTTTCCGTTTTTAAATCTATTATCTGCCTCGCTGATCTATTCAATAAATCAATTGTGCCACCAAACTCCCCTACTTTACTACCTCTAGGCGTTTCTAACGGTATCACGAATTTTTGCTCTGGTTCATACTCTCTTATTTCTGGGTGAGTATCTAGATACTCCCTTAAGGCGTCAATACCTTTACCTGCAGCTGCTGAAAACACCTCACGGGGTACCCTTATATCAGTGAACATCTCATCAGTGGTTTGTTTATTAAACTCTTCTATATGCTTGTCCTTGTTGGGATCCTCACCTTTAATATACGCCTCTAGATAACTATGTAATGTTGTACCTCTTATAGTGTAGGCGTTATCCGTATCCTTAGCTGGATCATCTCTGTTCATCATTGATAACACTACACTAAATGGACACTCGTTAAAATAAGGAACCATTGACGGTGATATTCTTAACGTACGCTCTAAATTACTGTACTTATACCAAAAATCAGCTATAGCTAATCTATCCATTATTAGTCTCCTTTAACATTGTATCTGTGTAAAAAATGCTATCTGTAATTTGTTTCTTAGCTGTAAACACTCGTTTCATTATTGCTTCTTTTTCATTCCACGTTTTCATAACGAATATCTCCGCAGGTAAACCAAAATACCCATCTAGGTTATGATCCCCCCGTTCAGGTAACACTCGCATTAAGAACTCATCCCAACAAGATAACATAGACACTCCTACTATGTTTAATGCTACATCTAGCTCCTCTGGGGTGCTTTCTATTAAAAAACTATCATGCATAAAATTAACAACACTGGCGTCTAGGTGAGTTAGCTTATTATAGATATCTATTAGCGTGAACGTTGCTAAATCTGCTCCTAGCCCTTGTATCGGGTAATTTAATACATTAGTGTAAGTAACTGGGAACAGTGGCTGCCCAAAAAGTGTGTTATATATACAATATAATTTTGTTTTACCCCTATATATACTTTTAAGCTTACTATGTGATTGTCTAACTGCAGGGAAAAGATTGAACCACCCAGTCCTCATCTCTTCTACCTCATCTATTGGTAATAGTAACCCCAACCAATCAAAAATTCTAGCCCTTAACGCTCCTACACCCATACCATATATCAACCCGAAGTTCAGTACTTTAGCCAGTTGCCTGTTCTCTTTAGCTTTCTCCGCTCCAAAGAGGTGGGTTGCTGTGAAAATATGCATATCTCCACCATTAGCAAATATATTTTGAAGCTTCTCACTACCAGTAAACATAGTTAACGTTCTCATCTCTAAGTTGTTAAAATCCACGTATATATAAAACTTACCTTTTGAAGCTATAAAGTGTTTCCTCCATGCGTTAGGTATATTTTGTACATTCTGCTTATCTGAAGAAGTCCTACCAGTCTTGGTGCTTGGTGAATATAGCCCATAAACCTTTTTATTATCTTTAGTATAAGCTAAGTATGCAGCATGGTAGCTATAACCCTTTAAGGCTTGTTTAACTTCAGTAACTGCAGTAACTACTTCATTATCTTTCTGCAACGCCCAGTATTTTAGAACTGGTGCAGACGTGTTTACTGGTATGTTATAAGTAACATCACCTATAGTTAAGTTTATCTCGGACTGCTCCTCTAATGTTAATCCTCTAGTCTTCTTTATCTCCTCTGTTGCTTTCTCTTTTAACGCAGATATATCTGCCCAAAATACCTTTCCTGCCCTATATTTAAGCCCGTGTGCTTTTTCTATAGCAGGTTTGATTAATTTCTTATCTGTAGCACTAGCATTTATCAAATTTACTATACTAACTAACGTCTCCCGTGTAACATCATCTGGGTGCAAAGTCAATATATATAGCTGTATATATTGTAGCATATCTGTAGGTACTATTTCACGTATTAAGTCCACTTTTTTCTTACCTAAGACAAATAATTTAGTTACTTGCACATATGATCTAACGTTGAACAACCCATATAAAATATGTGAGGGTTCAGGTATGTTTTCTGTAGGTTCATAATGTAATCCTTGACTAGATAAATCAGCTAGTGTTTTGATTTTTTCTTTCTGCACAGAGTACAAGAACTCTTCATCCTGTGTCATGTTTATACGCTCAACCATAATGTTATATAAATCATGCAAATATACTACATCAAAACAACAGTAAGCTATTTGTTCTGCTTTTAACCCTAAGAAGCCACAAAACGACTCTAATCTACTTGTTGGCTCATTATCTTTCAACAATCTATCTAGTTCACCCTCTAAAGGAAAATTAGGTTGAGGTACCACTGTAATTGGTTCCTCTTTTTTCTTTTTAGTCTTCTTAGGTTTAGGGGTGGGCATACAAACTTTAAAGCTAGTTTGTAGCTTCTCTTTCTCTGCCTCCTTATACGCTTCTATACCTAACACTGACTTTAGCATATTATCTAGACTAAATGAAGCAGGGGCTGAGATTGAAGAATGGTGATTAAATCCCCTATGTGTCCAAAGTTTAAATAACGGTGCCACATCTTCAAAATTACTAGTATTAAGCTGTCTAAAGTCTGCCTTGCAGTTCATATATAACCCCATAGACTGGGCAGTCTTACCAAACTCAAAGTTTGCATACGCTATAAGCACACGCCTACTACACATCCAATCAAATACTAAAGTAGGGCTGATACCGTGATGTTGATAGTATATGTATACACACTCCCATGAGGGGTGATATGCTTGCATTGTAACAATATCAGAGACTGCTTGTGTGGGTATCTTACCCCCCGAATCAGCTACTTTAACTGGCATTCTGATATCAGTCTCTATATCAACTGCTACCAACTCTCCGTTAGGTGCAAGCGGTATTTGTTCTAATGAACTTACTATCTTGTACTTTATACCCATTATTCCTCCACTGCTTTTATATATTCTCTACCATTTACATTAACAATTTCTACCACACCTCTATCTAAAATCGGCGTTAGATTGAATTTAGGTTTGTATACTTGTACCATCACTTTTAAGTCATCCACTGGAATCATCTCCTTATATGTGTCCCACGCAGGCTTGCATGAGGCACGCCACACTTTCTCTGAACATAACAGCTCTTGTAATCTATCTTTATCTAAAGTTTCTATATACCAACTTAGTTTTGCATGCTGTGATAATACTTTCTCTTGATTTTTCTTTAAAAACGGAGGTATCTTGTGAAAATCCCCATTACTTAAAGGCTCTGCGTCAATTATCATATTGGTGAACGCTGCTAGTACGTCTTCCTCGAATCCGTCTTGCCCGTACATTAAACCAACCACGTTGGGATCCGCTGTTTTATTCATATCAAATACAGTTACTCGCCGATCATCTATAGTTAAATCTAGTTTCAATCTATTCACTGGTAGCAAGAAGTGTAAGAGTATCTCTGTCTGATTTTCATTAGTATCTGTAAACATCTTTCTTAATGATACCTTACTGCCTTTGTTTCCACCCGACAAACGCTTCATACTTCCATATAGTTTAGTAGGGGTTGATTTCAACGTGTCCATAGTCTCATCCAAGACAGCAAATAAACACCCCTCGATCCAACTGTTGAACTTTTCCAACAACCCATCACTTTCAAAATTAGTAGAAGCTGATTGAGGAACTAAAGACGTTATTAATGAAGCTAGTGTAGTTTTACCTGTACCTTGCTTACCTAAGAACACTAGTATCTGTGGTGAGGTTGCATAAGTTAATAGCTTAGTTTTAAGGAACGACAATAGCCAGTTTAGGCTTTGTTTATCTATTGCTCGTTCTAGGTATTTGTCTAAGGCTTGAGTGTAGATATTAGGCTCTATATGTATCTTACTGTTGCTTGTAATAGCATCCATATATTTAGAAGTAGATACAACATTATAATAATCTGTTGAGTTATTAAACCCCGTTGGTTGCCTATAATTATAAAATAACTCACCCGACAACGCATTTGCCACAACATCAGCTGGCTTCTCCTCTTCTTGTATGTATTTGCCTATTTTCTCCTTAAAATCTGAAGCTGATTTAAAATGAATAATACGTTTTAGCTTGTTATGATCTTCACCGTCCACCAGTAGTAGGTGCCACTTACTTGAACGCTGGCAAAAATAAGGTATTGCGTGAGTATCATACTCACCAGTTTCAAAATTAGCCCTATCTAGCACATAATACAGTGTCTCTACACTATCTAGTGTCTTATCATACACAAACGGTAAATTTGACGCAATAGACGTCATTATGTTAACAAACTCGCTCGGCTCTAAGGGTGAGGGTATAGATGAGTTTAAAGCCTGCATTATCACCTTATACGTGGTTTCATCCACTGTTGGATCGCTTGAGAGTTTACAACCCACAGCATACATAAAGTCGTTCCTTACACCCTCTATTACATCATGAACAGTAAAGAAGCTTCCTTTATATCTAGATGGAACAATACGTTTAAAATACTTCTCTATACCTGCTGTAGATTTTAGGTGGTTGGCAATGTTCCTGCCTATATTAGACGCATATTTACTTGCGTCCTCCTGTGGGGTTCTCTGATTAGCTGAGGGTATCTGACTCACTGAGTGCTGCTTCATCACGTCAACAATACGTTCTTTTAAGCTAGGCGGTATTGGTTGTACCTCTGGGAAGCCGTTAGTCTCTATATACTTCATAAGAGGTATTGCTGATTTAGTAGTATTATACTCGTTCGGCAAGAATACTAAATTCTGTGTTAATACATCAAAACTCATTTTATCTGTAGAATGTTTATAGTCTCGTGTTATCTCATTATCAGCTTTGAACAGATACGTACTACACTCTTGTAGTACTCCATTCTTCATTTTACCTACAGATGGAAGCCTATACGGATAATCTGCAGGCAATACATCTTTAAAAAACTCAGTTGCAGTCGTACTATCTAGATCAAGGGCTAGTAGTCCACTTTGTTTTAAGATCAACGCTAGCCCTTTACTATAGTCAGTATTCCTCTCAGTTCGGTATTGCTTCCACCCAGTCTTAAAAGTTGGAACCTGTTTACTACCGTCTGATTTTCTGTATATTTTAGTATCAAATGGAACAGTGAACCACTGCGAACTATCTACTAAATATGCTATAATTTGAGATATTATCTCCATTTCACACCAATTACAACTTGAACACCAGCCCATTGTCAGATACAAATTTACTATTAGACGTCTCAGAGGCTGTTATAGACGCCACCCCCTCCTCAGGGGGCTGTGTTGTTGTTTTCTCTTCAGATTGAGTTATAGAGGCACTCTGAGGCTTCTCAACGGTAGTACCCGTCTCTTGTACTTGTTCAGTCTGCTTTCTTGTTCTTGATTTTGACTTAGGCGTCCTCGCATTTCTGTATACTTCTCCTATTTTGTTATGAATTCCATCTGGAAAAGTTTCTCCTAAGGCAACCGCTAGTTCACGTGGTTTATATGTATCATCGTACGACAAGCCTAAATCAAAAATGAATTTGCAAAAAAAGTTTGCAGTTACTGGGCGTTTTGTGTCTATCACTTCCTGCAAAATCCAACGTTCTACATTCAATTTTTTAGCTACAAAATCACATGTATATTGGTTGGTATGCATGAATTCTATGATTCTATCTCGCCTCCACACATTTAAGTAGCTCTCAACTTCTCTCTTATATAATTGAGACATCGTTCCCTCCTATTTTGTCCAGCTATCAGGGATCATATTTTTTAGTTTATCTAAGTCTAATTTTTCACCTACTTGTGTTGCCTCTTGCTGTGTTGCCATAGTAACTGTTTGTGCTTGTGTAGTTGCCTTAGGCTGTGGCTGTGGCTGTGGCTGTGGCTGTGGCTGTGGCTGTGGCTGTGGCTCTGGTTCAACTTGTTGTTCTATATGTACCTCAGTTGCCTTAGGCTGTGGTTGTGGCTCTGGTTGAGTAGGGGCTGTTATAACAGTTGGTTTAAGTTCTAACTGCAAAGGCTGTGTGCATATATCGTACGACTCCCCCGTCTCTTTATCATACTGCGGTAGCACTCTACGTATGGTTTCTATATCAGTATCGCTCAATTGTGTTATTGCTGCTCGTGCCTGTGCTTTAAGTATTGGTGCAGTATTATATGATACCTTAGCAAGTCTTGTTATTATGATATTATTTAGGTATATCTTGATGTGTCTGTTCTTTTCTTTAGTTCTATCAGTGGTAACAGCAAAGGTTATATCTAAATTACACACAGAGTGTGGCGGTATAATGAAGTCTTCAAATGTAGGTAAGCCACTATCTTTGACAACTTGTAAGTTCATAAACTCGGTTTTATCTTCAATGGTGGGATCGAACAAATCATACATTTTATCATTCGCATAATGATAGTAATAGAGTCCATAACTTCTTGTACCCTTTGCTGTGTATCGTTTTGCATTAAGTACTAATTGAAAAAAGTTAGTAAACTTCTTAAGATTAGCAGAGAAGCGGTTAAAGATATCTTGAGTTGTCGCCTCGTCCAAGTTTGCTGTTGGATCCGACTGAATATACGTATTAAGTATTTTACTACTCTCTTCAGTTATTGTGCTTATTGAAGCGGGATCAGTTAAAAAAAAGTAGCCGAACGCCCTAGTATCGCAATCTGTTATAGTACCATACTTTCCTTTATCAGAAAAGTTAGTGCTACTCGCAATCACGTTGAATAGCGTTACATTGTGATCCGCAAAATGCGGTTTATCGTTTTGCATAATTACCTCCTATATGCAACAACACACATACATAAGTGTGAATATTTATAGTATAAGCTAAATGTTAATTCTAAGTCAACTAAAATCTTATTTTGTGATTAGCTTACACTATATGTACTCACACATAACAGTTATATTGCTCTATATTCACTACACAGCTTCTATATATTCTATTCCGCAACGGTACTTATCATCATATACATACTTGTTAGCTTCTCTATACTCATATGCTTTTTCACGCAACGCTAAGGCTTCTTTCTCTACTTGTATAAACTTGTCCTCACCCCAGTGATCCCGCAAATCATTTAAACCACCTTCCAACCACTCGTTTATATAATATATTTCACAAAGATCAGCTTGGAATTCATCAGTATATGTTGTCTGATACCATCGTGTCTCTGTTGGCGGTAGCCACCCTCCCTTTACTCTTGTGACTCCCCAGTAAACAAATGTATTATCATCATCTTTGTATATAAGCTCATCGTCTCTCTCAGTCCAATATACCTTTGTAACCGCTGTGTTATAGCTTAATTCATATTCATATCTGTTCATATTTCATTCTCCTTATATTTTGTCTATAATCGCATTAAAGCGTTTCATATATCGTTTATACATCTCTGTTGGTATATCATATACCAATTCTGGTAACTCGTTACACTGCGTGCCTAAGTATTTACACCCCTCGCAGGTTTCCTTACAGTACGCAGTGTTATATTCTGGATCGTCTGCTCTATAGTATTCTTGTATCTCATTCTGCAAAGCTAGTCGCAGTATCACAACTTCCTTTACTATATTTTTTAATCGTTGCCCTAACTCTTTATGTACCCAAGTACACTTGACGTTCTTTTTACAATAGTCCTTAAAACTAGTCGTTGTGTCTTGTAAGTTAAAATGATGGAACCATCTAAATAAAGACGAACTCACATAATGTTCCGCTGTTATATCACTCATATTTATCTCCTATATGAGGCTGGCTTCACGCCAGCCGTTAACAATATTTATGCTGCTTTCTTTGTTTCTCTAAGAGACAGCACATGCTCTTCTAAACCATTTGCATAATATTCTATTTCTTCATAACTCCACGCGTTGTCGCAGTCTTCGTTGTCCTCGTCCCACATTTCCTTGAGATCAGATAACCAACCGTTATCTCTGTACACATAGTACCATTCCAAAGGATCCGCCACCTGCTCACTAATCACCTTATCAGAATTTTTAGTATAAGCTAATTCTGGTTTACTATCTCTATTACAAAAAAAGCTAAGTACTAATAAGGTAAATGTGCATGTGATCTCGTGGTGATAATACATATAGTCCTCTACAATTTGTCCAGTTTTAAGTTCTAAGTAATAACGGTTAGTAGGTTCGTATTCCGCTAATCTGTTATCCTCTTCATATAAGTATAAGTTTGTCCAGTTCATTAAAAACCCCTTGAGTGTATAACACCCTCTAAAATTAACAGTAGTAACAACAACCCTATTGTGTATGAAAATCACATGAATAAAGTTTTAAAGGTATTCTAGACGTTATTTAAGTACATTAAACATCTAGTAGGTTCACTGACAACAGCTGTTGTTATTAAAAGTAAGAACTCAATCTTTTAAACGTGATTAATAACTGCTCCGTTGTTCATATGCTTATTATAGAATAACTGATGTGATTTGTCAAATAAAATTATTACATAATTAGTAATTAATTTTATAAACAGTAAATAGTGTGTTTTTGCTTGATTTAATGTTGTAATGGACAAAGCTATTTTAACTGTGGGTTTGTAGTTTATTTTGTGTTTGTTTGAGTCAGTTATACTCTACTTTATTGTCATTTACCTATAGTTTTTTAACCCTAACTTTTTTAATTTTTATCAATAATACTATTATATAATAACTACATATACA
>PEAW01027468.1_pt1 | contig 9661 bp, 11 predicted proteins | sample 1430331 | NCBI WGS metagenome assembly PEAW01 (sample SAMN07709108, study PRJNA374926) | Mollusc metagenome, whole genome shotgun sequencing project. | isolation source: combination of 3 Haliotis diversicolor samples: VC2003, Pt131, and Pt118... | host: Haliotis diversicolor | place: China:Guangdong... | reverse complement strand
CTCTAAGAGCCATATTCCAAACTCCTCCTCCCTCTTTACCTGCTCCATCTGGCCTAGGTGGGTTAGTGAAGTGTCCTTTGTTGCTAAGCATTGTGAAACCTAAGCTACCACCTTGCTCCACTTCTATTCTTAAAGGTAATCCAGTTTCCCACATATCATACATAAGAGAAAGCGTATTTATAACGTTTGGTGGAGTAGTTGCAGACATTGGAACTGTTATGTCGCATGAATGTATAGCCGGATCTACATCAGCTATCGAATTTCCTTGACTATCTGTTGTGTAAGTGTTTGAGTTTGGCCAATCTAACCCAATCATATCTGTAGTAAAATGTCTTATAATTATAGGTGCTACACCTTCCATTGATAACCTAACTCTTGTTGCTTTTTTTGAGTTCGCCATTATCCTTCACCTCCTAAAGTTATAACATTCTCTATATTTATTAAGCCAACTGGAGTAGTTAAAGCTAACTCGTATTTTAAATTCATTACATCACCTGTAAATGAAGCTTCTACAAAAGTTTTTCTTCTCTCTCCTGTACTACTATCTATGTAATTTACATTTAGAGGATTATAATTATCATTAAGCAAAGCTCCTGTTCTTGCTGCTGGATCTAATATTTTACTTAATATAACAGCTTCAACCCTTCCTGCTCCATCTTTATCATTCGTTATCCTTATTCCTGCATTAGACATATCTGTTTTAAAATTAGATACAACGAATTTTAAATTAAAGTCTAACCATCTCTTGAAATAATCAACGGATATATAAGTTCCATTGCACAGAACTCCTCCCCAAAGTATATTCCTTCTAGAGCTTTTATCTTTTACGATAGCGTTAACTCCACCATTTCCAGAATCATCTATCCTACCTCTTTGGTCCCCGACTAACTTATCTTCATCTCCTTGAGTAAAGTCATTTTGAACCATTCCGCTAAGTTCCATTCCAAACAAATCTTTAGAATGCGGGAAATCTTTTGTCATAAATGCAACCAAAGCAGCATCTGTATTCTGTGATACAGTTCCGTCGCAGAATAAAGCTCCGCTTTCACCTATTTCATCTCTTATTGTTTTAATATCTGCTAATGAAGCTGTGTCAGCGCTTGCAGACTCGTACTTGTAAAACATTCTCGAGTTCTCAGTAGTTTTGAATTGCCCTAAATGGCTTTCTATATTAACTTTATCAGTTGCAGAAACTAAATCTATATGTATTTTTATATCATTGTGAGAATCTAAAGAAGAGTGCATTGTAGTTATATCAGCTGCATCGTCAGATAAATCCCATGCATAGAAGTAGATTTTAGCCTCTTTATTAATATCAAATATTGTAGAAACCATCGTCATAGCTCTATCGCTTTCGGTGAATCCAGCTGCAGTTAATACAGAACTATAAGTTCCTGGAGTAAGTAATTCGTATTCCCACTCATTTTGATCTCCTTTCCCTCTTAAATCTTGTGTAAAGTCTAAAAGCCTTATATTCACAAAATTAGAAGGTTGCGCTAAGCTTATTTCTAGTTTAGTGTTACTTTTAACCGTTTCTTGCAATGTGTACCTCCTCTATTACATTTATTTTATTAGCCTCAACGACATCTTTCGATTTTCTCATATACCCGACTTTAAAATTAACACTAATAACTTTTCTGATTCTTTTTTGATTATTTATAAACAAATCATTGTTTATTACATCTTCTATATTCACAAATTCTAGAACTTTCAATACATCGTTGTTATCTTCCACATATTTCATCCCTAGTTGGTTTATAGTAGCTTCATCTTGCAGTAGTTCAGAAATATAATCTGCATTATCTAAAGAAGAGTAAGTTTCTAAGTTCAATGACCAATTATTTAAAAATAACGTTTTTTCTTCTAAATCTTCCAAATACTTGAAAGTATCAATTAACGAATCTTTATTTATAGAATATAAAATTCTAGGAAACTCTAATTTCTCTAACTCTTGTTCGCTTTTTATAGAAAATTTCTCAATTAATTTAAAATCTTTTAACAATTCTTTCAAAAATGCATCTAGATAGCTCCTAGGAACGTCACTGTGAGGTTTCGCAACTTCTTTTAGGTAAAGGTTACAGTATACACTCCAAAAAGCTCCTGAGGTGTTTCTTTGCAGTTTTCTATTGTCTATAATATATTCTTCATTGTCATAGATGATAAAATTATTTAGCTTCATCTCTAAATCATCGTCAAATCTTAAAATTATCGTTCTGAAGCTTGTAAATCCTTTGTTTTCATCTATATTTTTCTCTTCTAGCTTTTCAACATATACTTCTAATTCAGTCTCTATCAAAGTCTCTGAATCTATATATTTTATTTTTTCCTTATCTTTATTAAGAATATTAAGCATTATTGCTCATCTCCATATTTGTAAAGCTCTCCATCATTTATCTTGTAAGAAATACCTTTTAAATATTTCTTCGTGTCTATAAGAGGATCATTGAAACCTTTTTTTAAAATAGTAGAAGGTGCATTTGGAGGCACCTTCATATCTTTTATTTCTTTTTTCATCATTTTAGCTAACTTTGTTCCTATTTCGTGTGCCATTTTCTTCATATTTGAATCTAGCACTATATTTTCTGCTTCTGTAAATTTTTCAGTAGCTATATTCAATGCTGGTCTTGAAGGGATGTTTGTTCCTCCATTTTCATTTATAAAAGCAATATCAGCAGTAGTTAAATTACTGTCATTATTATCATCTTTGAAGATTCCAACTTTTACAGACATCTTCTTTCCTGATATAGCTTCTTTTAAAAAGTTACCAACATCTACTTTTTTTATTCTCATAATTTAACCTCTTATTAAAAATGAGTCATCTAAATCTTCAACACTTTTAAGATACTTATCTCTTAAACTATTGTAAATCTTCAACTCTTCGCTACAAGGATCTGTATCGAATCTACTCTCGCTATGCTCCTTTTCTGAAGTGGACTTCAAAGAACCGTATCTTAGTAAAAGTAGATAATTAGAGTAGTGTTTTAGTGCTATAGAGTAAATTGTACTATCATTTTTTATTCCGTCTAGCTCAAGAACAGCTTTTGCGGAATCTACAGAGTTTTCTATAACTGTGTCTTGTAAATTTGAGAAATTAGGATAAGAATTTTTAATCATTTCAATTAAATTTGCCATATTTATCCTTCTAAAGATTCTAAAATTGAATTCAATTTATCTGTTTTAGACATCTTCGAATTTGTTTTTAAACCTCTTTTCTCTAATTCAGCGTCAAGTTCCTTCGAAGTTAATCCAACTAAGTAAGCATTCTCCTGCTCAAACATCTCCTCTTTTATAAGTTTTTCGTTAGCTTTATTTACATCGTTTTCAAACTCTGTATCACTTTCTTTTATAATAAGTTTCTTAGAATCTATAAGAGATTTTATATATTTGTTTTCTTTCCATTTTTCTAATTTTTCAAATTCATCTTCTGTAAGTTCTAAATTATAAGCACCCATGGGAATATTGAATAAACCAGGTATAACTATCTTGTTTTTACTTGCGTTAAGTATATTTATTTTTTTACTCATTATGCTAACCCTCCGAACATCATTACTGCTTCTGGTCTTCTGGCTATAACACCAGATAATTTTTCCTCTACAGGAACTATTTTGTCTCTTCCATCTGCATACTCTTCCCCAGGTTCAGCTGGAACAACCTCTACGAACCCATAGTTGTTAGGATCTTTTTCACCAAACATTATAGTTTCTTTTCCGTTTTCATCTACTATATAGCTAGAATAAGTTATCTCCATGCTTCCTCCACCTATATTAGCTATAGCATCGACAAGTTTTTGAGTCTTATACTCAGAAAGTTGCTTTTCCATAATTGAGAAGAATTTTCTGTTTATAACAAGCGAGTTAGGTATAAACTTATTTCCTACTGTAAACTCCTCATAAGCTTTTGTAAACTCTTCTAATATATCTGAAGGTTTAGCTTTCAAGTTCTCTAAAGTGTCTGACATAGCAAAAACTCTTTTACCTGTTATGTTAGCTAACCCTTTAACCCCAAGTTTTGAGAATCCGTGGTAGATTAACGAATTTTCTCCTTCTAATACTACAGTTATCGCGTCATTAGTCTTGTTTGTAGGGACTAAATCTCCGTTCATTATTGCATCAGCTTCATCTTTTGTGTTACTTATACCCAATCCAACGAACACTAATGGGTCAGATTTAGGAGTTCCTTTGTAAACTAGTAAAGGTAAATCGCTTGATCTAGACTGTGTGATGTTTAATCCAGACGTGAACTCCGAAGTTTTATAAGTAACCACTTGAGAACTTGCTCCTAAGTTTTGGAATTGATTAGATGGTATCATTGGCACAACGTTTCTTGCGTCAACTCTATTTCTTTTTTGAGGAACTAACTCAACATATTGAGCCTTGTATGCTTCAACTAATTTTGTAACTCCTCCTGTACCTTTTGCTACACTTATAATTCTTGCCATTTTTTATTACCTCCTAAGTAGTTGATGGTTGAACAGATAAGAAATCGACATAAACTTCCACTTCTTCTCCGGCTTTACACCCTTCAACCGCTACACCGTTAATTTTTTTACTATTTGCAGTAGCTGCCTTTGTAACCTCTGTTCCATCAGCAGTTAAACCTAGTTCATCTCCAGCTGTTAAAGCTTCCTTAGCTTTCATAATGATATTACCTTTTCTTAAAACTTGAACTTCTCTTGTTGCGATTATATGGCCATTCTCTTCGTTGTCGAACTCACAAAATTGAGCTATTCCAACAACTTTATCAGCAGCAGCTGCCATAGCTATAGCAGTTTCTTCTGTACTCCCGTGTTTTACAGCCTGACCAAATGCGATAACTCCTTCTGAAGCTAATTGTGTTTCTATATTTCTAAATCCAGTTCTTGTTGTCATTCCTAAATTCATTACTTTTCACCCTCCTTCATAAGATCTCCGATTCCCATTGCTTTTCTCTCAACGTTTTTCTCTATTTTAACCTCTTCTGTTTTTGACGATTTGCTTTTTTCTACTCTTGATTTGTGTAAAGTTTCAATCGTTCCAGCTATATAATCATCACTCTTACCTTCCATATTTCCGTTATTTGTATTTTCCAAAACAAATTTAGCTATATCTGTAGCTGTATCTTCTTCTTCTGCCTCGAATTCAAGCCCCATACTAGCTGCATACTCTTTAGATTTTTGAATTAATATTTTATCTGACTTTGATTTTTCAATCTTTTCCTGCTTATCTTTAGATTTTTGAATTTCTTTTTCTTTCTCTTCTAGAGATTTCTCTAACTTTTCTACTCTTTCAAGCAATTCTTTTGACATTTCTTCCTCCCTATTTTCTTTAGATTTAGCGATACTTTTCATTAAAACTCCTGAATCTATGTTATTTTCCATTTCTGAAAGAATCTCAGAAAATTCAGTTATACCTTCTTTAAAATCTTTAAACGCTTGCTTTTTATCATCTGGATAATCGATAATATCTTTAAGAGACCACCAAAGTGAGCATATTTTTCTTATAGCTTCATCCTCATTATTCTTATCTACAAGTATTCCTTTTTCAATTTTGTTTTCTGATGCTTTTTTATTCTTCTTTATCCTATCAACCATTTTAGAAGCTTTGTTTGCCATTTTTTCTAAGAAAGTCTCTTCCTTGTCCATCTCGGCAACTCCTCCTATGCTCCATCCGTTAAGTTGCCCTTTTTCTACTTTTTCCCAAGAATCTCCAGTGACAACTGCTGCAGTTATCCAAGTCCCTTTCTTAAGCTCTTGAATTTCTCCGTTCTCGCCAGCTATGTCAGCATCATCTTCTAAAATTACATGTTTAACTATCTTAAACTCTTTGTTTTCTTCCCAGTCATGATTTGTATCAACTGTGTCTCCACTGCTAACTAACGTTTTCATAGCTTTTGTCACTTCTTCTTCTGTTGCGTAGTTGTCATCATAATCTGTTTTCATTGCAGGATATGCCACCCCAACAACAAGATGCTCTCCATCTTTAAGGTTTTTTTCTATTTCAGACAACTCCAACTTTTCAGTTATTTTGCTATTTTCAATTATCTTAGACTTTATAACTACCTTTAGTTGCTTATCTTCCTTACCTTTAGTCAGAAGCCAAGTAAGTTCCGTGTTTGGCTCTCCTACAGCAGATAGCATATCAAGCTTTATATTCTTCATAGCTATACTTTTTTTAATCTTTTTAGGCATTTATTAACCTCCTTTATTCAATTCTTTTTTACTAGGTATCCTTACACCACAACGACAATTGTATTCTTGCCCAGGCTCTATACCTTCGCCAAACTTTCTAAGTTTTCCTTGGAGTTCAGCATGGGTTGGCCTAACTTTGTCATCTCTCATAGTCTCCCAGATATAATATTGTATGTTGTTTTGCTTAAATAATTCCTTTGTCACATCATTTACAAACCTTCCAGTTTGGTCTGTTGCCCAGAATTTAGTCTTGTTCTTAACTTTTTCCTTAGCTTCTTTTTTAGAGTTATTCAAATACTCTAACTTAGAAATTTCTTTAGGTTCATCTAGTTTATCGTTGATTTCTTTAGCCTTCTTATACTCTGCAAGGTTGTTAAAAATAGATTTCTTCAAATTTTCTCTAAATAAATCAAATCCGCTCAAAACCATTTCATAGTTATTTTCTATGAAAGTTGTAGAAGTGTGGTCCATGTGTGATGCTGTAAAATTAATTTGTCCTTGAAACTTAGCAAATAACTCGTTGTAATTGTTTAAAAAGAATGCTGCTACCATCAAGAATGCTTCTTTATCTCTAGAATCATCTTCCTTCGTTTCAACATTTTCAATTTTTTCAATTATGGTGTTTTCAGTATCGTCTTCTGTAAATTTAATATCTAAGAAATCGCTAGCGTGCTTAAGTATAAACTCATAGATGTCATCAGAATACTTAAATTCTGTCTCTCTATCTATGTTTAGAGTTCCTGTTCTATCCATTTAACATCCCTTCTAAAGAATCCATTATAGACTTGTCAAACCCTAGGTTTGTAGCTATATCCAAGATACTTTCTCTAGCTCGGTCTTGACCTTGCGAGTTAGCTAGCTTTATGTATATGTCGACTAGTTTTGATAATAGATCAGCTTTTTTTGTATTTGTTTCAATTTCTTGATCTTCACTTTCGTCTATGTCATTCCACTTTATGCTAAATTCTCCAAGATTTATATTCTTAGATATTTTATTCACTGCCCAGTTTATGAAAGGGTTTAATTCCTTTCTCCTAACAGTGTAAAGGATGTCGTGATATTGTTTTCTGTCCTCTTCCGAACCTGTTATCGCTCCTTTTTGTTGGCCTGTTAACCTCTGTACAGGTATTCCAGTTGCCGAAGAAATAACCATTAAAGTTTGATTCATCCAAGATTCTGGATTGACTCCGTTAGCACTGTTCACAACTTGAGCCTCATCATTTTTACTCATATAAGCTTGTGTTTTAGTATTTAAATCTCTTTGGAACTGATCTTGCTTAGCATCTCTTTCAGCTACAGATCTATCAACCTTGAACAAGATGAAGTTGGCTCTGTAGATGAGTTCAGATAAAGACCATTTCGTTGTAGAAGCTGATGATATCTCTTCCAAAAGTTGATTTATAAGGCTGTTTGTTGGGTCCAGTTTGTTTATAAGCATACCTTTATAGCTCACTCCGAACCCATCAATGAATACATTTTCTTCTATAATCTTTATTCTGTTAGCTGATGTTTTAGTATAGTTTGTCCCTAGATAATCTTGAACATAAAGTGTTTTTATATGCTTAAATTTATGATCTAACACAGAACTGTAATATTCGATAGAATCAACCATTGTTGGCTCTATGTAGTTAAAACCTAGAATTTCGCCATCAGTGGAAACCTCAGAAAGATTTCCTTCTACATTGCTAGCAGGTATAACAAACGAGTATCCATACACCCTTTTTCCTATTGCAACCTCTTCAACTTTAGCTTCTAAATCTATTTTATTTTTCTTTACAAATGCATCAAATCTCTTTTTATCACTCTCATTAGAGAATTCTATATCAAATCCATCTCTAAGTGCATCTGTTACTGGTATCCCTATAATTCTTTGTATAAATTTAGAACTTTGATGTAATCTGTATAATCCATCAAAATCAAGTTTATCTATCTTTGTCGGGTCCAAACTAACCGAAGAAGCTCCTCTACCATTTGTTTTCTCTAGTGATTTGTTAGAAACTAGTGAATTTGATGACGGTGACCTATTTTTTTGAATTCTCTTCCTGTTTTTTCTAGACAACTTAACTTACCTCCTCTAATTTACAGATTTTCTTAAGTATTGTATTAACGAAATATCTTGTTTCATCCATCGCGTGATCCCACATCTTAACAACTTTATCTTCTCCCTCAGAAGAAGCTTTCTCATCGTAGATGTATTGCTCAGATTCAGCTACCCAGTTCTCGCAATTTTCTTTTACAACGATCACTTGCCCTGTTGATATGTAGTTGTAAGTCTCTTCTATTCCAACAGACACGTTGTTATCTGCATCTACAACACTTAATCCTGCATCAGCTAGTTCAACTTTTATTGGTGCAGATGGGTCTACTACTATGCTATGCACATCTTGTATGGTTAACCCGAATTTCCTAAGCATTCCAGAAATCCCGCTTATGTATTGCACTGCACTTTTTTTCACTTTTCTTAATTTTGCAGAGTAGTAATATTCTGCAATTCTGTAAGCTTTATTGATTCCTCTGACTTTACCCCATAATCCGCACGAGAATGCGTTAGAGTTACCGTAATCTAGTGAAAGATAGAAATCCATTGAGTGTTTCGGCAAGTCTTCGAATTTGATAAAATTAGAATCTTTTACACAATCGTAAACCAACCCCTCTGCACCAACCCACTCTCCATAGATCATCCTTTTCTTAAACACACCTTTAAACATAGACTTCGCTATTTTTATAGCTTCTTTTGTAAGTGATTTATTATCTTCTAAGAGCCAGTGGATAGCTTTGTAAATATTGTTGAGAACATATTCCATGAAAGCCCAGTGTTTTTTAGACCCTTCTGGGTTGCAGCTGAAAAATCTCTTCCCTAATGCTCCAAATGATATCGGTCTAGTCTCTGCCATTTTCACGTAGTTTTTATTGCATTTAGCAAACTCATCTATAAAAATCGTGAAATAAGTTCTTCCTTGAATTTTTGCTGTAGAGGTGTTTTTGTCTCCACCTATTATCTCGAAGTAATTTATAGCTCCGCTTCTTATCCCTAGTATTTTACTTATTTTATTAGCTTTTTTAAGTATCACAGATACAACATTACCTACTTTCGTCACCGCGAAACCAAGAACTTTTAAAATTCTTATCAACGTTGAAACGTAGTTCTTATCTATCGCTTCAGCTGTGACACCTCCCCATAAATTTAAAGTTCCGTCTCCGTGATTGTTGACATAAAGAACTTGCCCTATCGATAACGAGAAGGTTTTTGAGCTTCTTACAGCTCCATGACAAACTAAACCTTGATATTTTTTTATAAACTTCTTGTCCGCATAACACAGAATAACCGATTTAGATTTTTTAGAGAAACTTTTGAAATCAAATTTTTTAGAATTTTTATAAAGCACCTATATCAACCCCTAGATTTTCTGCGAAACTTTCCCAGTTATTTTCAATTACAGAGTCTTCTTCTTTGTTTCCACCTTTAGAAAGTCTAGCTATTTCTTCTTTAGCTTT
>PEAW01037900.1_pt1 | contig 9728 bp, 12 predicted proteins | sample 1430331 | NCBI WGS metagenome assembly PEAW01 (sample SAMN07709108, study PRJNA374926) | Mollusc metagenome, whole genome shotgun sequencing project. | isolation source: combination of 3 Haliotis diversicolor samples: VC2003, Pt131, and Pt118... | host: Haliotis diversicolor | place: China:Guangdong... | reverse complement strand
AATGAGATTTTAAGTTATAAGTCTATTATAGGCGAAGTTAAAGACGTTGACGTAAAGAAAAGAATAGTGACAGGATATTTGTCAGGGTTTGGAAATAAAGACCATGATGGAGATATAATTGTCAAAGGAGCGTTTAAGAAATCTATAAATGAGCGCAAGGATAACATATTCTTTTTAAACCAACATAATTGGTCTCAACCACATGGGAAGTTTAACGTGTTAGAGGAAACTTCTAAAGGGTTATACTTTGAAAGTGAACCGTTAATAGATACTTCCTATAGTTCTGATACTTTGAAGTTATACGAAGCTGGAATAGTTAAAGAGCATTCTATTGGTTTTCAAACTGTTTTATCTGAATACGACACTAAAGAAAGTGCTAGGATAATTAAAGAGGTTAAATTATACGAAGGCTCTAACGTTACTTTAGGTGCTAATTCAGAAACACCATTTACAGGGTTTAAATCTCTAACATTATCAGAAATAAATAACCAACATAAATTAATTGTAAAAGCATTTAGAAACGGAGACTTTACAGATGAAACGTTTAGTCTTTTAGAAATAGCTTTAAAGCAATTACAAAAACAAGCATACGAATTAGGTAGAAAGTCACTTGATAAAGAATTTGAGCCGATTAAAATCACTCAAGAAGTAATTAACGAGCCGACAGTTGACTACAGAAATATAATTAAGAATTTTACAAAAACATTACAATAATGGAATCAAAAGATTTTCAAGCCGAATTAAAAGAATTGGCAACCGCTTTAGAGGGTAAGTCTAAAGAACAAGTAAATAATGCTATTGAAGCATTTGAAGCAAAGAATAAAGAAGCTATTGATAACTCTGTAAAAGAGGTTAAAGACGCTTTAGAAGCGGAATTAAAAGCTGTTAAAGAACACGCTAATCAGTTAGATGTTAAGATGAAAGAAAAAGAAGTTAAGAAAGAAGCTAAAGGAGATGTTATTGCTGGATTAGTCTCTAAGAACTTCGATGTTATTAAAAACGTAAGTGGTAAATCTGAGTTTAAGACTGAGGTTAAAGATATGACTTTAGGGAATGCTCTTACAGGAGACCAACCTAGAGACTACAACTTCGACGTTGTAAAAAGACCAATGCAAAAAGTAAATGTTGAGGATTTAGCTCAATCTATTACTATTAGTGGTGGTACATATACATATACTCGTTCTACTTTAGCTAGTGGTTCAGTTGCTGACCAAACAGAGGGAGCTTTAAAGAATCAGTTAGAGTACGATTACACTATGGTAGATGCAAACACTAACTTTATTGCTGGTTTTGCTGTTTACTCTAAAAAGATGCGTAATAACTTACCATTCTTAGAGTCTACTTTATCAATGGATTTAAGAAACGACTATTGGAGAGGAGAAAATGCTGCTTTTCAAGCTATCTTAGCAGCTGAAGCAACAGCGTCAACAGAGATCATTACAGGTCAGAATAAGATTGAAATGTTAATTGCTGAAATCGCTAAACTAGCTGATAATGATTTTTCTGCTAATGCTGTAGTTGTTAGACCATCTGACTATTACGATATCTTAATTACAGAGAAGTCTACAGGGGCTGGGTATGGTTTACCTGGAGTTGTAACTTTTGATAATGGAGTATTAAGAATCAATGGTATTGCTATCTTACAAGCTACTTGGTTACCTGCTAACAAATACTATGTAGGAGATTGGTCAAGAGTAAGAAAAGTAGTTACAGAAGGATTTAGTTTCGCTGTTTCAGAAGATGACTCTGATAACTTTAGAAAGAATAATATTACTGCAAGAGTTGAAGCACAAGTAACTTTAACTGTAGAGCAACCAGACGCATTAGTTTACGGAGACTTTACAGCAGTATAAGATATTAACAACTTTGTTGGTTGATTGTCAAACCCCTTTTTCGGTGTGTACTGATTTAGGGGTTTATTTTTAATAATTAAAACATAAAACATGGCATATTTAGATGTTATAAGTTTAGCAACAGCTAAAAACTATTTAAGAGTAGACGAAACACAAACAGAGGATGACGCTGATATTACTAGAATGATTAAAGGTGCTTTGAGATATGTAGAAGAATTTACAGGTCATGTAATGTTTGCTAGAGACAAAAACTATTTACTACAAGATTGTAGTGTTAGGGTTTATGACTATCCAATTAATACGTTAAACACGCCATCTGATGCTACAGTAGTATTAAAGCCTTTGTATAATATTTATAGCGTTACAGATACAGATTTAGATTTTGTTAACTTAAATATTGGTTATTCAGATCCTACAGATGTTCCACAAGATTTAATTGATGTAGCTTTAGAGAAGATAGGTTTATCTTATTATGGAGCAAAAGAAGATGGTGCTGTAAAGAAGCAACTAAGTGAAGATAGTATGAGTGTATTATATCAAAATAAACGTTTTCTATTATAGTGAGAGTTAGGGGATTTCATAAAAGAGTAGAGATATGGCAAAACGAGTCAGTTTTTGATGGTGTTAGCGGTTATATAAACACACCTATAATGATTGCTACTGTTTGGGCTAAAATAGAAACAATTAACAATAGGCGTTTAGGTAATTTAGCTTCTGATTTAGGAATAGAGGATAGAAACAATACTATTATAATTACATTAAGGAAAAGAGATGATATTACATATAATTCTATTAATCAGTTTGTTAAATATGGTGGATTTATCTACAATATCCAAACAGAGCCTATAAATACTGATTTTGATAATTCTTATGTGATGTTATTTGCTACTAGACAAGATGCTGATGATGTAGGGGTTGTAACACCTAAAGATGAGCCACAAGTTGTTTATACAAATTACGTTAATTATTCTTTAAATAACGGTGCTGTATCGACTAACGATGTTTGTTTAAAGGATTATGTTTATTCATTGTTTTAAATGGCTAAGAACTTAAATAAAGTACTTAAATCGCTTCGTAAGTTTGGAGAAGAAGCTGAAAGATTGATAGAAGATACTACCATAGCAAATGCTTCTGAAATAGAGGCAGACGCTAAGAGGTTAGCACCTGTAGATAAAGGGTTTTTAAGAAATCAGATATTTACAAGGGAGGTGGATAAGTTGAATTATGAGATAGTAGCTGGTGCGCCTTATAGTGCTTATATGGAGTTTGGTACAGGTGGCTTAGTTAGCGTACCTGATGAATTAAAGGAGATAGCTATACAATACAAAGGAAAAGGAGTTAGACAAATAAATTTAGCTCCACAACCATTTTTATATCCTGCTTGGATAAAGGGTAGGAAGCAATATGTTGATGATTTAACCGACTATTTAAATGATTTAACAAAAAAATACAATTAAAAAATGGCGCAAAAATTTGAAATAGAAGGTAATGCATTGGTTGGTTCTAGAGATGTTGCATTCTTTAATTACGTTACAACAGTAGAGTTAGATAAAGATGATTTTGTTAAATGGCAAATAAGAAACTCAAGTAGCACTACAAATGTTACATATGAATTAGACGGTAGTTGGGTTGTGGAGGCTAGGTAATAAAAAACCTAGCTAAATTAATAACTAGGTTTTACCCCTAAAAAAAATAAAAAAAATGATTATACCCTTATAATCACAACAAAGATATAATATTATTTTAAATATACAAATAAAATGATAAAAAAACTTCCAGACCAATATATTAGAAAGGCTGTTTTTGATGCTATTAATAACATAACAGTTAATGGTAAGACTATACCTTGTTATGATTATAGGGTAACAGGGTCTAAAATACCTAAGTTTTACACTTTAATAACAACACAAACTAATTTAGTAAATAAAGCTAACAAGTGTGAATACGCTTGGCAAAGTTCGGTGTTGATAGATGTTTTTACTAAATATAACGGAACAGGTAATACTGGAAGTAGATTGTTAGCAGATAATATTTTAGATGCTGTAAAAACTGCAACGGATAACTTAACCTTAGACGTTTCTAGTGGTTTAACTATTGTTTGGCAAAAACAAAGTTTCCCACCTGATTTAGTTAGTTTAACGAAAACAGAAAATGTATTTAGAAAGTTTCAAAGAATAGAATTTTACATAAACTAAATCTATTAATCAAAATATTTGTATAAATATTATTTATTATATTTGTAATTATTAATAATAAAAAGAAATTATAATGTCTACACAGATTAAAGGCGAAAGCTTAATACTTTATATTTGGGATGGTGTTTCTGCTTATGAGCCAATAGCTTGTCTAACTTCAAACAGTTTAGCTCAAACAAGAAATATCATTGAATCTCAAACAAAATGCGATCCTGGAACTATTGTTAGAACTGCTGGATCATCTTCTTACGAAATATCATTCGAGGGAGAATATATTATCACAGAATCAGGGAAACAATCACACGCTGAGTTATTTGCTTATATTAACACTATTTCAGGAACTACGCAAGATTGGAAAATGGATAATGGACAGTCTAGCCCTAACGCTTATTACGGTTCAGCTATTTTATCTGATTTAACTTTAGATGCACCTGCTGGAGATGAATTATCTACATTTAGTGGTACTTTATCAGGTAGTGGATTAATTTTAACAGTAGACCCTAATTAATATCTATGAATAAAATCAACCTAACAATAAACAAAAAGAAAATAACGTTTAGACTTGGTTTAGGTGTTATTGGAGAAGTTACGAATACATTTGGAATAAAACAAGAGGATGTTATAAATAACTGTGCATCCAATGCTTTTTATTATGTACCTAGAATAATGTATTGTAGTAGAAAGTATAATAGTATTAGAAACGGAGAGGTTTTTGAGCAAGATTATAATGGTTTTTTAGATGAAATGGAAAAGGATAAGTATTTTTATACTAAGCCTTTAGTTCAGTTCTTAGAAGCTTTTATTAATTCTGTAAATGTTGATTTACCAAATGATGATGTAGACTCAAAAAAAAAATAGAACTTAATTGGCAAGTTGATGTTATATCTGTTGCTTTAGGAGAATTAAATTGTCCGTCCTTGAAATATGTTTATGATATGACTTGGGCGGAATTTTGTATAAGACTATATGCTTATAAAAGGTTAGAAAAAAAGGAGTGGTATAAGGTAAGGGCAATAGCTTATCAAATATATGTATCTAATTGGCATTCATCTAAAAAGAAACCTTTAAGTATAGATAAGTACATGAATTTAGATAATGTGAAAAAAAACAGTATAACTAAAGAACATAAACAAGCGTTTATAGACGCTGTAAAACTTTATAAGAAGCAAAAAGATGGAACAGCTTAAAGTAGGAATAGGCGCAGATACTAAGGAACTAGAGAAAGGCTTAAAAGACGCTGAAAAAGCGTTAAAAGCATTTGCTGATAAATCTAATAAAATTGAAACTCAACTTAAAAAGAACGCTTTAGCTACTTCTAAACTAGGTGCTGAGACAGCAAAACTTAAATCAGATTTTGACAAAGGCGTTGTATCACAAAAACAATATGACAAGCAGTTAGAAGAATTAGTTAACGAGGAGAAGCGTTTATCTGCACAATCTAAGGTGTTAAGAAGCGATTTAGCTAAATTAAATCAAAGTACTAAAGATTTAGGAGGTAAAGGGTTTGCTAGTGCTAAAAAAGGTGCTGCTAACGCCGTTCCTGCTGTTACAGAATTTTCAAGAGTTATACAAGATGCACCCTTTGGTATTCAAGGTGTTGCCAATAACATTACTCAACTTACTCAGCAATTTGGATATTTAACTAAAAGCACTGGGAGTTCAAGCGCAGCGTTAAAAGCTATGTTAGGAACACTTACAGGACCTGCTGGTATATTACTTGTTGTTTCGGCTGTAACTTCTATATTGGTAAGTTTTGGGGATGAGTTATTTAGAAGTAGTGACGCTGCGTCTAAATTAAAAGACGAACAAGACAAATTAACTAAGTCTTTAGAGGATTATGAGTCTACACTTATCGGTGTTCAGAAAACAGAGTTAGAAGGTGCTAAAACAGCTACAAAAGAGTTGGTTACCTTAAAGTTGTTAAAAGAGCAACTAGACGACACGTCTTTATCTGAACAAAAGCGATTAAACGCATTAAAAGAACTACAGAAAAGATATCCAAGTATATTGGGTAATATATCTAACGAAGTTGCATTAAACAAGGGTTTAGGTAAGTCTTACGATGGTTTAGTTGATTTAATTAACAATAAAGCTAAAGCAGAAGCAGCTTCGCAAAATATTATAGAGAATACTAGAAAGGAATTAGTTTTACAGTCTAAACTTGATGCACTTAGGTTAAAAACATCCAAACTAAGAAAAGAAGTAGAAGAAGCGGAAGCGGAAGCTATAAAGAGGGCTGGTAAAGAGAGGGCTGGTAGTAATTTCTCTGTGCAAAAAGCTATAGATTTAAGGTCAGAATTAAACACGCAAACAAAAGAGGAAAAAGGTATTGTTGATCAGATAACTAAACTTCAGCAAGACTCTTTAAAGTTAGCGGAACAAATAAAACAAAAGGGTGGTGTTGTACCTTTAGATTTTAGTTCAGATACACCTACTAAAGTAAATAAAAAGGTAATATCTTTATTGGACTTAGTAGAGTACAAGACAGAGGATGTTAGCTTTTTTGCAGATAAAATAGAAGAAGATTTTAGGAATGCTTTTTTACCTATAACTGATGAGTTACAAGGGTCTGAGATAGATTGGGAAAGAATGTTTAAACAAGACCAGTTAGCTAATCAAATGATGGAAACAGAGCAAAAACTAGATTCATTTAATGAAGGGATTAGAAGCACTTTGGAGAGAGGTGCAGAAAACCTAGCTATTGGATTTGGTCAAGCTATAGGTAATGCTTTAGCTACAGGAGGTAATGTACTAGATAGTTTAGGGTCTGCCCTTTTAGGCTCTTTAGGGTCAGTTCTTACACAAGTTGGTCAAATGGCTATCGCTATTGGAATTGGTTTAAAAGCTATACGAGAAGCTCTAAAAACATTAAACCCCTTTGTTGCGATTGCAGCAGGTGTAGGGTTGGTTGCATTAGGTAGCTTCTTTAGTTCTAAATCTAAATCTATAGGTGGTCAAATAGGTTCAAGCGGAAGCTCTGGGTCATCAAGAGCATCAAGCACTGGTAGTGGGTTCTCAGCACCTAGAGCATCAAGTACAGGTGGTGGTGGTTTTGGTAACGGAACAGTTGTGTTTGAAATAGCAGGAACTAAACTGATAGGGGTGTTGTCAAATACTTTAGATAGAAATAGAAACTTAGGAGGTACGTTAAGTATAAGTACTTAATTACATCTATATATTTTGTATTGTATAATTCGACCATCGCTATTTCTTATAACATCAAAAGGTTCGGTGTCGGTATCGCAATCGATGGTTTTTAATTCAGATGATTTAACTAAATGAATTCCGTTAACAGTTACTTGAACCAAATTAAGGTAACAATCCTTTTTGCAAGGGACAGTATCATTATCTAAAATTGTATCTTTAGAACATGATAAAAAAAGTAATAATAGTATAATGTATAATTTTCTCATAATACAAAGTTATAAAAAATTATTGTAAATGGCAATAAAATATAGAATAAATTACACAGACCAAGAAGGAATAGAGCATGACTGTACAATATCTGATGTTAATTATGTTGGCTCTGAAACAGATATAAGTGGTGCAATTACTTGGTCTTTAGCTGAGTCAAAAGATGTAGGTGACGCTATAAGAGGAAGTGGGTTAACTATAAACTTAGATGCGGATGTTGATTTAACTTTTGATGACCTATATAGTGAAGAAGAAAGAACATTTAGCGTTCAGTACACTAGAGATAGTGTAATATCTTTTAATGGGTGGTTGACTTCAGATGGGATATATCAAGATTATGTGGCTGATAAGTGGATTATATCCATTGATTGTGTTGATGGATTAGGTTATTTATCCGATTTATCATATGTAGACTCTAATGGATTTACTTTTACAGGTAATCAAACTTTACTAGAAATAATAGTTAACTGTTTAAATAGGACAGGTGTTAGTCAAAACATAAATACAAATATAGATATATATTACACAGGATTAGCTACTACTTTAGATATATTAGATAATGTATATTTTAATGCAGATAGATTTATAAAAGATGATGGAGAAACCATTATGAGTTGTGAAGAAGTACTAACAGATGTGTTGAAGCCCTTTAAAGCTACTATAACTTCTTTAGATGGAGAATGGTATATATATAAGCTAAATCAATTATATGTAGACGATACGCCAACTTTTTTTAGATATGATTCAGATGGTGTCGCTTTAGCTCCAACTACAAAAACTGTTGATTTTTCATCTTCTTTAGGTAGTCAAATAGATGGATATTACCCACACCATTCTGGGGGTAATCAAAGCATAAGGAATAATAAGTCTTTAGGTGCATATAGAATAAACTACAAATATGGATTAGTAAAGTCTTTATTGTCTAATATATTTTTAGAAAATGTTGGTGGTGTTATAGATGATTGGACTATAAACTCTTTTACAAATTTAACATTTAATGCGTCGGATTTAGGTGTAAATATTGAAACTATTGCTGATGGTAGTGATGTTAAAAACATGACTTCTGATGTTATAACACTAAGTGCAGGGGATTTATTAAGTTACACATATAAGTATAAAGTAATAGAAAACAATAAAGTAGGTGGATTGATTGACCCAGGAGAAACACAATACAAGATAGTATTAACAGATGGTATTATCACATATTATTGGAACACTACCGATTGGGCGGCGTTTGATGTAATGTTGACAAGTCCAATAGGTAATTTAGGCACTATAACTACACAAACTGTTAATTTAACCGCATTACCTATAGCTGGAGATATAACTTTTGAAATATGGACTTCTGTTAAAGATCCTCTAGCAACAAGCACGAGTGTAGTCCACTTGCAAGAGGTGTCTATATATCCATCTTCAGCTGGAAACGAAGCTAATATAAAGGGAGAGTTCCATACGTTTCAAAGAGAAGATAAGCCTAGTACAAAAATAGAAGACCCTGAAAGGGTTAATAATGGTGATAATCCAAGTGATATTTATTACGGAACTATTTATAAAACTGACGGAACTACACCTACAGAAACGTGGTTTAGGAAAGGTAAGACAGAAGAAGTGGTTTTATTACAGATAATGGGTGAGGAGACTATGCGTTTAAAAGCAAATGTATCAAAAGAATTTAGTGGGGATATTTATGGATATATTCCACACTACTCAATAGTTACAATTAATGGATTAACAGGATTATATGTATTTATTGAATATAATTACGATACAGCCTCGAACATAACCAACTGTAAATTAAGGGAGGTTTTTGGAAGTGAATTGACAGATATAAATTATGAGTTAACATTGGATTATGGGAATGTAGTTAGACCAACTATTAAAGGTTAGTGTTAAATAGATTTTATTTATATTTGTAGGTATGTTTATAAATGGAACTTATAGGATATTATATATAGATAGTGGATCAGGTTTTGAGCCTGTGGGGTGTTTAACTAATCATTCATTTAGTGAAAGTAGCGAAGTTTTAGATACAACAACCAGAGACAACAATGGATGGGTAACAAGTAGACCTACAAACCAAAACTATAACATATCTTTTGACGGTTTAGTTTTAGAAGATGACTTATCTGTAGGCTTGCAAACTTATTATGATTTAACTGTTATAAAAAGGAACAGAACGCTTATCCAATGGAGGATTGATGAAACACACTATGGTAGCGGATATATAACAGAGTTAAGTGACGAAAACAGTATTGATGAGAACGTT
>PEAW01001433.1_pt1 | contig 9744 bp, 16 predicted proteins | sample 1430331 | NCBI WGS metagenome assembly PEAW01 (sample SAMN07709108, study PRJNA374926) | Mollusc metagenome, whole genome shotgun sequencing project. | isolation source: combination of 3 Haliotis diversicolor samples: VC2003, Pt131, and Pt118... | host: Haliotis diversicolor | place: China:Guangdong... | reverse complement strand
ATGAGCAAAGAGGACAGTTAATAAGATCACTACAAGAACGAACCAAACCCCAAGAGCAGAGAGTGGACAATTTGATTAAAGAAATCAATCAGCTTATAGACCGCATCAATAAAGGTGTTGTAACTACGACTAATGGTACAGAACATCATCTAATAAAACAGTTGCAAAGGTGGCAAAACACCCTAACCGACAACGGATTGAGAGAGGCGGCTGAAGAATTTTACAAATATGCAGTCGATTATCCTATACTACCCAACATTCCTGAAAAGGATTGGAATTATTGGATAAAACGGTTTGAGCCATTTATGAACTCGAAAAAGCATTGAAATGAGAACAGACGCGAAGAAAGCTATTGTAGGAAAATCATGGGTAACCTATCGAGGTAAATACTGTAAGGTAATTGAAGTGGTGGGTGAGTATGTGGGTGTAAAGCATTGGTCTTTTAAAGGAGGGATTGACTATCAGAAATCAAAGTACATGGCACTAATACCTAATTCCCATGAGTGAGACGAAATTTATAGAGGAGGCATTTTCTTACCTCGCAAGTTTAGGGTATGACATCAAAGACCCTGGTGATCTTGCTAAGAAATTCATGGCTTCAAGAAAGGGCTTGATTAAGAAGGCAACCATTGAAGATAGAAAAGCTAAATTCATACAACGTGTTAAGGAATTAAGGAAGCCCGAATATGATGATGAATTGATTGAGGGATTCGTTGAATATTGGACGGAACACAATTACAATGGAAGGAAGATGAAGTTCGAAATGATGAAGACCTTCAGCATAGGAGGGAGGTTGAAAACATGGCACCGTAACAAAGTCACTAACTTTGGAAGGAAGACACAAGGAGAGAATAATCCATCAACAGTAAATCAAGGAAGAAGTTGGAATCAATCGAGGTAAGAAGAAAAAACGAGGTTGATAAATGGTATGGAGAGATAGACGACTCCGTCAAAGACCTCCTTAATTACATTGACCATCTTCCCTCCATGGTTGGAGCAGAACCATTCTCTATTAATGATGAGTGGTTGATCATGAATATTGCCAAATTTATACTCGAGCAGTACGGTAATCTAAAACCCGAGGAAATTCATCTCGCATTCACACTTGCGGCCAAAAGAAGGTTGAAGGATGAGAATCACAAGGTTGTTGACGCAACTACTTACGGTCAAAAACTCAGCATAAACATAGTCGGTAAAGTGCTGACCGCTTATCAGGAAGGAGTGAGAAGAGTAAAGTCTGAACCGGAAAGGTTGAAATCCGTTCAGATGAGCAAAAGAATCGAGGCTTCAAGAAACACCATGGACCCAAAGGATGCTTATGATTTACTGGTAAAATTGTGCGAGGAAGAAGGAGAATTCCCAAAGATGTTTTTCCTGTATTCAAATGTTGGGAATTATCTTAAGAGTATTGACGCCTTCAAGGATTGGTCTGATAAGAAGAAAAATGAATTGAGGGCAAGAGCTGAAGATTTGGTTCCATCTACAAAAACAGGAAGCCTAACGAGGGCTAACCCTGAAGAGAGAAAAAGAAAGGTCCTCGACATGAGACGAGAGTTATTCATTAAAAAGTGGTTTGAAGAGAATGTCATCGGAGTACAGAAAGCGTAGAAAAAGAGTTGTCGAGAAGGATACTGAGTTCTATATGGAGGTGTGGAATGAGAGAGATCATGTTTGTATTGAATGCGGAAAATACTTGGGAGAAGTTCCTTCCAGGGACATGTTCTCTCACCTCCTAACAAAAGGAGCTCATCCATTATTGAGAAGAGTAAAGGAGAATATAGCGATCAAGTGCGCCCCTTGTCATCACAGGTGGGAGTTCGGAGATCGACTTGGAATGAAGATTTACGAGGGGTTTAGAGAAAAAAGGAACGAACTCCTTGAGATTGAAAGGAAGATGTCAAAATCGTCAATAGGATGACAAATTATTAGAGAATGGATTCGCAGATTTACAGGAGAAGATTAACTGCATTTGTAGAGAAGTATAGAAGTTTATACTCTACACAGCAAGAGTTTTACAAGATAAACAAGAGGGTAGAGCCCGAAAGATGGCAGTCAGTTTTAGCCGTAGCCAAGAAGAAAGAAAAGGAGTTATTAGCACTTGGCAAGCAAGTTGAATTTGAAGGATTGATTGATGGAGACTAAGAAAATACCTACGAATGACCCGAGAATGGGAGAAATAGCATTAATGATAAAAGGTGCTGATCTGAGTGATGTCGAGAAGAAAGGGTTGTTCAATCACATATTTTGGGGCATGAATGAGCACCAATACAAGAATACCAAGATATTCCTACAGGCGGTTAAGTACAACCCCAAATCGTGGAAGAATAGAGTAAAAAGGTATATGAGAAACGTAACCAAAACAATCAAATAAAAATGGAGAAGTTAATGTTAGTAGCTGTTGTTGCTCTTGCGGCATGGGGATTCATCGCGCCAATTGTTATGAGATGGAGGTGGACGAGGTCAGAAAGAGACCTTAAATCCCAACTGAATGAAGCCCAGGTTATTCACGATAATGAAATGACGGACCTGAAACTAGCCTACAACGAGGAGTCATCAAAGTTAAATTCTGAAATCTCAAAGTATCGACTTGAGAATATTGCACATCTTGACAGAATCAAGTCTCTCGAGAAAGAACTTAAAAAACATAAGCCCAAGCAAGGGAAAGACGGTAGGTTCGTTAAAAAATAGTTGGGTGGGGGAAGATTCGTGCAAACCCTCCGCTGTCTTTGGGGGTTAGGGGTGTTCTGTCTTATCGAGGTGTTCCCCCTCATCGTTCAACAAGTTTTTTGGCACCTCGACAAAGGCCAAGCGTAGCGGATCGATATTTCATACGCAAAGCGCATCAAGGACAAAGGCGGGGATTTTTCTTCGCCTTTTTTAATCTAATGACATGGAAGAAGATAAAAGAATATTGGACAAGGAGAGCTCTGTTTCGGACCTGTTACTTGAATACAAGAGAGGGAAAAGAACAAGAAAGCAAGTGGATGGATTCATTCTTAAAGTAATGGGAAAGGCTCGAGAAGAGGAAAGACTCAAAGCAATAAACCGTTGAAAATTCCCTAATTTTGAGGCAAACAGTCTTAAAATGCCATACGGTCAAGGAAAATTAGCAGAAGCAGAGTCTAAAAACCTCAAGCTCCTGAATGTCATAGCGGGTGCTTACGGAACTCGAAAACTTTCTGTAGCAACTCTCCAAACGATTAAATTCAGAGCGGTATATGTGTCAGAAGACACTACGTTTGATTCTATATCGGATGACAGAGACGGCGATATAGACACCTATTTTTTAGGTGCCACATACACTGCAAAAGCAGGAGATATTCTTGTTCCTGACAATATGATTGATGGGAATGTGTTTACAAGCATTGATCTTGCGTCCGGATCTGTAGTACTTATTCTATAATGCCAGGATACGGAGTTGGTATATCGCCATTCCTCAGCACTACAGGAGGAGGTGGAAACAAAGGAGGGGGTCCAAACCTGACCTTTGAGTCTCAGTGGAAGACTGATAACACTTCGGCAGGGTCTTCTGCTTCTGATGAGGTGTCCCTACCCCTATTGTCGGGAGGGACATACAACTTCACAGTAAATTGGGGGGACGGTAATTCTGATGTGATCACTGTTTGGAACCAAGCAGAAACCACACATCAATATGCTGCTGCAGGAACATATGATGTTACCATTACCGGCACATGTATAGGATGGAGGTTCAATAATACAGGGGATAGATTAAAGATTCTTGACGTAACCAATTGGGGGTCTCTCGAGATAACCACCTCTACGTCTTTTTACGGTTGTGGCAATTTTGATTTCACTGCCACAGATGCTCCGACAGTATCCACTACCGATATGACAAATGGGTTCAGAGATACTGCTCTGACAACACCCAATTTCTCAGCATGGGACTTTTCCACTGTCAATATTTGGATAGGATGCTTTAGGTCTCTAACCTCTTTGAACGGAAACTTCACAGGTATTACGATCAGTGGAAATGCGTTCAGAATGTTTGATGGATGTACCTCATTTACAGGAATAGGACTTGATAGTGCCGATACTACAGGTCTAACCTCGGGGGCAAATATGTTTACCAATTGTGATATTCAGGTCAGTTTGAATAGCTGGGTCATGTCGAGTTGCCTGAACATATCCAATATGTTATTCAATAATGATAATTACGACTTTGCATTTGATAATTGGGATTGGACAGCTATTATTACAGCAAATGGGTTTATGCAGAACTCAACAGGGCTATCAACTTCTAATTATGATGACACCCTGGTACATATAAACTCTCAGGCGGTCAATAATAACGTCAACATACACTTCGGAAGCAGCACGTATACAGGTGCAGGTGCAGGAGGCACCGCTCATGATGATTTAATAGCAGATCACTTTTGGACGATAAACGATGGAGGTCCTGTGTAAAATGAACAAGAATGATAATCACCAAAACAAATAGAGAGATGGTTCAATTTGACAATCGAGGAGGATCAAATGATCATTACGTTATCTGCCATTCGGACGGAGAAGAGGTTACGTTCTGTTCTGTTGGAATTGGAATAGTTTCTTCTACAGGGCAATCAGTGCAAGTTGTCCGGTCCATCTCTCTTGCCGATTGGGAGAAGAGGCTTGATAACCTTGAGTTTGCTTACAATGACGTTCCTAATTCTAAATATGAGAATAAGGGGGCAGATCTTGTAAAAGATAATTTAAGCAATATTTACTCTTATATGGAATTGGGAACAGCGTCATTCAGAGAGTGTCTTTCGGGAACCGATTCTGAATGGATTGTTAAAATGGAGTCAGAAGTTCCTAATCCTGACCACTTATAATACGTTTATGTCATTGTTCTGACATTTATTATTCCCCCCTCTTCTGTAAATTTGGTTCATGGAAGACGAGAAGATAAGAGACGAGGTGTTAAATGGCCTTGATTTCTCCAAGATAGCGACACATATAGCAAGCAAGCCAGGTGAATTTGCAGACATTTTAGAAGAACGGGCCCAGGCAGGGTTATGTCTTGATCTCGCAATTGAGCATTCCGATAAGTTGAATGTCAATGAAAAGGAGTTCGGTAATTACAGAGCAGTTTGTGTGCGTGATGAAGGGAGGATAATTGAGTTGAGCCTCAACTATATAGAAAACATCTCAGGGTATAAGTATTGTGAGTAAAAGACTACTTCCGTAGAATCTTATCCTCATCCATCTCCTTCCAAGAAAGACCTGGTTCAATTCCAAAGCCATCTTTCTTGAGAGCAGGACGATAAGCGTTCATATTCCTTTTGTAATCCTTGTAAACAAAGTCGATAGGACCTGTTTTCTCAATAAGGTGCAGTTTCTTCTGATTGCGTCTACGGATCTTGTAGATGTGGATTATCTTATTCAACCTCCCTTTTTTAGTGTGCATTTTCATTTTGATCATGCGGAACCGATTGTTTTCGGTTGGAAGCTCGTATAGCTCACCGTTCATCCACCCATATAGATTGCCGTGAAGTTCAAATCCTTGTTTGAAGTGAACCTTAGTATATGTTCCACTCTTATCCTTGCCCATATAATCTTAGGAATTTATCCCTCGCTTCTTTAGGGTCTTTGTTAGAGTCGATGTAAATCCAAGTTCTACTGTCTATCTGAACCTTTATCTGACCGTTCAGTGCAGGTGATGTTTTGAGAGCTAAAGCTTTTTCAGCTTCATGACGCTCCTGCATATCCTCTTTGGTAATAGCTCCTAATTTTTCCATGAGAGAAAAGTATAAAAAAACAAGGGTCAACACAAGTGCCGACCCCTGTAGCAAAGGAAGAAGATGGCGTCAAAGGTAAGTAATCGGTACATTTGTATAGAAGATGACAGATTTAGAAGAGTTGCAAAGGCTCTACGACCTGAATCGGGAGGTTATTGAGCGGCTTCCGCTTGACGAAGAAGGAAATAAAGTAGCGCCATTTGTATATAAGGAAGAAGACTATGATGTATCGAGCCTCAGTATTGCCGAGCAGGTAGATCATTGGGAAGAGGAGCGTAGAAGATGGAGAGAGGGCCATGTAACTGATGATGGCTACTATCTTACCGGTCTGCACTATTTCTATCTCACTCAGATAACCATTAAGAATCAGAGAGGAAAGCGTATCCGACCATGGTGGAGGGATGTTGATGAATGGATTATTCATGAGTGGTATCGATGCAAGATAGACCTTTTAGACCTCGGTATTTTTAAAAGAAGAGGTATCGGATTATCTGTTTTGTTTGGAGGTGCAATACCTATTTGGCTTTCAGAAGTTGAAAAGGGGTCTATTTATTTGATGACCTCGAATGACAAGAAGAAGGGGGAAAGAATGTTCCAGGAAAAGACCCTCACAGCTTTTGATGGACTTGACCCTTGGATAAAAGGGGAGGATGTAAAGAGGGTTCAGACAGGAGAACTTCGTGTTCAGATGCGGGATATAGACGGAGAAATGTCAGATGATATTTCGGGTATAATCTGTAAGCAAACATCGGACAGGAAATCTGACGCATCCAACTTCGAGTCAGAAAGGGCTGTAGGAGCCTTTGTAGATGAGTTGTTCCTTCACCCATTTGCATCAGAAGTGCGTCAATCCATTCAGGATTGTTTGATGGAAGACCAATTGAAGATGGGTCCATGCGTCTTTGGTGGGTCTGCGGGAATTGTCTCTCAGTCGGGTATCGAGGAGGCTAAAAAAATGTGGGACGACAAGGAGAATCTTGGAATCCATGTTGTGTTTATTGATGGTACGTGGGGAGTAGACAAAGCGCCTGAATATGATGAGGACGGGAAAAGAACAGGAAAGGTTCTGAATTTCTGTCCTAATGGGCACTCAAAAAGAGAAGAGGCGAAGGAGTGGATTCTTGCCAGGAGAGCTCACCTCGATAGAGCAAATGACAAAAGACCCCTTATCGGGTATATGAAATCCCACCCTCTTGACCCTCAAGATATATTTGAATTCAATGACCTTGGGGTTATACCAGAGGATCTCCTGCCAAGAATAAACGCTCAAAGAATTAAGATAAAGGAGGAGAATCAGCCCATCCATAATTACGACATCTTTCTGATGGACAAGCATGCAAAGGTGTCGTTGAACGAGAAGGCTCCATGGAAAATATTGGAACATCCTGTTGAGGGCGAACATTACATTGCAGGAGCCGACCCTATTGAAACTATAGGCTCTGCAGACGACTCCATGAATCCCGAGGACAGGTCCAAATTTGCAGTAGCCATTAAGAGAAGAACAACAAATACGATTGTGGCTTACTACCTTAAAAGAAGCATGGACACGGATGCTGTGAAGGCACAGATACTTGCAGGTCAGGTATATTACAATGGTGCCAGGATGATGCTTGAGCGTAATAAAGGAAAAGTAATATCACAAGCATATGAGAATGATGGAGACTATTCAATGCTTGCCAATCAACCTTCAATATTCGGATTAAGGAGGTATGATAAAAAGGAGATCAAAGGATTCCATAAAGACGGACATACGGTTGACATAATTTACGAGACATTCTTCAAAGGTTTGAGAGCCATGATTGAGAATATTTGGTTTGACGAGGTTCTTGTTGACCTCCCAAAATTCACTTTGAAGAATACTGACCTCTTGGATGCAATCGTTGCTGTCGAGGTGTATGATGCTGAGTTGAGAAAGAAGAGCAAATTCTCAGAGAAAAAGAGGGTAGAGAAACAGTACAAGTACACTTATATAAATCCAAAAACAGGACTACGAGACACTAAGTGGGTGACAGAGACCCTGATAGAAGACGAAACAGGTAACTTTAGAAAACAAAATCCATGGAACAGAGACTGAGGGAGGTGTCTTGGACAGAGAAAGATTCCAAATCTAAAGAGCTTGAAGAAAAGCGAGGTACATATTTCGGAATATCCTATCAAGGTAGCTTTGACACTCAATGTCACACACGAATTATGGTAATTAGAGAAGATAACGGAAGAATTGCCGAACTTTACCCAACACAGTTGACATTTATAGACCATGCTAATACCAACGACTGAGAAGAGTATAGAGTACATCAGACCACAATATCTCTTTGACGAGAATGAAATAATTGAGAATTACGGATCAGTAGATAATTGGTATATAGCCAATGCAAGATGGGTTGCTTCTCACTACAACATGAGGGACCGATTGTTTTTGGATGGAGGGACTGACGGAAGTACAAACCTCCCAAATCAAAACTTCTTTAGCAGATGGGGGGATTCACCTGTTGCAGAAATACAGCAGAACTATAAATACCTTTTCGGAGAGCAAGAGAACTTCAACTACAACTACCTGATCAATGATGAAAAGGGAGGGCAGGTGCCAACTCCATTCATTAAAGGGAAAAAGCTACAGAACCTAATTCTTTTCATGCAGGGAAATATGAGAAAGCTGATGTCTGCTTCTCGTATATCTGTAGAGTCCCTTAACCCAAGCCGGGTCTCTAAGAAGATGGAGGAGCTTCAAATGATGGAGTTGAAAAGAGATTTCGAAGAATGGTTTAAAAAAATAGAGGAGCAGTCGGGTGTTGGATTTTATCCGGAAGGTATGAATCAAGGGTCTATTGATGATGCCATACTTGAGCATGCACGTACTCCTGTCGACAAAATGGAGGGTTACGGATTGGATGTCCTTAACGATGTAGCCAACAAGAACAACCTTCGAGAGAAGATGATCAAGGCATATACCGATGTCGTTATTGGTCGTTATTGCGGAACCTATGTTACCGAGCGAGGTGGAAGAATGCACATTCAAACAATACCTCCTTACAACCTTATATATGATAACTCTAAAGACGATGACTTCAATATGGAGGCAGAGTTCACAGGGTTCATTGAATACCTCTCACCCGAAGAGGTAGGTCAGAAATGGCATCTCACAAAAAAGGAAAGGGATTTACTTGATAGTCTTGCCGTTGCCTCTGATGAGTCAGGAGGATTACTTAGTCAATATCAGATTCCCCAGGCACAACTTGGATTTGAATGGGTTGGAACAGGAGCGAGAAGAAGACATCTTTCGTGTGTCACGACCTTTTGGTTGTCAGAGCACTACATGGAGGATGAGAACGGAAAGCCCATGAGGACGAAAGGAGACGAGGGTGAAGAATATGTATCATACTTAAGAATTCACAAGGCGACTATCATAGCCAATGCGGTTATGAAGGATTATGGATTAGATACCAATGTGGTGTACCATCCTAATTTAAAGTACCTCCCAATGTTCCCGCTGAGGAACTTCATTCCAAATATGTTTGGAGGAATGAATCGTTCTGTTGTGGACCTTATGAATGACAATCAAGATATGATCGATGCTTACAAGTTCAAGATCCGTGAAGCGGTGTCTAAAGACTTGGGTAAGACATACATATTTGACGGTTCAAGGATGAAGGACCTTCCTAATGAGATATTCTCCAACCTTAAATCAATGGGAATTCATGTTTCCATGGGAACAGATGGAGAAACCCCTGATATGTTGAATACAAAGCCAATGACCGAGACCATTGACATGACTCTTAATAAGGATGTCTTGGCCTACGTTCAATTGATTGCTCAGGAGAACAAGGAAATGGAGGAGGTGATAAATGCCTCTAAAATTGCATTGGGACAACAGACGTCTTACGTTGGGTTAGCCGCTCAACAGCAAACCATATCTCAGAACGAGATGGGAATGGCGTCTTATACTGATGGGTTTATGCAGTATTATTCAGACAACCTTCAGTACATTCTCAATAAGGCTAAGGTCATG
>PEAW01035396.1_pt1 | contig 9989 bp, 5 predicted proteins | sample 1430331 | NCBI WGS metagenome assembly PEAW01 (sample SAMN07709108, study PRJNA374926) | Mollusc metagenome, whole genome shotgun sequencing project. | isolation source: combination of 3 Haliotis diversicolor samples: VC2003, Pt131, and Pt118... | host: Haliotis diversicolor | place: China:Guangdong ... | reverse complement strand
AAGGTATGATGGGTTACGAAACCCCGAATATCGACCGTATCGCAAACGAAGGTGCACTATTTACTGATCACTACGGTCAGCAATCTTGTACTGCAGGCCGTGCAGCATTCATCACAGGCCAAGAACCGTTCCGTACTGGCTTGCTTACAATTGGTATGCCAGGCTCAACTCACGGCATCCCTGATTGGGCACCGACCATTGCAGACTTGTTAAAAGAGCAAGGCTACATGACGGCTCAGTTCGGTAAGAACCACTTGGGTGACCAAGACCAACACTTGCCAACTAACCATGGTTTCGACGAGTTCTTTGGTAACCTTTACCACCTAAACGCTGAAGAAGAGCCAGAAACATATTACTACCCGAAAGACCCTGAATTCCGTAAAAACTACGGTCCTCGTGGTGTAATCAAATCATTTGCTGACGGTAAGATCGAAGACACAGGTCCTATGACGCGTAAGCGTATGGAGCATGCCGATGAAGAATTCCTAGAAACGTCGTTGGCGTTCATGGAAAAAGCCGTAAAAGCGGACAAGCCTTTCTTCATCTGGCATAACACAACACGCATGCACGTATGGACTCGCCTTCAAGAGAAATACCAAGGTAAATCTGGCATCAGTATCTACGCCGACGGCATGTTAGAGCATGATGATCAAGTGGGTATTCTACTGGACAAATTGGATGAGCTAGGTGTCGCAGACAACACCATCGTTATCTACTCAACCGATAACGGTGCAGAGACTGTATCGTGGCCTGACGGCGGTGCAACACCATTCCACGGTGAAAAAGGCACGACATGGGAAGGCGGTATGCGTGTTCCTCAGCTCGTTCGTTGGCCTGGCGTAATCGAACCAGGTACTAAGATCAACGAAATGATGGCGCACCAAGACTGGTTACCAACACTGATGGCAGCAGCAGGCGTTCCTGACGTGAAAGAGAAACTGGCTAAAGGCTACAAAGCAAATGGCAAAGACTGGCGCGTACATATTGATGGCTACAACTTCATGCCTTACTTCCAAGGTAAAGAAGAGAAAGGTCCGCGTGAATCACTACTGTACTTCACAGCAAACGGTGAGCTAAACGCAGTTCGCTGGAACGATTGGAAACTGCATTTCGCAACACTAGAAGGTAACATTACGGACGCGGTACGCTTCGCACCAAACTGGCCGAAGATCATCCACCTACGTGCTGACCCATTCGAGAAAGCGCCTCACGAGTCTGGTATGTACCTGCGCTGGATGGCTGACAACATGTGGTTGTTTGTACCTATCCAAGACGTGCTAGGTGAGTTCTTCAAGACACTACCGGATTACCCAATGCAGCAAGGTCAAATGATGAACCCTGCATCAATTAGCTACCAATCTCTTGGTCTACAAGGGAAAATGAAACAGCTAGAACAACTTCAGCAAGAAGTTAAGAAAATGAAATAGTTTCTTTTGCTACTACCGAAAAAACCCGCCAGCCTGGTGGGTTTTCTTTTTTCACTTTTATCCGTTGGTCGCTTGTTCTTTAATAATTGACCGCCCGATATCACACGTTCGCATCACCTCCCTCTCAGATAACGAAACTTCTAATTAGGTCGCACTTTGACGCTCTATTACTAATAACTGATAGCTTTCTCATTCAGCACATTGATTTTCACCAGTTGATTTTTGATAATAGTTCGCATTATCAAGTAATGAGTAATGCATCAACATGTTCAGTCCAACGTCAGCCGCTAGCACTTCTCATCAAAACTGGTCTTCTAGTGCTCCCTCAACTGCTCCTTCTATTTTGTTAGTTGAAGATGATCCCGACCTCAACCTTCAACTCACAGAACTACTCAAAGAGCAAGGTTACAACGTGAGTTCTATGTACAGTGGTGACGATGGAGTAAGCGCATTTCATCAACAAACGTTCGACTTGGTGATTTTAGATGTGAACCTACCTAACCTTGATGGATTTGAAGTGCTCAATGTGATTCGATCTCAGTCGCAAACCCCCGTTGTCATGCTCACCGCTTACGGTGCGGAAGAATATCGGATTCAAGGTCTTAAATGTGGTGCTGATGATTACATTACTAAACCCTGTAACTTCACCGAGGTTAGCTTACGTGTTGAAGCGATACTGCGCCGAACCCAACTGATTCAACAACCTAACTCTGCCACAAAACTCAGTGATAGAGAGCTTCTTCTTAGTAAGCAGACGCATTCCGTTACGCTTCATCACCGCCTAGAAATGGAACCTGTTCAACTCACACCGATTCAGTTCAAGTTACTTTGGACTTTAATCGAACATCGCGGTGAAGTGTTAAGTAAACCCTTTCTCTATCAGACCGTTCTAGAGCGTCAGTTCAGTCAATACGACCGTGCTCTTGATATGCACTTAAGCCGAGTACGCAAGCGCCTCATCGCAGAGGGAATGTCTAACGATCGCATCCAAACCGTTCATGGCAAGGGATACATTTTTAAATGAAAAAAATGCTGTTTTGGCGGCTATTTATCGTCTTATCCCTTGGAGTGGTGATCTTTTTCTCTCTGATTCATAGTGCTGCCATCCTCTCTAACGAGAAAATGAGCTATTTAAAGAAGTCTCATCGTCAACAAATTTTAGATTGGGGCAATACCGCACAAACCTTCATTGACCAACAAGATTGGCACGGACTTGATGTTTGGCTGGAAGAGCTTGCTATCAAAGAATCAACTTGGGCAACCGTGTTGCAATCCCATCTTGACGTGAAAGGAGGGAACCCGCTCAACCAACGTTTTTGGCAAGGTTATGGAATTGGTCGAAGTGTAGAGTGGAAGATTCACCTCGATTTCCCAGACAACCCAATTATGGAAGTCCCACTCTCTCCATTCGGATACCACTTTTTGATTCTGCTACCAGATCGAATGCGACCGGGAACCTACATGTCTCACGCGTTTTGGTTGTTTCGCTTTGTGATTCCCTTTCTTTCTCTACTAGCACTTACTGTGTATTTGTACCGCTATGTTATGCGCCCCTTACAGCAGTTTCATCGTGCCAGCCAAGCCTTCAGTCAGGGCGATTACTCTGCTCGTATTGGGCATACCATGAAACTAGGCAGCGACGAGATTAGCCAAGTCGCTCGTACTTTCGACAAAATGGCGGAACGAACGTCAGATGTGATTCAGCACAACCGCAACCTTATTGCGGACATGTCACATGAGATACGTACCCCACTCGCTCGAATTGAGATGGCAATTGACTGCGTAGATAAAAATATCGAACGCGAGCAAATGCTAGAACGAATCAAAAGCGATACTCAAAAAATGCGAGCGACCGCCGAAGACACACTGACCCTTGCGTGGATTGAAAATGAGCAACCAAACTTAAGAACCGAGTCGTTTGATCTCGCCGAGCTAATTGAAATCATCGTAGAAGATGCGCGTTTTGAATACCCGGATAAACAGGTTTCATTGCTGCAAGATCATTCTCTTCCTCTACAAGATTCGAACCAAATGGCGCTCAGCCAATCTTTGGAGAACATCATTCGTAACGGTCTGCGATACACGCAAACAAAAGAAACGTTAGACATTCGTGTTCTCACCAAATCCAATCATTATCAAATCTTGATTACTGATTCAGGTCCGGGTATCGACCCTAGTCTGTATCGACAAATCTTCAAACCCTTCTTTAAAGCAAATAACCAAGTCACATCCCGAAAAGGCTTTGGTGTAGGTCTTGCGCTCGCCAAGCGCCACATCGAAGCAGTAGGCGGCAAGATCACCGCTTACAACGCAGAACCAAAGGGATTGACGATGGATATTTCATTACCTAAACGACGCTAACTCCAGCTCACTGCAAGGATTGTAACAGTTGTAAAAGTCGTTTACTCAGAGTGGAAGAATAACCAAAATCTCACTCGATAATAATTCTCATTAACAATGGAGGTTACGGTGTCTGCTTCAACCGTATTTAAGCTAAGCCCACTTACCATCGCGCTTTTGGTTGCATCACAAGCGACATACGCCAAGGATGACATCGAAATTGTCGAAGTTACTGGGCACACGCCTGAAGGCGTCGATATCACAATCGATTCCGATCAGCTCGCTAAATCCCAAGTGCAAGACTTGAACGACATTTTCCGTAAAGATGCAGAAGTTAGCGTCGGTGGCTCTTCTGGCGTTTCTCAAAAGGTCTATGTCCGTGGTCTGGAAGATACCATGTTGAATGTATCTATCGACGGTGCAGAGCAATCCGGTAACCTATTCCACCATCAAGGTCGACTCTCTATTGAACCTGAACTTCTCAAGCAAGTTGATGTGAGTGCAGGTACAGGTCGTGCAACAGACGGACCAGGTGCACTCGGTGGCGCGATTAAGTTCACCACTAAAGATGCACACGATCTCCTTGCCGCAGGTAAAACCTATGGTGCGATGCTAAAAGGCGGTTATTACACCAATAATGAGGGTTACAAGGTTTCAGCAAGTTTATACGGAGAAGTCGCTGATCAGCTTGGTCTTCTGGCTTCATTTGGTTACGTCGACGGCGATAACATCGAAGACGGTAAAGGTCAGGAACAACCCTACACAGCGTTAGAGCAACAAATTGCGCTTCTAAAGCTTTCTGGTCAGTTGAATGACGAACATTACTTATCTATCAGTTACGATTACCGCAATGATGATGGTCGACGTTTAAATCGCCCTCACTTCCAGCCAAGCTTTAAAAATGCGCCTCTCGATCAAGAAACCGATCGTTCTACTTTTACTCTGAATCACAAATACGCAGCAAGCGAATTGTTTAATTTAGACACCACGCTCTACTACACCGATAGTCGCTTAGCTCATAAAGATCACCCCCGCTGGGGCACCAGTGATGGTTCGATCCAGACTACTGGTATAAAGATATTCAACACGAGTAAATTGACTGACCACACTTTGGTCTATGGCTTGGATTACAAGAAAGACAAATCGGAATTTGAAACCAACTACGATGGTAAAAAGGATGATGAAGAAAAAGGCACAGTCTATGGTCTGTTTGTCCAAGATGATTGGATGTTAACAGAAACCATCATTCTAACCGCTGGTGCTCGTTACGATTGGTACGAGTTAACCGATAACAAGGACCAAGACTTCGACTCAAACGGTTTTAGCCCTAACGTAGGTATTAATTACAATGCGTTGGAAGGCTTGAACCTATTTGCTAGTTATGCGGAAGCGTTCCGTGGTCAACAAATCAAAGAACTGTTTGTTATCGATTACCGCGAAAATGACCCAAATCGTAAACCTGAAGAAGCACGCAACTTAGAGCTAGGGGCAAATTACCAATACGATGATTTCTTTGCTGGCGTCACCTTCTTCGATAGCACAATCAAAGACGTGGTAACAAACCAAGGCGCGGTTTACACCAACGTGGGCGATTTGGATAACCAAGGTGTTACCGCTTACTTAGGCTATGCAATTGCTGATGTATCAGCTCGATTGAGTTACAACCAATCCCGTCCAGAGCTAAACGGCACACCGCTTTCTGATGAAGATTCCACATTGGGAACATCGATTGGTGATACTTGGGTACTTGATCTTATCTACCAACCAATGGAAACCCTTGAGTTTGGTTGGAATGCTCGATTTGTTGAACGCTTGACCGATGTAGCAGATCCAACCGTCCATCCAGAAAAGCCAGGCTATGGTGTGCATGACGTTTACGCATACTGGATGCCATTAGCTGATGAAGAACTTTCCTTAACCCTATCGGTGAAGAACGTCTTTGATAAGTACTACTTCGACCATGCCTCATACATGGCATACATCGGAAGCCCAGTAGCACAAGGGTATGCGAGCCCTGGTCGAGACTTCCGATTTAACGTCACTTACGCGTTCTAGGTTCGAGTGAGTACATTGCCATTGACCTAACGATAACAACTCAGAAATCGGGGCGAATTGCTCCGATTTTTGGTATTTAGCGGCGTATTTTGCTTTAATTAACGCAAATTCAATTTACTCAAAATAACTCAATGAATTTACGTTTAATTTTTACACTGTCTATTGCCACTCTATTTGCGGGTTGTGCGACCTATGCAGGACTAAACTACGATAAACTGTTTGGTCCTGAGCAAGTTCGCGAGCGAACCGCAACGATTGATACGCCACAAGCGGATTTCTTTCAACATGACGTCAAACCTATTGTTGATAATCGCTGTGTGGTTTGCCATGCCTGCTACGATGCCCCTTGTCAGCTCAAACTTTCTTCCGTAGAAGGCATAGACCGCGGAGCAAGCAAAGCTTTAGTATATGAAGGCACTCGCCTCACTGCCGCTGCCCCAACTCGTCTATTTGAAGATGCACAAACCACTCAGGAGTGGCGTGACGCTGGCTTCCATCCTGTGCTTAACGAACGTGAGCAGAGCATGGCGGCTAACATGGATGCAGGTCTAATTGCACGAATGCTGCAACAAAAGGAACGTCACCCTCTTCCCGACCAAGTTCAGCTAGAAGGCTTCGATTTTTCTATCGATCGTGAACAAACCTGTCCGACCATTGAAGAATACGCGCAATATGAGCAAGACAACCCAACATGGGGAATGCCTTTTGGTATGCCGAACTTAACTTCAGCGGAGTATCAAACATTGATGCTTTGGTTAAAGAACGGCGCGATCATGAACGCACATGTACCGTTAACCGAGCAACAACAAACAGAAGTAGACAAGTACGAAGCGTTACTCAACAAGGGCTCTCGTAAGAATCAACTTGCTGCTCGTTACATTTACGAACATCTGTTCTTATCTCACCTATATTTCTCTGAATTAGATGGAGAACAACCTCGATTCTTTATATTAGTTCGCTCTACGACGCCTCCCGGCGAACCTGTAAAACGCATTACAACACGTCGTCCATATGATGATCCCAAAGTGGAACGCGTTTACTACCGTATTATTCCAGAGCAAGGCACTATCGTGGATAAGACCCACATGCCGTTTGCCTTGAATAAACAACGCATTGATAACTGGAAAAAGTGGTTCATTGATGCCGATTACAAAGTGGCACAACTGCCAAGCTACGAGCCAGAAGTCGCTGCTAACCCGATGACTGCATTCATTGACCTACCAGTGAAATCTCGCTTCAAGTTCATGCTGGATAATGCACAAAACACCATTATGGCTTACATCAAAGGTCCGGTGTGTCGCGGTCAATTAGCATTGAATGTAATTAACGACCGTTTCTGGGTGTTCTTCCTCGATCCAGACAAAGCGGATATTCCCGAGGTGAACGAGTTTTATCGTTCCCAAGCAGACAATTTGAAGCTTCCGGGCGAGTTAGAAAGCAATACCGTACCAGTAACAAACTGGGTGAAGTACTCACGCCAGCAAGCTCGTTACCTAGAGGCTAAATCAGACTTCATCAACAAATGGTTCAAAAACGGCGAGCATCTTTCTACGGATGTGATTTGGGATGGTAACGGCACCAATCCGAATGCAGCGCTAACGGTATTCCGTCACTTTGACAGTGCATCTGTCGTGCAGGGTTTAGTCGGAGAACAACCAAAAACAGCTTGGGTGCTGGACTATGCCCTACTTGAGCGAATTCACTACCTTCTCGTTGCTGGGTTTGATGTTTATGGCAACTTTGGCCATCAGTTGATCACTCGTATGTTCATGGACTTCCTTCGTCTTGAAGGGGAGAGTAATTTCATTGCCCTATTGCCTGCCGATATGCGTCATCAAGAGCACTCAAGTTGGTACCAAGATCAACCGCGTCAGCTAAGCGACTTTTTGCAGCGTAATGTCGCACCATTTAGCCAACCGACTAGCGTTGTGTACCATACTGACGACCCGAAATCCGAACTGCTCGACATCTTGCGCAAGCAGGTTTCACCTATCCTGTTACCACGTTATGACATTGTAGATACCGCACTAACGGTGGAGAGTGAGCAGCAGTTGGCAAGCATCAACCAAGTTCGTGGAGAGGGACTCCAAACTGTGCCGCAAATCACCATGCTGATGGTGCGCAGTAATTCCGGTCAAGATGAGCTGTTTACCCTGCTGCATAATAACGCGCATATCAATATTTCTAGTTTGTTTGATGAAGAAAGTAACCGTGACTTCGCAAATGATGATATGACCATCGTTCGAGGTGTTGTTGGCAGTTACCCAGCTGCGTTTTTCTCAATTAACGAAAATCAGGTAAAAGAATTTGTCGATCAATTTGGTGCTCTAAAATCCGAGTCAGATTACGTTAAGTTACTGGATAATTTTGCGATTCGCCGAAGCTCAGAAAAGTTCTGGCCGTTTAGCGATCGTATCCACGATTGGTATCGTACAAATCAACCGATCGAATTTGGTTTACTTGACTATAATCGTTTTGAGAATCGATGATGATTTAAGGGGGTTCTCATGAGTATCCGAGACAACATTGCCGCTCTCGAGCAACAGATTTACGTTGCTTGCTCAGAGGGGGATTACGATACGGTCAACATGCTTGAGCACCAACTCGAATACTTGCGTGGCAGAATGGAGCATCCGTTCGAAGATGATCCTTATGCATTAGACACTCGGTTTGAGTGGGAAGATGATCTGACCGAATAGAAAAAAACCTCCGGCGTAAACCGGAGGTTTTTGTTTATCGGCATTGATCTGCTTGCTCGAATTTACCTTCTGGCTCAAGCAGGTAGCAAAATAGACGTTTATTCAGCCATCAGGTTATCAAGGGCATGAATCGACTCATCAACTTGCTCTTTTAGTGCACCTTGGTGTGTGGCGTACGCCTCCAATGGCTCAGCGGCAATTTCAACACATTGGCATGTATTCATTAATGCCGTCAGACCTAAACTGCCTGCGCTGCCTTTCAATTTGTGGGCAAGATCTTTCACGCCTCGGCTGTCACCGCTTTCTGAAGACGTTTCCATTTGGCTTAGTACATCAGCGCTGGTTTGTCTGAACAAATCAATGATGTGCAGCATCTTTTCTCTGCCCAAAATCTTCATGTCTGACTGAATCACATTAGGGTTGATGATAACCATTGCTGGCTCCTCTGCTATCGTGTCTGTTGTGACCGCCGATTCGTTGTTGTCGGTCGTTGTTGTTATTTCATTATGTGGGATGCATTCCCCGCTTTGAGGAAGCAGCAACTGTTTGCCATCTAACATATCTTGGATGAGCGCAGCAAGAGCTTCTTTTTCCATAGGTTTTGGTAAGTAGCCATCAAATCCCGCCGCCAAATAGCTTTCCACTTCTTCAGCAAATACATGAGCAGAAACCGCCACCATTGGCGTAGGTGCAAGTGCTTTATCCGCTGGTTTGTTGCGCTCTATACGTTTAAGGCGGTGGATTAAATCAGCACCGTTACAATCTGGCAAGTTGATATCGACCAGTGCAATGTCGAAATCGTGCTTGTCAATGATCTGCTCCGCCTCTAAGCCATTTTCTGCCATGATAACTTGGTGTCCCATGCTCTCTAAGAAACCTTCCGCCACAACACGGTTTACAGGATTGTCTTCTACTAGCAGAACTTTCGCTTTCACTTTACAACGAGCGCTCGCGATGGAAACCGTCTCTACAGGCTCACTCTCTTCTAAAGGAATGGAGAACCAGAAACGGCTGCCATGTCCTTCGTCCGAATCCACATCCAAACGGCCCCCCATTGCTTGAATAATACGGCGGCTAATAGCAAGACCTAACCCGGTACCACCAGTTTGGTTCAAACCGCCTTCAGCTTGTGTAAAGGCATCGAATAAGGTTTTTTGGTCTTTCTTTGCAATGCCAATACCGGTATCCGAGACTTCGAACAGAACTTGCGATTCATCTTCTGGGTTCAAGCTGACATAGATGTCAATCTCACCTTGTTCGGTGAACTTAATCGCATTACCCACTAAGTTATTTAGAACTTGATTGATGCGCGTAACATCCCCTTTCCAGTAACGCCCTACATCACTTTCGATATGGTAAGAGAACAGCAGTTTTTTCTCTTGCGCTTTGCCGTTCATCAACTGGAATGTGTCTTCAATCATTTGGTGCAAGTCGAAACCTAAACTGCGGATCTCCAAATGTCCGGCTT
>PEAW01013378.1_pt1 | contig 10037 bp, 6 predicted proteins | sample 1430331 | NCBI WGS metagenome assembly PEAW01 (sample SAMN07709108, study PRJNA374926) | Mollusc metagenome, whole genome shotgun sequencing project. | isolation source: combination of 3 Haliotis diversicolor samples: VC2003, Pt131, and Pt118... | host: Haliotis diversicolor | place: China:Guangdong... | reverse complement strand
CAGGAAACGCACCGGCAGCGGGCCGGACGCTCTGGAGGAGCGCCGGGGACGGGCAGGGGTGGCCCTAACGGGCCATCCTCGCTCCCTCGCCTTCGGCTTCGGTCCTCGGACTCAAATCGCCCCTGCAGTCTGCTCTACCTCAGTAGGGTTGACGCCAGGAAGTGGGGGGCGGCCGGCGCGGGCTGGGGTTGGGGTCCCAGGGTATTTACCTTCAATTGTGGCAACGCCGTGGCTGCGTGCGGGCCTGCGGCTGCTGTGGGCAAGTGTGGTCAGGCTGTGGGCAGGGCGTGTGCAACGCGAAGCGTTGTGCATCCCCTGCCCATGGTCTGTCCATACGGTATCGCCGTAGGCGATATGTCCATAGCTAGACCACCCTACCCGGCTTTTTTCTCATTTTGAGACTCGTCCCCCTGGCCTCCCAGGCGGGTTTTAGGCTGCGAGCGGACCGCCTGCGTATCGGAGGAAGTCCAAGGGCGTGTCTTTCCGCAGCCGGTGACCATGTTCCGTTTCAGCCAGGACGCACGCCTTCATGTAGTCGGGATGCATTTCTAGTAACTCCCTCCATAGGGCGACATAGCTGGGGTGGCCCAGCTGGCGATCCGTGAACATTTGCAGCCTCTCCAGGGCCTGCAGCTTCATGTTCGGGTCTATATGTCCGCTAGCGAACATTAGCTCCAGGGCCTTCTGATGGAATTCCAGGGTCTTGCGGTCTTTCTCCGCTTCCTTCGTCTTTTCTGCGCGGCGCAGGGCCAACAGTTCTTCCCTGGGTAGGTGCTTGCTCAGGGCGACGTAGGGTTGAAAGGCCGGCACCAGGCCGGCCGCGTCAGCGCGCTCCACGGCGTCCTGGACGGCCTTTGCCACTGCAGCTCGGCTCTCGGCCCCGAACATCAATTCTTCCATCGACTTCGACATGGAGCATCCTCCTTACCATTCAGGTTTTTCCGCCAGTAGGGCATCCCCTGCCCGCTTCCATTCGGCGCGTTTCGGGTTGTCGGCCGGTAGTTTCGCCAAGCCTAGCAGAGCGCCCAGCAGCTCGCCCCGATCCATCACCGGCTTGCCGGTTTTCTTGTCCACCAGGCCGGCCAGGCTCAGCAGGCCGGCGGCCTGGTACATCTCGTGATCGCGTGCCTTGCGCTCGGCCTCTGCAGTTGCCTTGCGTTCGGCGTTAATCAGGCTTGCCGCCTCCTGGCGGGCCTTGGCCGCGCGCACGTTCGCTTTCTCCGCTTTCACCAGGGCTGCAAAGTTCTTTTCATCCTTTGGCGTCCGGTCGGTTTTCTCCGCCAGGAGCACAAGCAGCTCCTGCTGATCGGTGCGCGATTTCAGGCCCTTGAGGTATGCCACGCGGCTGACCAGCCAGGCGTTTTCGTTGCGTTCTTCCATGTGTGGTTCTTTCGTCAGTGGTTGTTTCCGTATCGTAATTTTAGCCTAGATTGGTAGTGTTGCCACGTGGTATCCTTCTCGGTGGAACATTGAGAAGGCGCACTTATACGTTTCTCCTGCGGAGAAACGGTGCGCTCTGCCGAGGGCTAACAGCAAAGGCCACGGCGACGGCAACAGCAAAGGCGAAAAACAAAGGCATGGCCTCCTATCACCTGACGGCGAAGATCGGCGCAAAAGGCAAGGCCGCTGCACACGCCGCGTACATTTCCCGTGAGGGGAAATATTCCGGCCGCGAGCGGTACGAAGACCTGGAGGCGACGGGCGCCGGCAACATGCCGAAGTGGGCCGAGCATGAGCCGGCCCACTTCTGGAATGCTGCCGACGAACACGAACGCGCGAACGGTTCGGCCTACCGGGAAATTGAGGTGGCCTTACCGCGTGAGCTGACGCCTGACCAACGCCGCGAGCTGGTCGAGGACTTCGTGCGCCGCGAGCTGGGCGACCAGCACGTTTATCAGTGGGGAATCCACAACCCAAAAGCCGCCCTGGAGAAGGGCGAGCAGCCACACGCCCACATCATGTATTCCGAACGCCGGCTGGACGGGATCGAGCGCGACCCTGACCAGTTTTTCAAGCGGTACAACGCCAAGAACCCGGAGCGCGGAGGCGCGCAAAAGGCCAGCGGCGGCAAGGCCCGCGGCGAGCTGAAAGACGAGCTGCTGGCCACCAGGCAGCGCTGGGCCGAAGTCCAGAATGAACACCTGGCGCGTCATGGCCATGAGGTGCGGGTGGACCATCGCAGCCTCAAAGACCAGGGCATCGACCGGGCGCCAGAAAAGCACCTGGGCGGCGCCGGCGTGCGCGCGCTGGCCCAGCTGGACGTTGCCGCGATCCTGGAGCGTCGCGCCGCCGAAGGCGAACACGAACGAGCGCAGCACCAGGTATCGAGCCTGATTGACCTGTCTGGCGACCTGGCGGCCGCCAAGGCCGACCGCACCAGGCAGCATGCCGCCGAGGCCCAAAAACGGGCCGTGGAGGCGTCAGCGGCCGTGGTGATGTCTCGCTATGCCCAAGCCCTGGAAAACGTCACCAGCGAAACGCTGGCCACCGTTCCGGGCCTGTTGCCGGCGCCGGCTATCAAGCAGGCGATCCAGCAAGTCGCCCAGGAGGTCCAGGCCGAGAGCCAAGTGCAGGAAGTCGATGTAAATACAGTTCGCCGCCAGGTGCTGGCCCAGCCGGCGCTGCAGCTGCGGCTGCAGAGGGTGAAGGAGAATGAGGCAACGGCGAAAGCGGCCCTGGAAGACGTAGCCGGCATGGGCTTCATCAAGCGGCAGCTGAATGACACCAAGTGGATGACGGCGCAGGCGCACAAGATGCAGACCGAAGCCCAACAGGAGCGCGTCCAGATCCTGGCCGACATTGAGCAGTCGCCCCAGGTGCGGGCCGCCCTGGAGGCCAACAAGCAAGCCAAGCAGACGCGCCTGGTCGCAGCCGACGCCGCCCAGGAGCTGGGCCAGATCCTGGAGCGCAGCGAGCGTGGCCAGGCGCTGCACCAGCGGCCGGAACACATCTACCGGGTGCCCGAGACTGTCGGCCGCGTGGTGAACAAGGCCCGCGCGATCGCGCCGAACTCACTGCAGGGGATGCAGCTGGCGGAAGTGGAGAGGATGACGGCCAAGGCCGCCGACGTCGCCTGGAAGGCGCCAGGCAACCAGAACGATTTCCAGGTGCGCGTATCGCGCTTTGTGGTGCCAGCCGCGCAGCGTCAAAAACGGGAGATTGAACAGGCTAAGCAAAACGATCATGGAAATGATCGAGAAAGATAGTTCTTTAAGCGGGCCTGCTCCAAGTAAATCACTTCTTTAATGCGATAGCTATGATAGCTCCGATAATGGCGCCAGGGATCATTCCAGACGCAGCGCCACCAAAGCCTGCAATGCCAAAAAAGGAGCCTATAGCACCTCCCAGCAACAGCGGTACCAAGTAGCCTTTAAGAGCTAGTCCGATGCAAAAAACTAGTGCTACACCACCCAGGAGGAAGCCCATAATTCAGCGCTTCCCCTTTCCTAAAGGCCACGTAAGTACGTGTACTACGAAGTAAAAAGACCAAGCAAAAGGGTTTTTTTCCGTGTACATCCATAGGGGTTTTTGATGAATCTCTCCACCTAGAACGCTGAGCGTTATGAAGCCTCCTACCGCTAGGTAAATACCGATGAGCCATTCCATGAGTGATGATTTCCTATGTGCAATCCTCATTAAAACCTAAATTTGCTGACACAAGCAAGCACAGATATAGCTGGTAGCATCATCAGCTGACTTACTCCCTAGAATCCAACCAGTCGCAGGCTTCTTTTTCCGCTTCGCCATAGGCTTCTGCATCGCGCCAAGCCTGGCGTGCATCGGCCGGCCTGGCCGACTTGGCGACCTGGAGCCAGTAAGCACGGTCACTCTCGCTGATGCCGTTCCACCAGGCCATGCCCTCATGCGGATCTTCGGCCGGCACAGGGAATACACCACCGCCAACCTCGGAGCCATCTTCCAGGAGCTGCAGCCGCCAGCCGCCGCCCAGCTCGGCCGGCCGTGGCGTAATCTCATAGCTAAATGGCATCAGAATTCCTCATTGGCCTCTGGTTCTGGATCTGGAATGCGTTGCTGGCCACGCGCTTCCAACTGCTCGCGGAGCGCCTGGTCGTTGGCCGAACCCGCCGCCTTGGGCTTGCGCTCCTTGGCCTTGATCTTGAAAGCGAAGTCAGTGATAGCGCGGCCGGTCTTGACCGGTTTGTAGCTCACTGTGAGGTCGCTGTGCTTGTTGATCTGTTCGACTGACGGCTCGATGACTCGTTTGATGAAGTCGGCTGTTAGCTTGTACTCGTCGGCCGCCATCTGGAGCGTCTCGCGCAGCCACTTGAGATTAATTGTCCGGCCGCCGATCTCCCTGTGCTGGGCCAACAGTTCGTAGATGCGCACCGCATGGGCACTAGTCATATGGCCGACCTTTTCCAGCTGATAGGAAGTGAACTCAGCCTCAAGGCGCGTGACGTACTTGATGACTTCTGGCGTAAATATGACCTGGACGTTGCCGGCACCATCAACATAGGCCGCCTCACTCACCCAGCGTGTTTTTTTGACGCGAGCGTGACCGCTGGCCGGGTCGATGTCGTGGATCGTCACGCTGCGCTCATAGAGGGCATCCATAGCTTCTTTGAGCTGTCGATACACGTTTGTCTTGTCGATGCTAGGAAATTGCTTGGCGAAGCTGTCAGCCGTGATCGTGACTGGCAGATCCGGGAATAGCCCTTTCTGTTCCTCGCGACATCGGCAGATGGCATACAGGATGATGCGCTGCTCATTCAGGCCCAGGCGGTAGCTGGCTTCGATCAGGCGGTTCGACTTCACGACAAGGTCATTCTTCTGCATCGCATCATTTATGACAGTGGAAAGAAGTGTCATTTTACAGCCTTTTTATGACACGTCAACTAATGTCATAGTTAACCGTAAAAAAGTCATAGTTAGACGTTGAAACCCGCATGGATAGTGGCTTTCCGGCCGCCTAAAAGGATTTAAAAGCTACTCACGCCGTTGCACGTCAGTTCGTACTGCATTAGGCCCCCCCGAGGGGGCAGGAATTTAACCCCCCCCAGGAAACGCACCGGCAGCGGGCCGGACGCTCTGGAGGAGCGCCGGGGACGGGCAGGGGTGGCCCTAACGGGCCATCCTCGCTCCCTCGCCTTCGGCTTCGGTCCTCGGACTCAAATCGCCCCTGCAGTCTGCTCTACCTCAGTAGGGTTGACGCCAGGAAGTGGGGGGCGGCCGGCGCGGGCTGGGGTTGGGGTCCCAGGGTATTTACCTTCAATTGTGGCAACGCCGTGGCTGCGTGCGGGCCTGCGGCTGCTGTGGGCAAGTGTGGTCAGGCTGTGGGCAGGGCGTGTGCAACGCGAAGCGTTGTGCATCCCCTGCCCATGGTCTGTCCATACGGTATCGCCGTAGGCGATATGTCCATAGCTAGACCACCCTACCCGGCTTTTTTCTCATTTTGAGACTCGTCCCCCTGGCCTCCCAGGCGGGTTTTAGGCTGCGAGCGGACCGCCTGCGTATCGGAGGAAGTCCAAGGGCGTGTCTTTCCGCAGCCGGTGACCATGTTCCGTTTCAGCCAGGACGCACGCCTTCATGTAGTCGGGATGCATTTCTAGTAACTCCCTCCATAGGGCGACATAGCTGGGGTGGCCCAGCTGGCGATCCGTGAACATTTGCAGCCTCTCCAGGGCCTGCAGCTTCATGTTCGGGTCTATATGTCCGCTAGCGAACATTAGCTCCAGGGCCTTCTGATGGAATTCCAGGGTCTTGCGGTCTTTCTCCGCTTCCTTCGTCTTTTCTGCGCGGCGCAGGGCCAACAGTTCTTCCCTGGGTAGGTGCTTGCTCAGGGCGACGTAGGGTTGAAAGGCCGGCACCAGGCCGGCCGCGTCAGCGCGCTCCACGGCGTCCTGGACGGCCTTTGCCACTGCAGCTCGGCTCTCGGCCCCGAACATCAATTCTTCCATCGACTTCGACATGGAGCATCCTCCTTACCATTCAGGTTTTTCCGCCAGTAGGGCATCCCCTGCCCGCTTCCATTCGGCGCGTTTCGGGTTGTCGGCCGGTAGTTTCGCCAAGCCTAGCAGAGCGCCCAGCAGCTCGCCCCGATCCATCACCGGCTTGCCGGTTTTCTTGTCCACCAGGCCGGCCAGGCTCAGCAGGCCGGCGGCCTGGTACATCTCGTGATCGCGTGCCTTGCGCTCGGCCTCTGCAGTTGCCTTGCGTTCGGCGTTAATCAGGCTTGCCGCCTCCTGGCGGGCCTTGGCCGCGCGCACGTTCGCTTTCTCCGCTTTCACCAGGGCTGCAAAGTTCTTTTCATCCTTTGGCGTCCGGTCGGTTTTCTCCGCCAGGAGCACAAGCAGCTCCTGCTGATCGGTGCGCGATTTCAGGCCCTTGAGGTATGCCACGCGGCTGACCAGCCAGGCGTTTTCGTTGCGTTCTTCCATGTGTGGTTCTTTCGTCAGTGGTTGTTTCCGTATCGTAATTTTAGCCTAGATTGGTAGTGTTGCCACGTGGTATCCTTCTCGGTGGAACATTGAGAAGGCGCACTTATACGTTTCTCCTGCGGAGAAACGGTGCGCTCTGCCGAGGGCTAACAGCAAAGGCCACGGCGACGGCAACAGCAAAGGCGAAAAACAAAGGCATGGCCTCCTATCACCTGACGGCGAAGATCGGCGCAAAAGGCAAGGCCGCTGCACACGCCGCGTACATTTCCCGTGAGGGGAAATATTCCGGCCGCGAGCGGTACGAAGACCTGGAGGCGACGGGCGCCGGCAACATGCCGAAGTGGGCCGAGCATGAGCCGGCCCACTTCTGGAATGCTGCCGACGAACACGAACGCGCGAACGGTTCGGCCTACCGGGAAATTGAGGTGGCCTTACCGCGTGAGCTGACGCCTGACCAACGCCGCGAGCTGGTCGAGGACTTCGTGCGCCGCGAGCTGGGCGACCAGCACGTTTATCAGTGGGGAATCCACAACCCAAAAGCCGCCCTGGAGAAGGGCGAGCAGCCACACGCCCACATCATGTATTCCGAACGCCGGCTGGACGGGATCGAGCGCGACCCTGACCAGTTTTTCAAGCGGTACAACGCCAAGAACCCGGAGCGCGGAGGCGCGCAAAAGGCCAGCGGCGGCAAGGCCCGCGGCGAGCTGAAAGACGAGCTGCTGGCCACCAGGCAGCGCTGGGCCGAAGTCCAGAATGAACACCTGGCGCGTCATGGCCATGAGGTGCGGGTGGACCATCGCAGCCTCAAAGACCAGGGCATCGACCGGGCGCCAGAAAAGCACCTGGGCGGCGCCGGCGTGCGCGCGCTGGCCCAGCTGGACGTTGCCGCGATCCTGGAGCGTCGCGCCGCCGAAGGCGAACACGAACGAGCGCAGCACCAGGTATCGAGCCTGATTGACCTGTCTGGCGACCTGGCGGCCGCCAAGGCCGACCGCACCAGGCAGCATGCCGCCGAGGCCCAAAAACGGGCCGTGGAGGCGTCAGCGGCCGTGGTGATGTCTCGCTATGCCCAAGCCCTGGAAAACGTCACCAGCGAAACGCTGGCCACCGTTCCGGGCCTGTTGCCGGCGCCGGCTATCAAGCAGGCGATCCAGCAAGTCGCCCAGGAGGTCCAGGCCGAGAGCCAAGTGCAGGAAGTCGATGTAAATACAGTTCGCCGCCAGGTGCTGGCCCAGCCGGCGCTGCAGCTGCGGCTGCAGAGGGTGAAGGAGAATGAGGCAACGGCGAAAGCGGCCCTGGAAGACGTAGCCGGCATGGGCTTCATCAAGCGGCAGCTGAATGACACCAAGTGGATGACGGCGCAGGCGCACAAGATGCAGACCGAAGCCCAACAGGAGCGCGTCCAGATCCTGGCCGACATTGAGCAGTCGCCCCAGGTGCGGGCCGCCCTGGAGGCCAACAAGCAAGCCAAGCAGACGCGCCTGGTCGCAGCCGACGCCGCCCAGGAGCTGGGCCAGATCCTGGAGCGCAGCGAGCGTGGCCAGGCGCTGCACCAGCGGCCGGAACACATCTACCGGGTGCCCGAGACTGTCGGCCGCGTGGTGAACAAGGCCCGCGCGATCGCGCCGAACTCACTGCAGGGGATGCAGCTGGCGGAAGTGGAGAGGATGACGGCCAAGGCCGCCGACGTCGCCTGGAAGGCGCCAGGCAACCAGAACGATTTCCAGGTGCGCGTATCGCGCTTTGTGGTGCCAGCCGCGCAGCGTCAAAAACGGGAGATTGAACAGGCTAAGCAAAACGATCATGGAAATGATCGAGAAAGATAGTTCTTTAAGCGGGCCTGCTCCAAGTAAATCACTTCTTTAATGCGATAGCTATGATAGCTCCGATAATGGCGCCAGGGATCATTCCAGACGCAGCGCCACCAAAGCCTGCAATGCCAAAAAAGGAGCCTATAGCACCTCCCAGCAACAGCGGTACCAAGTAGCCTTTAAGAGCTAGTCCGATGCAAAAAACTAGTGCTACACCACCCAGGAGGAAGCCCATAATTCAGCGCTTCCCCTTTCCTAAAGGCCACGTAAGTACGTGTACTACGAAGTAAAAAGACCAAGCAAAAGGGTTTTTTTCCGTGTACATCCATAGGGGTTTTTGATGAATCTCTCCACCTAGAACGCTGAGCGTTATGAAGCCTCCTACCGCTAGGTAAATACCGATGAGCCATTCCATGAGTGATGATTTCCTATGTGCAATCCTCATTAAAACCTAAATTTGCTGACACAAGCAAGCACAGATATAGCTGGTAGCATCATCAGCTGACTTACTCCCTAGAATCCAACCAGTCGCAGGCTTCTTTTTCCGCTTCGCCATAGGCTTCTGCATCGCGCCAAGCCTGGCGTGCATCGGCCGGCCTGGCCGACTTGGCGACCTGGAGCCAGTAAGCACGGTCACTCTCGCTGATGCCGTTCCACCAGGCCATGCCCTCATGCGGATCTTCGGCCGGCACAGGGAATACACCACCGCCAACCTCGGAGCCATCTTCCAGGAGCTGCAGCCGCCAGCCGCCGCCCAGCTCGGCCGGCCGTGGCGTAATCTCATAGCTAAATGGCATCAGAATTCCTCATTGGCCTCTGGTTCTGGATCTGGAATGCGTTGCTGGCCACGCGCTTCCAACTGCTCGCGGAGCGCCTGGTCGTTGGCCGAACCCGCCGCCTTGGGCTTGCGCTCCTTGGCCTTGATCTTGAAAGCGAAGTCAGTGATAGCGCGGCCGGTCTTGACCGGTTTGTAGCTCACTGTGAGGTCGCTGTGCTTGTTGATCTGTTCGACTGACGGCTCGATGACTCGTTTGATGAAGTCGGCTGTTAGCTTGTACTCGTCGGCCGCCATCTGGAGCGTCTCGCGCAGCCACTTGAGATTAATTGTCCGGCCGCCGATCTCCCTGTGCTGGGCCAACAGTTCGTAGATGCGCACCGCATGGGCACTAGTCATATGGCCGACCTTTTCCAGCTGATAGGAAGTGAACTCAGCCTCAAGGCGCGTGACGTACTTGATGACTTCTGGCGTAAATATGACCTGGACGTTGCCGGCACCATCAACATAGGCCGCCTCACTCACCCAGCGTGTTTTTTTGACGCGAGCGTGACCGCTGGCCGGGTCGATGTCGTGGATCGTCACGCTGCGCTCATAGAGGGCATCCATAGCTTCTTTGAGCTGTCGATACACGTTTGTCTTGTCGATGCTAGGAAATTGCTTGGCGAAGCTGTCAGCCGTGATCGTGACTGGCAGATCCGGGAATAGCCCTTTCTGTTCCTCGCGACATCGGCAGATGGCATACAGGATGATGCGCTGCTCATTCAGGCCCAGGCGGTAGCTGGCTTCGATCAGGCGGTTCGACTTCACGACAAGGTCATTCTTCTGCATCGCATCATTTATGACAGTGGAAAGAAGTGTCATTTTACAGCCTTTTTATGACACGTCAACTAATGTCATAGTTAACCGTAAAAAAGTCATAGTTAGACGTTGAAACCCGCATGGATAGTGGCTTTCCGGCCGCCTAAAAGGATTTAAAAGCTACTCACGCCGTTGCACGTCAGTTCGTACTGCATTAGGCCCCCCCGAGGGGGCAGGAATTTAACCCCCCCC
>PEAW01060715.1_pt1 | contig 10184 bp, 7 predicted proteins | sample 1430331 | NCBI WGS metagenome assembly PEAW01 (sample SAMN07709108, study PRJNA374926) | Mollusc metagenome, whole genome shotgun sequencing project. | isolation source: combination of 3 Haliotis diversicolor samples: VC2003, Pt131, and Pt118... | host: Haliotis diversicolor | place: China:Guangdong... | reverse complement strand
CGATTTCTTTCGTAGTCACTGTGTTCAACCTTTCAGTGTTGTTGCTCGGTCTGTGTTGGCCAATGTCCTTGGGCCAAGCGGAAAAGGCTTTATGCCGCCTCCGCGCAGCTGGCCCAAAAAGAAACCGGGTTCCAGCCCTCAAGGGGGTTGGTGCGGCCCGCAGCCGAAGGCGAGGACTCGGCCCCCTTGTGGGATGGGTTCTGGTTTCGCAGGGACATTTAGCAATAAATCACTCACAGCCCCAAAGGCTGTGGGTGTGTGGCGCTTGCGCCTTACTCGGGGTCGGGCGCAGCACGATCCCCGAAACATTTGCAATTAAAAATCGGGCCGGGCGGTCATAGCGATCGGACCTTAAAATCTGGGGAATGGGGACGGTAGAAACCCCTCTGGACCGCTTAAGCGGGCCTCACGGGCGAATCCCTTATGTGGTGAGAACGAAAAAGCGCCAGGCAAGATGTTGTTGAAACCTCTCAGCCCGGCGCTTATGCTCTGTTTTGTCAGAAAAAGAGCTTGGGGCGGTGTATACCGAATTTCCCAAGCTCCATCAATAGGAGCTAAAAAATGAAACTTCACATTCAAAGACCTGAGGCGCATTTCGTGGCGGTCCCGAATTTTATATTTGGGCTGGGCCTTAGCCCGGACGCTATCGGCGTCTTGTGTTTCATAATGAGCCACCACCAGCGCGAAATAATGAGCGTTGCTGAGGTTCGCGACCATTTCAAAATGGGCAAGGATAAGTGGCAACGTATCCGCCGTGAACTGGCTGACGTTGGCGCGTTGCAAACCGACAAGGGCGGCCATCAAGGGGGCGAAAATATGCGCATAGGTTGGCCGGGGCAACTGCCGGGAAACCAGCGGGAACCGGGAAACCCGGCAGCCGGGAAACCCGGCCCAGCACCTGCGGGAAACCCGGCCCACAAAAAAGCGCGCATATATAAGGATAAAGAAAAAGAAAAAAAGAAAGGGGCCGTTGCGGGAAACCCGCCAGCGGACCCTGCCGAATTTAGCCGCTACAAGGCCACGGCGCGACCTCAGGAGACTTTAATCGAGTGGAGGGCGCGGCAATGAGCTGGGGCGTGAGTGCATACGATCCGCCCGACATTGAGAGCTTTATGCGAAACAGGCGCGCGGGCCTTGCTGAGGCGTGGGCTACTGCAACGCCTGAGCAGCGGGAACGGCTTGCGCCAGAAGTAGAGCGCGTGCTTATGTTCGATTTGCTTAGAAACATGCGTGAGGATGTCGAGCGTAGCGAGGATGAACGTGCCGCGCGATATTGGCGGGCAAAGGCTCTTGGCGAGATTGAGCCGGATGTACCTCCACCGGGCCATTATCGTCGTTTGGCGATTAGTAGGAACGGTCTGAGGTTATGAGGCCATACAATCGTAATCACGCTTTGCGTCTTTGGGATCACATGTACGAAATTGTTCAGGGGGAATGCTGCGTTTACTGCGGCGATCCCCGTGAGGTACTGGATCACGTGCCTGCATTGTCTAGCCTTTGGTGGGGGCATTTCGATACGAAGTATGCCCCATTTTACAAGGTGCCGAGCTGCAATGCGTGCAATCGGGCTATTGGGCCGTATCCGTCCATATCGTTAGATGAGAGGCGGCGCATTGCAGAGGAGCGGCGCAATCCCGAAGTGCCAACTGTCAAAGAGGAAAGAAACGAAAGTGAATTGACCAATAGCGAATTGGAACAAAAGCAATTTGATGAGGCGAGGGCATTGACCCGCGCTATTTTGGCCAAGGGAGGTCGCTGATGTTTATTCAGGTACCTCCCCAGCCTAAAGGCGCTAAGAGGCCGCGTAGAGGCTCTCTGTGGGCCTGTCGCAAGCATCTGCGCTGCAAGTCGTGCAACGACTGTGAAGAGTCCGCCCGTGGCAATCCGTTTTCGGTTGCCACGGGCGGAACATTCTCTCTAGATCACCAAGTCTACTAGGGTTAGTGACACGTAACTGTGAACATTGAACAAAATCCAACCAAGCGAAGGCCAGCGGCCAAGCGCTCACTGATACGGCGGTGCCAGTTTCCAAGGCTGTTTTACCTGAAAGGGGAGGCTGGCAGAGCTGTTGCGACGCCGACGAGCTGCACGCGGTGCTGGGCCTGCCGTAAAAATCAGCATGACGATCTGGTTGGCCGTATTTCGGCGCATGCTATTGGCTGCGCTGAGATACAATTGATAACTCTGACCTATGACGAGGGACGAGGCGACGAAGCATGGGTTGGCTCTAAAGCCCGGGCCATCAAGCACATTCAGAAGTTTAAAAAGCGGTATCGCAAACGTGAGACCGATCAAATGAAGGCGTATAACCAGCGGGCAATATCAAGTCCTGAATTAAACCAGCCTCAGATCGTAGATCCCGATGTTTCGAGGATCAAATTCATTGATGCCTTTGAGTTCGGCAGTAAGACCAAAAGGGGGCATTGGCACCTGTTGGTACTGCTAGAATCTCATTTCGACATCCCTCAGCATTTTTATAATGCTGGGAGTATTCGCGACGGGATGGCGGCATCAAAAAGGGTTTGGGATCTTCCTCAGATATACGGGCGGAGGACACGCCGCCGGTCTGAGACCAAAGCCGATTTGGGCAATGTTTACGATCATCGTGCGGACGGTAATCAGGAGTTTAATCTCTGGCCTTATGGGCAGATGCGGATTGATAGCGTCACGCATGATGTACAACACCCCTCAGGCGAAAAGGTCCTTAAGTCTCACTTGGATCTGTCGCCTATGATTGACTACACGACCAAATATATCCGCAAGAATGGAATAACCTTGCCGGATGGTTGGGATAGCAATCAAAGAACTTGGACTGAGGATCAGATAGACGAGTTCCTGCGAATACCAGCGCCACGACTGAATAGGAGCATCTCGCGCGGGATAGGGTATCCATTCGCAATCGCGCACGGCCTGTCTCGTGCTAAAATGGGTGTTCCGCTTGGCGATCTTCGGTTTAAAATCAACGAAATAACTGCCGAGCGAAAAAAATTTAGCGGGTTGAGGTATCAAAACGCGTTGGAAAAAAGGGGCTTGCCCCACCATGCGGCTCAGCAGCTGGTGGAAAACAGGCGGGAATTTCAAATGCGCGGGGCGATGCGTCGCACTGCTTTCCGTGCCTTTCATAATCTCTCTGTTGAAAAGTATGGCGACACAGCAAGCGAGGAACGAAGCGGTGACGGTTATCGGCGCGATGTGTTCCAGCTGGAAAGCGATGCTCACAGAGAACTGATGAAAACGCATGATTATAAGTTGGCATACGCATTGCAGCCTCCCCATCTCAAAGAGCTGGGTGAGCTGTACGAATTCCTGCCAGCTGTCGATGTTTTTGAGACTGACGAGAAAACCGGCCAGCTGCTGTGTGGACCCGGTAAGATTCGGACGAAATACCGAACGATCAGCGATAGACTGGCAGAGAGGCGCGCCGACATAGCTCGGAATACACGCAATTTCAGGGCCACCATGAAGTGGCTTGATGGGTCCTCACTTATTGACCGGATTGAACATCTCGTGAGCAATTTGCCTCTCGATGAACTCGACACGCGCAAGCGGTACGAATCCCTTCGTAAGAGTGAAAGGGAGGTTCAAAGGGCTCCTTATGAGCAAAAGGTCTATGACGAAGCGTTAGCGGAGTGCTTGCGCAATGGCGCAGCGACCAAAGATCATGAGGAGGCTAAAAAATGGCACGCGCGATATATCGCTCTGGAACAGGTGTCATTTCGTGATGAATGGGAGGAGCTGGAATTGCCTCGCAATACGCTTGCTCACTTCACGATGCCGTCGAATCTAATTTGGGATAAAGTTAATTTCAGCCATGATTTCAAATGGCCAGCACTGCGTGAGGATATTATCCGGCGCTATTGTGTGGTGGACGATCTGGATGAATCCTCGCGGCTGGTGGATAATCCATCCGGCACGCGAACGTTTTTGCAACGACGCCACGTTCCCTTTTCTTACAAAGAAGAGGAACAGAGAAGATCTGAATGGATCTCTCATAAGGAATACTTTCCAGAGTCGGGCAAAAAAATAGAGGCCCGGAATACGACCAGATGGTACAGCCGGGAAGTAACGCCGGACGAGGTGCGCCGGGTGAAGGCCGGGGAACGCATTGTCGTGACCAAGCACCATAACGATCCGATTTTTACAGGATCGCAACCGTTGTCACCTAACCCTTAACAATTCGCACCTTGGGCCATTCGGCGGAACGCATCCCATGCTTGCATGGATCGGATAGCAGCTAAGGGATTGCTGGGTACCAGCAAAGGCCGGCTGAGGGAAACGCCGCGCGCAGCGCTCGCTTGAAAAGCGCCCCCCCCCTCTCCTTCTTCCACGACCTCGTTCGTTAGTTTCTTCTCATCCTCAGCGGCCGATTAGGCTTGAGCCTTCCGGTAGCGCCTTGTGAGGTGTTTTGAATTGTTTTGCGCAGGTTGGGTACCTAAACCGCGCTAGGGGGCCTCAGGGAGCCGTTTTTCGGCCTCTGCGCCCCCTTTTACTTGTTACATGAAGAACCAACTGAGGATCATTACCAAGATTGTCAGCTCTAAGAGCGTGCATAGAATGCGTATCAATTTGTGTCCTCCGGTTTATACGACCAGTTGAGCACTGCCTGATCGGATTCCGATAGCGTGATTTCCGTTCCGTCCTGTGCGGTAACGGTTAGCGTCCGGTTGCTCACGTCGTCGGACCATAGGCCCGCCAATCGGAAGATTTCAAAGACGGTTACTGTGCGTTTTTTGTTCATGAGCTGGTCACCCACATATCCACCGTGTCCCACTGGTCATGGTGCAATCGCTTGCCGTTGATGTGTCTCATGCGCCATGCGGTGGACAGTGTGTCCACCATGTCTGGCGCGTTGCGGAACCTCACAAAGAGCGTTCCCGCTACGTCGCCTTCAAATAGTTCCAGCGTGGCGCTGCGGTCGATTACGCGGCTCATGATGCCACCTCGTGGGCCTTCTTGGCCGCGTCGGTGTAGAGCTGGGCCAGCTTGGCCATGCGTTCGATTTCGGCCCATGCCATTTCTTTGCCTTCTGGGCTGCCGTTTTCGATAACGAGGCGGCACATTTTAAGGGCTTCGGGCCATGTCGGCGTCATGTCGATTTCTTTCGTAGTCACTGTGTTCAACCTTTCAGTGTTGTTGCTCGGTCTGTGTTGGCCAATGTCCTTGGGCCAAGCGGAAAAGGCTTTATGCCGCCTCCGCGCAGCTGGCCCAAAAAGAAACCGGGTTCCAGCCCTCAAGGGGGTTGGTGCGGCCCGCAGCCGAAGGCGAGGACTCGGCCCCCTTGTGGGATGGGTTCTGGTTTCGCAGGGACATTTAGCAATAAATCACTCACAGCCCCAAAGGCTGTGGGTGTGTGGCGCTTGCGCCTTACTCGGGGTCGGGCGCAGCACGATCCCCGAAACATTTGCAATTAAAAATCGGGCCGGGCGGTCATAGCGATCGGACCTTAAAATCTGGGGAATGGGGACGGTAGAAACCCCTCTGGACCGCTTAAGCGGGCCTCACGGGCGAATCCCTTATGTGGTGAGAACGAAAAAGCGCCAGGCAAGATGTTGTTGAAACCTCTCAGCCCGGCGCTTATGCTCTGTTTTGTCAGAAAAAGAGCTTGGGGCGGTGTATACCGAATTTCCCAAGCTCCATCAATAGGAGCTAAAAAATGAAACTTCACATTCAAAGACCTGAGGCGCATTTCGTGGCGGTCCCGAATTTTATATTTGGGCTGGGCCTTAGCCCGGACGCTATCGGCGTCTTGTGTTTCATAATGAGCCACCACCAGCGCGAAATAATGAGCGTTGCTGAGGTTCGCGACCATTTCAAAATGGGCAAGGATAAGTGGCAACGTATCCGCCGTGAACTGGCTGACGTTGGCGCGTTGCAAACCGACAAGGGCGGCCATCAAGGGGGCGAAAATATGCGCATAGGTTGGCCGGGGCAACTGCCGGGAAACCAGCGGGAACCGGGAAACCCGGCAGCCGGGAAACCCGGCCCAGCACCTGCGGGAAACCCGGCCCACAAAAAAGCGCGCATATATAAGGATAAAGAAAAAGAAAAAAAGAAAGGGGCCGTTGCGGGAAACCCGCCAGCGGACCCTGCCGAATTTAGCCGCTACAAGGCCACGGCGCGACCTCAGGAGACTTTAATCGAGTGGAGGGCGCGGCAATGAGCTGGGGCGTGAGTGCATACGATCCGCCCGACATTGAGAGCTTTATGCGAAACAGGCGCGCGGGCCTTGCTGAGGCGTGGGCTACTGCAACGCCTGAGCAGCGGGAACGGCTTGCGCCAGAAGTAGAGCGCGTGCTTATGTTCGATTTGCTTAGAAACATGCGTGAGGATGTCGAGCGTAGCGAGGATGAACGTGCCGCGCGATATTGGCGGGCAAAGGCTCTTGGCGAGATTGAGCCGGATGTACCTCCACCGGGCCATTATCGTCGTTTGGCGATTAGTAGGAACGGTCTGAGGTTATGAGGCCATACAATCGTAATCACGCTTTGCGTCTTTGGGATCACATGTACGAAATTGTTCAGGGGGAATGCTGCGTTTACTGCGGCGATCCCCGTGAGGTACTGGATCACGTGCCTGCATTGTCTAGCCTTTGGTGGGGGCATTTCGATACGAAGTATGCCCCATTTTACAAGGTGCCGAGCTGCAATGCGTGCAATCGGGCTATTGGGCCGTATCCGTCCATATCGTTAGATGAGAGGCGGCGCATTGCAGAGGAGCGGCGCAATCCCGAAGTGCCAACTGTCAAAGAGGAAAGAAACGAAAGTGAATTGACCAATAGCGAATTGGAACAAAAGCAATTTGATGAGGCGAGGGCATTGACCCGCGCTATTTTGGCCAAGGGAGGTCGCTGATGTTTATTCAGGTACCTCCCCAGCCTAAAGGCGCTAAGAGGCCGCGTAGAGGCTCTCTGTGGGCCTGTCGCAAGCATCTGCGCTGCAAGTCGTGCAACGACTGTGAAGAGTCCGCCCGTGGCAATCCGTTTTCGGTTGCCACGGGCGGAACATTCTCTCTAGATCACCAAGTCTACTAGGGTTAGTGACACGTAACTGTGAACATTGAACAAAATCCAACCAAGCGAAGGCCAGCGGCCAAGCGCTCACTGATACGGCGGTGCCAGTTTCCAAGGCTGTTTTACCTGAAAGGGGAGGCTGGCAGAGCTGTTGCGACGCCGACGAGCTGCACGCGGTGCTGGGCCTGCCGTAAAAATCAGCATGACGATCTGGTTGGCCGTATTTCGGCGCATGCTATTGGCTGCGCTGAGATACAATTGATAACTCTGACCTATGACGAGGGACGAGGCGACGAAGCATGGGTTGGCTCTAAAGCCCGGGCCATCAAGCACATTCAGAAGTTTAAAAAGCGGTATCGCAAACGTGAGACCGATCAAATGAAGGCGTATAACCAGCGGGCAATATCAAGTCCTGAATTAAACCAGCCTCAGATCGTAGATCCCGATGTTTCGAGGATCAAATTCATTGATGCCTTTGAGTTCGGCAGTAAGACCAAAAGGGGGCATTGGCACCTGTTGGTACTGCTAGAATCTCATTTCGACATCCCTCAGCATTTTTATAATGCTGGGAGTATTCGCGACGGGATGGCGGCATCAAAAAGGGTTTGGGATCTTCCTCAGATATACGGGCGGAGGACACGCCGCCGGTCTGAGACCAAAGCCGATTTGGGCAATGTTTACGATCATCGTGCGGACGGTAATCAGGAGTTTAATCTCTGGCCTTATGGGCAGATGCGGATTGATAGCGTCACGCATGATGTACAACACCCCTCAGGCGAAAAGGTCCTTAAGTCTCACTTGGATCTGTCGCCTATGATTGACTACACGACCAAATATATCCGCAAGAATGGAATAACCTTGCCGGATGGTTGGGATAGCAATCAAAGAACTTGGACTGAGGATCAGATAGACGAGTTCCTGCGAATACCAGCGCCACGACTGAATAGGAGCATCTCGCGCGGGATAGGGTATCCATTCGCAATCGCGCACGGCCTGTCTCGTGCTAAAATGGGTGTTCCGCTTGGCGATCTTCGGTTTAAAATCAACGAAATAACTGCCGAGCGAAAAAAATTTAGCGGGTTGAGGTATCAAAACGCGTTGGAAAAAAGGGGCTTGCCCCACCATGCGGCTCAGCAGCTGGTGGAAAACAGGCGGGAATTTCAAATGCGCGGGGCGATGCGTCGCACTGCTTTCCGTGCCTTTCATAATCTCTCTGTTGAAAAGTATGGCGACACAGCAAGCGAGGAACGAAGCGGTGACGGTTATCGGCGCGATGTGTTCCAGCTGGAAAGCGATGCTCACAGAGAACTGATGAAAACGCATGATTATAAGTTGGCATACGCATTGCAGCCTCCCCATCTCAAAGAGCTGGGTGAGCTGTACGAATTCCTGCCAGCTGTCGATGTTTTTGAGACTGACGAGAAAACCGGCCAGCTGCTGTGTGGACCCGGTAAGATTCGGACGAAATACCGAACGATCAGCGATAGACTGGCAGAGAGGCGCGCCGACATAGCTCGGAATACACGCAATTTCAGGGCCACCATGAAGTGGCTTGATGGGTCCTCACTTATTGACCGGATTGAACATCTCGTGAGCAATTTGCCTCTCGATGAACTCGACACGCGCAAGCGGTACGAATCCCTTCGTAAGAGTGAAAGGGAGGTTCAAAGGGCTCCTTATGAGCAAAAGGTCTATGACGAAGCGTTAGCGGAGTGCTTGCGCAATGGCGCAGCGACCAAAGATCATGAGGAGGCTAAAAAATGGCACGCGCGATATATCGCTCTGGAACAGGTGTCATTTCGTGATGAATGGGAGGAGCTGGAATTGCCTCGCAATACGCTTGCTCACTTCACGATGCCGTCGAATCTAATTTGGGATAAAGTTAATTTCAGCCATGATTTCAAATGGCCAGCACTGCGTGAGGATATTATCCGGCGCTATTGTGTGGTGGACGATCTGGATGAATCCTCGCGGCTGGTGGATAATCCATCCGGCACGCGAACGTTTTTGCAACGACGCCACGTTCCCTTTTCTTACAAAGAAGAGGAACAGAGAAGATCTGAATGGATCTCTCATAAGGAATACTTTCCAGAGTCGGGCAAAAAAATAGAGGCCCGGAATACGACCAGATGGTACAGCCGGGAAGTAACGCCGGACGAGGTGCGCCGGGTGAAGGCCGGGGAACGCATTGTCGTGACCAAGCACCATAACGATCCGATTTTTACAGGATCGCAACCGTTGTCACCTAACCCTTAACAATTCGCACCTTGGGCCATTCGGCGGAACGCATCCCATGCTTGCATGGATCGGATAGCAGCTAAGGGATTGCTGGGTACCAGCAAAGGCCGGCTGAGGGAAACGCCGCGCGCAGCGCTCGCTTGAAAAGCGCCCCCCCCCTCTCCTTCTTCCACGACCTCGTTCGTTAGTTTCTTCTCATCCTCAGCGGCCGATTAGGCTTGAGCCTTCCGGTAGCGCCTTGTGAGGTGTTTTGAATTGTTTTGCGCAGGTTGGGTACCTAAACCGCGCTAGGGGGCCTCAGGGAGCCGTTTTTCGGCCTCTGCGCCCCCTTTTACTTGTTACATGAAGAACCAACTGAGGATCATTACCAAGATTGTCAGCTCTAAGAGCGTGCATAGAATGCGTATCAATTTGTGTCCTCCGGTTTATACGACCAGTTGAGCACTGCCTGATCGGATTCCGATAGCGTGATTTCCGTTCCGTCCTGTGCGGTAACGGTTAGCGTCCGGTTGCTCACGTCGTCGGACCATAGGCCCGCCAATCGGAAGATTTCAAAGACGGTTACTGTGCGTTTTTTGTTCATGAGCTGGTCACCCACATATCCACCGTGTCCCACTGGTCATGGTGCAATCGCTTGCCGTTGATGTGTCTCATGCGCCATGCGGTGGACAGTGTGTCCACCATGTCTGGCGCGTTGCGGAACCTCACAAAGAGCGTTCCCGCTACGTCGCCTTCAAATAGTTCCAGCGTGGCGCTGCGGTCGATTACGCGGCTCATGATGCCACCTCGTGGGCCTTCTTGGCCGCGTCGGTGTAGAGCTGGGCCAGCTTGGCCATGCGTTCGATTTCGGCCCATGCCATTTCTTTGCCTTCTGGGCTGCCGTTTTCGATAACGAGGCGGCACATTTTAAGGGCTTCGGGCCATGTCGGCGTCATGT
>PEAW01040204.1_pt1 | contig 10201 bp, 3 predicted proteins | sample 1430331 | NCBI WGS metagenome assembly PEAW01 (sample SAMN07709108, study PRJNA374926) | Mollusc metagenome, whole genome shotgun sequencing project. | isolation source: combination of 3 Haliotis diversicolor samples: VC2003, Pt131, and Pt118... | host: Haliotis diversicolor | place: China:Guangdong... | reverse complement strand
CTGAAAAGTCACACCTTTCCGGGGGATTGGAACTGAAAACAAAAAACAAAACATTAAATACATAGAATAGTGAAATAGTGAAATATTGGTTAACTAACAAAGGAATAGTACACACCTGGGAGATTAGCACATTTCGATGGTCCTAAAACCTCCGCTTTCCGTTTCTTTGGGGGCCTGGAACACCAAAACACACCAATCAGTAATTAATTACATAATTAAACACACATATTACTAATTAAGAGAAATTGAGATCCTATTTACATTTTGAAGCTGTTCTGCAAATGGCCACTCGAACACTTCCTCCAAAGGGAGAGTACTTCTAGTTACAACGACTGGTTCCCAATGTCTAGTAACACAACAATAAAGATTGTTATTAGTCATTAAATCAAGTTGATTAGCACCATCCGCGGCATCAACAGGAGATTGTCTACAACAACAGCTACTAAGCAGTGCTCCCATGAAAATGAAAGGTGTAGAGCCCCAAACCCACTCATACCGTACCTCAGATAACGTAATCGCAACGTCCTGCCAGCAAACAATGACTTGGCGTATGCTGATAACCCTAGGTGAGCCACGCGATATCAATCAGACTATAGTGACATTCCTAAGTGCCCCAGCGCTATCAATCAAACTTAAGGAGACAGGGGGTTAACCTTATCAGATGACCCTAGCCAGCGCGCTATCGATCGCGCCTTATCAGCGCCCGCATACCGTAGTTACTACGATACTACGGTATGCGCTCTTATCAGCCCTAAGTGGGTCAGCTCTCTACTACTTGGAATATCCTTTAACTGTTGGAGGTGGGAGTAGACCGCCACCCCTCTCGATAAAATATAGTCATAGGAGTAATGCTTAAGGACTGGTGCGTTATCTCAATCCCTGACGCTTCACTCGGGTCGCTTATCAGGCGTGCGCACACGCTAACTTCTCATTCAGTATACGATTGCTGAACGGTGCAGACATGGCTAGTCAGAGCTCCCAGTACAACTTGGACGATGTAACGGAGGATGAGATGTGGGTAATTGCGAAGGAGTTTTATGATGACATTGGCTTTACAGTTTACAAAGCAGGAGAATGCTTTGAGTTTGATGTTTTGAAGAAACATTATAAACAATGGCTGCTGAGACATCATCCAGACAAAGTTGGTGTGCCATTCAAGGAAAGGATGTCGGAGAAAGTGAAACGTTACAATCAACTGATGGACCATTTCCAAGCCTATCCGGAGCACATGTTTGAGGACCAGGGCGACGATGATGGTCCTTCCTCCCCTGAAAATGCATCCACGCACTTTTTCAGGAGATTCATGAGTTCATGCTGTCGAGATGATCCCATGCGGTCAACATTGCCTACAAAGGGAGGAGCGCTTGACCCCAAGAAATGTATGTGCGATTTTATGTATTGTGCTCCATTCAAATGTCCAGAAAATAAGAATGAGATTGACGCTCGTGCTTGTTACTGTGAAAGGGACGGGGAATGGATGGACTGTTGCCCTATTAACCGGTGTATGCTGAATCCGAAGAGGGGGTATGATGACCACCTGAGACCGGACTTTCAAAGTGGTGATGATTCTGATAATGATTTTGACATTCCACCTGGTCAGCCGCCCAGCAGGGACAGAACCCCCCCCCCCAAGAAAAGGAAACGGACGGCGGAGTCAACTCCCAAGAAAACACCTACTAAACGGGATCTGTCACAGTTTCCCTTGCCTAAGGATCTGAAAAATTCACTTAAAACGGGAGCCGGTGCACAATGGAAAAGGAACAAGGACTTTTTCGTTGTGGTGCCTACAGATAGACTGAAGGAGTTTACTGACTGTCTCATGAAGGACACTGAAATGGCGGACATGCTGTCGGTGAAGGACAGGGAAATTGATCAGGAGTACTCCTACATTCTGTTGCGCTATTTGCAATTTACCACTGTCACTAGGTTGGAAAAGAGCATGGCCAAGATTGCCGTGACCGTGAAGCCGTTGGTGGTGAGTTTTAAGGCTCAGAGATTGATGGCATTGTATGAATTCATTTTGATTGAAAGTGATAGGTTTACTGATGTTTCAATTCTAAAGGGTTCGTTTTCAATTGAAAGCCGTTGTCAAGATGGCAGAAAGTTTGACAATCAAATGCTTGCAGAGTGGGTAATTGAAAATATGGCTACTTCTGCTTCGTGGGTGTATGTCAAGTACAGGCAGTTCAGAACCGAGCCTCATGGTATAGAGGGTGGTATGTGTCAATGTTGTTGTGGCTTCACTTTCAATGTTCACAAACAGCACAAGGAGAATGCTGAAGTTCTCGCTGGGTCAAAGAATGTCAAGGAAATCATACAAAATGCCTTGCTTCAGTATAGGTATATAAATGAGGAGGTTGTAAAGGAATCGTCACTAGAAAGGATCTGGACTGACAATGTCAGTACTTTAGGAGCTCCTTACATTGAGAAATTGATGGATCCCAACAATGAGTACGATAGAATTTATCTGTGGGTTCGTTTTAAGCACATTTGGGAAACTTTTGACAGTATGTTTATACAGTCTCAATCTTCACCTACATATGGTGTTAAATACAAGGATCTGGAATGTGATGACTACTTTAACAGTTTCCTTAGGCTGTCTCACAACTGGAAACTTGACAGATTGGTTGTGGTTCGGTTACGAAAGGTTGTACTGTTCCTGCAAAGTGTGTTTGAGTGCATAGTTGAGGCAAGGCCAAGGTGCAGATGTTTGATGTTTCAAGGTGATATTGAAACTGGCAAGAGTACACTTGCACAGTGTATTACTGAGCTTTTCAATGGAATGAATGGAACGCTACCAGTAGATTCTCAGAATGCTTTTCAGCTAGGTGAAATTGCGAAGAGTACCAAAATGGTGATGTTTGATGACTTCAGGAAAATACACTTTCAAGTAATGGATGACTTTAGGGCCATATTTGATGGACGGACGGTCCAATTGCCGGTCAAGCATAGTCGACCAGTAAATGTTGTGTTTCCACCCATGGTCATAACAACTAACTGTGAGCCATCATCTTTGAGCAAGGCATTAATGAGTAGAATCAGGGTAATCAGTTTCAAAAACAAGGTCATACCCACTTATTCATCTCAGGAGGATGTTTGTTTGGGGTTTGTGTTGTACATTCAGATGACACTGTACATGGTTCTGGGTGGGGCGTATCCAATAGATGGGTGGACAACAGCTCTAGATAAGTTAGACATTATGAGATTGGAGAAGGGACAGCAGTTCAAACACTACAGCCATCACAAGGACATCTGTGAGGAATCTACTGCCTCAAACCCACCACCACCGGCATCGCCCAAGCCATCAACATCGGCAGCTACAGACATTCCATGGAATCATCCTCTCCTCAGGCCTGAGGAGGACAAGTGATGTGAATAGCAAACTGGTTATCCCTAAAATAACCATACACATTATTTGTAATTTACAAATATGTCTGATTATTCTAGTTACACTCAGTTGCCTTGCGGTATCTGCGCCGACTGAACTCTCATCATGACTTGCATGTGCTTATCAGTAAATGTTTCCTGGTGACGCTCATATATCAATGTGAAGTGACAGCGTTATCCCCTTATCAGTTGAATGTTTCCGGGGGACGCTCATACATCAATGTGGAGTGACAGCCTTATCTTGAACTTGTATCCGCTTGTTTTATAAATGACAAAATATAATCTGGTGTGTACAGAGTGCGTTTTAATAAAACTTTTGCATTGAACATTGTTGAGTTGTTGTGTTATACATACCGTCTAGTATCGACTGTTTCAGTCTTCCTTTCATAGGTATATACAACATATCTAGCTTTATCAAATGGACAGTTTGAAAATCTACTACTAGCAGTTAAGCAATGAAAGCAATGTCTAAGCCATTGCCACACTAAGAATCTGTTACATTCTACTTCATTTTTTGAAAGTTCAATATTGGATGGTTCCTGATAATAGTTGCTTTGTCCCATGGTCCCGATTGCTGAAAAACAAAGGTCAATATTTAGGTTGTATCTTCCTCCGGAGAGCCCCTGAAGGGAGGTTTGGTTGTCTGTCCACTGGCAATGTATCTGTCAACAAGCTCAAGGTTGTCTTGGTTAATCAGCTTGTTAATATCATTAGCAGTCACGGCGCGGGGACGGACTGTCACGACACCCTGTTCAATATGGTCATGCCAGTCATCAGCATATTCCTCCTGACTGATGAGTGCTGAATGATACGTTGTCAGTGGGTCGAAGGCTGATGTCTTTTCTTGAATCAAGTCTTCGATGTTCTGCATGTCCAGAACTCTAGCTCTGAAGTACAGTGTAACAATTGTTCCGAAAGAGCACAAGTTTTCCATGCCGTCTGTTCCTGATGTAAATCCAGCAGGTGGATTTGCTTCTGTATAGGGATCATTTAGAAATCCCTCTTTGATAAATCCTGCTAGCCCATAGGTGAAAGTACAAACATCCCCTAAACACAGTACCCCCATCCCATCACTGCCTATAATGCTGACAATGCGTTCCTGGTTGGTACCAGTGGACATTGACGATGGATGCGACTCCTGAAATGTATGCGCTGCCATTACACAGTTAGGTTGCCTAGGAAAAAAATCCCACCCTGAAGCTTTGTACAGCTTTTGAAACAGCTTATATCCTGAATACTGAATTGTGTTTTCCTTAGCTATCCCCCTCCCAGGCATGTCAAGCAGGTTATGCTCTCGGCACCATTTAAGTGCATCTTTCGGTATCTTGTTGTACCCGTCATTTTCCAAATGAGGACCCATTTTCACCCCATCTCCCAAAACATAGTCGTCATCATCAAACATCTTAGAAGGTGCTTCCATGATGACTGGGTCATTACTGATAGCTAATCGCTCCTGATACGGTCCCGTTAGGAACCACGGCATGTCCCTGAATTTCTGACTGTAGCCAACACATTCCCACACAAGCTCTTTGTTTTCTACTTCTAAAGCTTTTAAGCGCTCTAAGCCTAAGTACATTTTGGCAGGAGGAAGTTTGCAGCTTAGCGTAGCATACTTATTACTCAAACATTCCATCTGGTATGATTCAGTAATCTGAAGTGCTCTAGGGGTGACACTATCCCCAACAGTGACTTTCTGTTCGACATACTTGTCATCTACAATACGGGGATATTTGAAAGATGCAGGCGTAGTCGTACCAGTGAAATCATCTCCCGCCGGTCCAAGGGACATCTTTGATCAGGAAAGTCTGCGTTATGAGTGACAGTCCGACCGTGTCTGAAAGTTAATGGTGTTTGTTTAGTTCTGCCATCAAGTTATCCATACCAGGCGTAAAAAATTTGTCCCAGGCCATGTCTCTTGTCAGTCTATTGTAATTGAGGCAGTATGGTCCATATTTTACATCAAAGTATTGTTGCAGACTGTCAGGGTACATTTGCTTAACTGAAAACAATTTCATGTAATAGCCGGCCATTTCTGTTTTCTTAGCTGCGCTAGCTGACTTGTAGGCTGAGAGTTTCTCTACACCTGGCACATGACACATGTAATTCTTTCTCTCAAATACTTGAGACCTGCGACTAGCTACTTCATCATGATACACTACACCCACTGAAATGAATGTCTTGTCTGTTTGTATGTCAAGTGCGAACGGTAAACCAGATGCAAATGGCCCTATACCACCCATGAAAGCATCAAGGAATGCAGATGAGCCCTGGTTTGTAATTTCAAGTGAAGCATCTACAGTCTCCTCTGGTGTGTTCCACACAACCACTTTATCATCTGGACAATCTGAACAAGCAAGTGGTAGATATGGAGCTGATGTGTAGGCCAAGAACCACCTGTAGTGCAGATCTGGTTGTATCCTCCAGGGATAAGATGGACCTTGATGGGTCTTGATGTACTGATCGTTTTTGATCACACGCATCTTGAACATGGGATGATCAAAGCTGTGAATGACGTCATGCTGTTTGTTACCCACCCACAGTTTCGCTCCCCATGCCGCACTATCTGTTGTACCCCAAGCAATGGGTGCATCAGGCCTGTAGTACTCAGCGTCAGTGATAGCAGCTCCTTCAGCCAATTCCTCAAGATTCCTCACAATGAGGTTGAAGAATACTTCCTGTGCACTTTGCTCAGATGGGGTCATGAGAAGTAGCTTGGTCATTGAATACCGAACAGCAAATGTTCTAAGTATTTTGAATGCAAGGTCTGTTCCCCAGATGTATGTGAAACATTCCAACACTGTTGGTTTTCTGGTTACCATGGTATGGTTGCCGTATTCAGTCACCATCAGAAAACACCCTGCCATGCTGTTTTTGCCCCAGTCACTGTCGTCATTTGTTGGCAATTCTGTAGGATAGATTGGCCATGAACAGCCACCACCTTTAAAGAAATCTCCATCAAGATATGTACTCTTGTACTGATCATTGAGCCAGCCCTCGGTAATGCTGTCTACATTCAATTGTTGACCACAAGTCCACGGACACATTTGGATGAAAATGGATCTGCCGCCGCTGAGAGCATCCTTCCATTTTGTTTCTCTGTCGGCAACGAAACCGCAGTGAACATTCCCCTGCTCTAACATTTCCATGAAATCAAGTAGCTCCTCATATGTTCCAGGATCTTCAGTCTCAATATCGAAGAAGAAGGGGTTTGAGTGGGCATATCCCCACCTCGGAGTTGCTGTTCTTCGGGGATCGTGAATATCAGTGTGCCATTCTCTGGCAATCCTGTAACCATGGTAACTCTTGGCTCCCCAATTTGGTTTGAATATGAATGGTGCAATAACCATGGTGGAATCATTCCATCCCAAAGCGTCAGATTGGGCTTCAGTCAAAAACAGATAGTCGTGGGTCTGGGCCCTGTATGTCTTGCCGAAATCAGCAGGTTCGAACTTTCCTTGATTGTACAGCATCTGCTTGATAGCTGCCGTTTGTTCAAGCAGCATTAGATTTGATGAAGCTGACAACAGGAAACGCATACTTTCCTTGAAGTTTATTGGCAACTGTTCAAACTTGCCTCTTGGTGGCATTTCAGGAATAGGCACTGGAAGCAGTATGTCACTGCTTTTCACGTCAAGTTTTATGCCAAAGTGAGCAGCAATTTGGAAACAGGTATAGTTAGACATCTGACCGTACTGAACAGCAGTGACCAACCCAATCCACTTATGGTTAGCCGTTGTTTCAAGGCTGCCGACAGCTCTGTCTAACAACATGGTCAACACTGGTATTTGCAACCAATATGCCATTTCTGCTTCACTGATTGTGCTGGTTTGCCAATCACACTTTATCCCAAACCACGACACAAGGTCTTCATACCTGAAATTCTTGGCCATCAACCAACAAAGCTTGTTGAATTTCGTGTAATGTGTCACATCATGGTTAGACTGACAGAACCTGTACAGCATAGCCTGAATCCACATAGCCAAGAAAGCAGGATGATTTTTCACTTCATCCTTTCCGGACACTGGTAGATGGAATTGGCTCACCTCATCTGCTGTTCCTTGTGCTCTGGTTGTCATGGGATATGTGACCTTTCTGTCTCCCAGCATTCTGATGTAACACTCAACAAACTCAATGTCCTTCATGTGAATGCTTGTCGGTGCTGTCTTACTGACAGTTCTGGTGTTTGCCACAGGGTCCCAGTTTATGAACTTCACGTTAATGAAGCTGTTGTTTTTCCCAACAGTTTGAGCAGGAGGACTAGCAGATGTGGTATAGTCCTTGAAGTACCGGTCACTATCTCTCAGATCGTACCACCAGCACAAGTCCATGATACAGCCATCTGCAGAGGTCTCTGTGGTGTATTTATCTTCCCAAATCCAGCTACCAGGATGCTCATCCATTGTCAACAATACTTCACCAAAGCAGTCAGCATTTGTAGCTTTGTTGTTGAGTATTGTCATTTCTCCAGTTTTCAAGTTCAAGTTAGCGTACAAAGTAGGAAACTTGTTCTGATTCCATGTACCAAAAAACCCCACAATGGGATTTCTAGCCAAATAGGTCCTGACAGGTTCAAACAGAAAAAACTTTTCCACATCCTTTAGTGGTCTGAGTTCCGCTGCACCACCAAATACATCGCTATCATAATCCTTTGGCATCTCATTTTCATCAACATGCAACCATGGCTTCAAACCATATATGTATGACATGAAGCGATTTGCATTGAAATCGCCTTGCATCCTGCACCATTTGACTTTTCCTGGAAAAGGCTGCTCATCTAGCATTTGTTTCCTGACATTTTTTTTGTCATCAACAACTGATGGAGTACTTGAAGGAGGCGCAGGTTTACCCACCTGGTTGCCAACCAAATCCAGTTTGTCAGTAACAGTTTTCGCAGCTTTAGCAGGCAGCCGACTATATTGCATGTTTGCTGTAGTCGTGTACCCTCTGCTGTGAAATATGTAGTTGGGGTCGTTGTACACAGGCGGACTCGCAGCAGAGGTTTGAAATTGTTGGGTATAGTACCCGACACCCCCATCATCATCATCATCCATCCCTGGAGCATCGCTGGCTAGGGCACTGGAGCCAGTCAACTTGGCGTGTGCCATGTCCCTGGCGATCCGTTTGTGTACATCCCCAAGGGTTTTGTTCAGATCCTGAGCATGGCGTCTGTTCCTGTTTGTTACTGTCCTACGACGCCCTTGCAACACAGCCTCAACCAAGTCAGCAGCATTACCATATGTTTTAGTTAGCCACCAATCCTTCTCTAGAGCCCCAAGGCTCATATTGGTAGGCAACTCAAACACCCATTCCATTCGGACAGTGCCATCAGGAACATATGTCTTTCTCCACTGGTAGACACCAGTCCTCATGAGGACATTCAAGTCAATGTGAGACATTGCTCTGAGAAAGTTAGTTGACAATGACCTCAGAAACCTGTGAAATTGTGGGGTCAAAATGAAATCATTATTGTTGTTAAACTTTACAGATGCTGGGGTTCCCCCTTTGCCTTTCGGTTGCAAATTTGTATCCACTGGGTTTACTTTGCCACCACTATTTGCTGGTCTAACAGCATGACTGGGTGTTTTTGTGTTGTGAGTTCCAACTTCTCCGAGGGTCTCTGCAGGGCTAGGAGTATTTGTTGGTGTTGTTGGACCACCTGTAGTAGGGGCGCTCGTGGTTTCAGCAGCAGCAGAACCACCAGTTGGTGCTGGACTGGCACTGTCTACAGTGGGTGGCAATTGTGACTGGTGAATTGCAAAGTATACACCAAAGAACACACCTCCAACTGCTGCAGCAGTGACAGTGCCAGCTGCTCCAATTCCCAACCACTTGCATAGAGGGCCTACATTTAAGCCCTTCCAGCCATTCAGGGAAGTGAAGAAAGTTTCCCGGCTCGTCTCCAATTCAGTCTCTGCTTCAGATACTTGAGAGAAAATTGATATCTCATCAGAATCAGCAGCTATTCGGCTAATGTCTCCTGCTCCTATTGTGGCTTCAGCACCAATAGCCCTTGTTCTCCAAGGTAATAAGGGAATACTCTCAAAAAACCTACCCAGGGTACCACGGGGAGTACTCGTAGTCATTTGAGTAAATGCACCAACATCTGAGAGCAAACCTGCCTGAGTACCTGCGCTACTTGAAGTTTCTAGGCTCCCCAAACTAATTGAACTTTCAGCCCCTATGGAAAAGGCATCATCACCTGCAGTAGCTGCCCTGCTTAAGTCACCAGCAACTTCACCGCTTCTAACTAAGCTAGCACTTGTGTCCCCAGTGTTCAAAGCAGATGTAGCTGTCTCAGCAAGTGGAGAAACTGTTTGAACCCATTTTGCAGTAGCAGAACGCGTACTGAATGCAGGTGGTAAGTGAAAACCAGTGGCTGTCTCTGCAGTCCTCAATCCTTCTGCACCAGTAGTAATCCCGCTTGTTCCACGCATTAAACCTGCTCCAGTTGTACCTGTAACTTGAGATGTTTCCCCAATGTCCATTATAGCAGCTGCTCCCTCACCCAAGTCCACATCTCTACTAATATTTGCACCAATTTTTGCTGCATTTTCAATGAATGAGGTTTCCTGTAAAGCTTCACCCGCAGTTCTCAAATCCCCAACCAATTCACTCGTACGTCCTATAGCACTAGCTACTCTCGCCGTCAAGTCACCTAGCGCAATGCTGGTTTCTTCAGCAGCTCTAAACAGGCTGCCTGCCATATTTACCTCAGTCTCACTTTCTTCAAGTCACGGAAGGGAAATTTCCTGTTGGGGTCCGTGTAAGTCGGCTTTTTAGCACGCTGCCTTTTCTTCGGCTTCGGATTTTCCTG
>PEAW01038797.1_pt1 | contig 10552 bp, 19 predicted proteins | sample 1430331 | NCBI WGS metagenome assembly PEAW01 (sample SAMN07709108, study PRJNA374926) | Mollusc metagenome, whole genome shotgun sequencing project. | isolation source: combination of 3 Haliotis diversicolor samples: VC2003, Pt131, and Pt118... | host: Haliotis diversicolor | place... | reverse complement strand
ACACTTTCAACACTTGTTGAATTTGTTGAAGTTTGTTGAACACTTTCAACACTTGTTGAATTTGTTGAAGTTTGTTGATTCTTTTTTAATTCTCTTAATTGTGCTGAACGTCTACCAGCTTTACTTCTTTTAATCTTGACTTCTTCGAATTTCTTTAAATCTCTTTTCAACTGTTGTTCTATTGGCTTCCAAACACCAACCAACACTCTATCTTCAAGTATCGGATTTAAGTCGTTAACATATTCTAACAAATGTTGAAATAGTATGCCTTTTTCTTCATTTGTTAAATGCTCTATTCTTCCGATTAAATCAATATATAATACGAATGATTTCTTGTTTTGTGCCATTTAGTATGCGTTAAATTAAATGCGTTAAAAAAGAAAGGGGAGAAACCGTTAACGCTTCGGAGTTCGAAATAAGAGCAACCAAATTTCTATCTCCCTTGATTACAAATATACAAAAATTATCTCACTTCTTCAAACTCTACTTTAATACTTTCTAAATAATCTTCACTCTCGGATATAAAGTGTTTAAGCTGTGTTTTGTTCATTAACTGAAGTCTATTTAAAGACTGAATAATTAGTTTGTCTTTATCGCTTCGATCGTAATATAAAGAAGTTGTTCTTATAATTGTTTCTAACTCTTTTATCTCGTTAGCTCGTTCTTTGTCGAATGGTAATTCCTCTGTTAATTTTCTTAACTGTATAGATAAAAGACTATGCCCTCTACTAAAATATTTAGCAATGTATTCTAAAGATAATCCTTTGTTAGTGAATTTTCTTATTAAATAAATAGCATTCATTCTCGGTCTTGAGACCAATGGTTTATTTGTATCTTCTCTTAAATTAACCTCGTAATAGTCAGAAACTAAATCTATAATTTCATGCATCAACTTAATCTTATTTCTTTTTAATTCTTTCATAAAAGTTCTTTAATTTTTAAATCGTATTTTAACTTAATAGCTACAAGTTCTTTTTTAGTGTACTTATAAACACGTTTACTTATACTATCTTCTTCTAATTGTTTTACAAATTCTTCTCCGAATCTGTTAACTAATCCTATTCTATATTGTATTTCGTTACCTCCTAAAAAACGGTTGCATTTTCTACATTGTTTATTTACATTCCTTTCATCGAATATTAATCCACTAAATAACTCGGCTTTAAAATAGTGTCCACCATCCCATAAGTCCTTTATAAATTCATTACAACTTATACAAGGTAAATCTTTATCCCTTAAACGCACCCATTTCTGAAATGACTTTTTAGCTTCAGCTTCGTATTCTCCAAGCGTCTTAACTTTCTCTTTTAACACTTTTTTACGTTGTTTCCATTCTTTATCTCTTTTTACTTTTAGTTTCTGTTGAGATATTTCATAACCGCATTGATCCGAACACCAAGTAATAAGAGAATTGAATTGCGTAAAATAGTTGTCACAACCTTTGTTTTTACATTTCTTTTTTTTCATCTAAAACTCAATCATTTTAGCTATCTCTTTCTCTAACTTTCGTTTTTCTTTTTCGCTTGTATCTATTTCAACATCGTCTTTGTAAACTTGGTTTATTTCTACAAAAACCTTTTTGTCGTAATCGTTATGCTCTGGAATATTGAAGTAATTACCAAAATAACTTTCTACTTTTTTAGTTAAATGTAGTTTACAATCGATAGCGTAATTACCACACTCTACAAAATAATTATCGTCCTTATATTCTGCTGAATTATTATCATACTCTAAATCTTCTGATAAATCAATAGTCGGTATCTGCAAATCCATAAGGTGTAAATGTTTTAAAAAATTCGTGAATCTCTCTTTGTAATAAAGGTACATAACTCGAATGTACTTTCCTACTGTTTAAAGGTTTATTTGTTTCTTTATTGTCATATACCGAAGTACACTTTTTTATATTTCCATTCTTGTGATAAGAAATAAAAATATAGTCGTTTAGTTTTTTAGTTTTCATCGTTTATAAATTTAACTCCAAATAATTCTATTATTTTTCTATTGTTCTTTGATCCGTTATATGAAATTCCATTGTCTTTTGCATATTTAGGAATAGTTTTTAAGCTCGTATAAACTGAAATACGTTCAATAAATTGAACTAAATCTAGCTCATCTTTCAACATACACTTGTAAGTATATTCTTCTATTTTATCAATATGCTTAGTGTTTATAGTGTCTTTCATGTGGTTCAATTTATTGAATTGAGCTTATATGTAGTTGACAGCAACACCTCAACTACACTTTTTATTAAGCTCTTTTAACTTCTTATTTAGTAAGTTGTTAGATGTTCTACATCTCAAATACCTTTTTCTCTCATTATAGTATTTTATTCCCATAATAACAAAGCATATAAATAGGAATCCTATTATTATTAATTCTCCTTTCATAATCCTATTTTTTTAAAATCCATTCGTTAATATTACTCGTTTTACTAAGTCGCTCTTTTGCTTCTTCTACTGTATCGTAATACAAAGTTATTTTAGCATTTAGCGTTTTGTGTACGAATACTTGTTTTTTCGGTTTGTTGTAGATTTCGTTTATCTGTTCTTTCATGTTACCGAAGTGTATGTCTAATAAATTTTCATTCATAATATTTAGTTTTTATATTTAGTTACCTATAAAGGTTGCAACCCTTTGCCGATTTCTCGGTAGATGCCTTGCAATTAGGAAATAGGTAATACTTAATTCTATACGCTAGTTAATAATTAAGTTAATTTTTATATTGCGTAAAAACGCTTTTTTGAAGCCCTAAGTAGTTTTAATCCTTAGTAGCTCGGTAGTCTAATTTCTTAGGCTAAGGGTTTGCAAGGTTCTTAGCGTACCTATGAACTATTTTCGTGTCATTCACTCTACGAAGCATATTTTTAAAACCTGCTCAATGGTTTTGATAGTTCAAATGTATAACACCTTTTTCGTTTACGCAAGGAAATTGTGAAAAAAATGTAAATAAATACTATTTTGGATAAAATAATATCATTTACAGTTAAAATACTATTAAAATAACACGTTATTATTTTGTTTTTGTTATTAAAAGGGTTAACTTTGTAGTAAACACAACTAATTATGAATGAAATAGAACTAAGAAAAACCGATAAAGAGGATCATTACAGATTATTTGTTAATGGCGTGGATGCTTTTGGAGAACATGAGAGAAGTGTTTGGAGACACTTTATACAAGTAATTGATAATACTATATACCAATACTAATATGAGTGATTCTAAAAACCGTCATAGAATGAATGACTTTACCGCTAAGAAATTAGGGTTAAAGTTAAACAAGTCTAAAAGATATCGATTAAATAAAGAGCAAAAGAAAGCATATTCTAATCTATGTATGAGTAAACCTATTAAAAGACTTTTTTTTGACATAGAAACAAGTCCAATGATTGTTTATTCTTGGCGAACAGGATGGAAAATAAACTTGCATACAGACAATATAATACAAGATTGGAAAATTATTTGCATATCTTATAAATGGGAGCATGAAGATAAGGTAAGGAATTTAACGTGGGATAAAAACCAATGCGATAAGAAGATGTTAGAGCAATTTATTGAATTAGCAAATACTGCTGACGAAATAATAGCACATAATGGAGATAGGTTTGATATTAAGAAAATAAGAACAAGATGTATATATCATAGAATACCAACGTTCCCAAAATACAGAACTTTAGACACTTTAAAGAAAGCTAAAAGTGGTTTTTCTTTTAACTCCAATAGATTAGATTACATTGCTAAGTTTTTAGGTGTTGGCGCTAAGTTAGAACACGAAGGTTTTGATATGTGGGTTAAATGTCTTAAAGGAGATAAGAAAGCACTAAAAGATATGGTTAAATACTGTGATATGGATATTATAGTATTAGAGGATGTTTATTTAACTATGCAGTCTTATATTAAACCTAATACACACGCTGGGGTTATAAATGGTGGAATGAAATATAGTTGTCCTACTTGTGGGAACGATGAAAATATTACACTACTTAAAAATGACGTAACAGAAAAAGGAACTATTAGTAGAGTTATGGAATGTGATAGCTGTGGTCATAACTATAACATAAGTAACAGTAGCTATAAGAATTTAATATCTTTTAAAAATGATATATAAAATACAACTAGGATTTGAGAATGGCTTTTATGTAGCTTATTTAGTAAAGCATGACGAGTTTGAAACAGATGCGTTAATAATAGGAGAGTTAACAAACACTGATTTAGACGACTTAATAGACTCAATACCTTATGAATGGAAAGAACGATTAACTAACTTTTTAAACAATTAATGAAAAGCACACAAACACACTACGATAGTACTAAAGATTACGATCTTATAGATGTAATAAAAGACTATAATCTAAATTTTAACAGAGGAAATATATTAAAGTATGTTGTAAGAGCTGGAAAGAAAAAAGACGAATTACAAGACTTGTTAAAAGCACAAGATTATATTAACAGAGAAATAGAATTTTTAAGAAATAGTTAAAACTAAATAAAATGGAAGTAACAGGAAAAATTAAACTAATTAACGAAACAGAAACTTACGGTACATTTCAAAAAAGAAGTGTAGTAGTAGTAACAGACGAACAATACCCACAAACACTATCATTAGAATTTGTACAAGATAAATGTAGTTTACTAGACAAGTATAAAAAAGACGACAACGTGAAGGTCTCTATAAATTTAAGGGGCAAGGAATGGGTTAACCCTGAAGGTGTTGCAAAATACTTTAACACAATACAAGGATGGCGTATAGAGAAAGTAGAAGAATCTGAAATACCATCAGCAGAACAGTTTCAGCCACAAACACAAACAGCAGAACAAGACGATTTACCATTTTAATACACAACTAAATGAAAGGCATAGATAATATATCACAAATAGATAGAGACGATTTATTTCAAACGTACATTGAACTAATAAACCCACCAACCAACATGATCAAGGAGTTTAAGAGTGAGTTTTATAAATCTTTAATATTTAGAGATATAAAGTTTATGCCTTATTGGTTAGTATTGGAATTAAAAGAAAAAGGATACAATACAGATTAAATATGAAAGACGTAACAAGTATTACATTAATAATAATATTGTCATATATATTAGGGGTATATATGGGATTTAGAAAAGGTAAAAAAGATATTGTATCGAATAAGTTAATAGACCCTTATAAGATAGAGTACACTAAAGTAGATGGTAAAATAGTAAAGACATTTTATTATAGGCAAGATTAAAAATAATTTAGTATATTTGTATTAGTTTTTTTCATATTAGATTTTCCCACCTATTAACACTGTTAGGGTGGGTTTTTTAAATTATAACAGTAAATGATAACAAAAACAGAAACAAGACACCAAAGAACAAAAGAGAGAATATCTAAGTATGTTAGCTTAGGTCAATCACTTAGAAACAAGAGAAAACACTAATTGTTTAATTTTTTGTACTTTTGATTAAACAAGATATTTCAACATGGGTACACACGGAGGAAAAAGAGAAGGTGCTGGAAGGAAACCAAAAGCGGATGAGCAGAAACTTATAGAGAAGCTAACACCTCTTTCAGATAAAGCATTTAAAGCATTAGACAATGCTATAGTAGATGAAAAGAGTTGGGCGCTAAGATTATGGTTTGAGTATATGTACGGAAAGCCAAAAGAAAAGATAGAAGTTACAAAGATAAAAGAACAGCCTTTGTTCGGAGATGAGTAGCTTTATATATACTACAGCTATACGTAAACTACGTAAGCTAACTAAACGTATTAAAATTATACCTGGGGGGACTTCTGCTGGTAAAACGTTTGGTATATTACCAATACTTATAGATAGGGCAGCAAAGAGAAAGGGTTTAGAGATTTCTGTTGTTTCAGAGTCTATTCCTCATTTAAGACGTGGTGCTTTAAAGGACTTTGAAAAGATAATGCGCTCAACTAATAGATGGATAGACGTTAACTTCAATAAATCTTTACTTAGATACACTTTTGTTAATGGTAGTTATATTGAGTTTTTTAGTGTAGACCAACCTGATAAGTTAAGAGGTGCAAGGAGAAATATATTATACATAAACGAGTGCAATAATGTTGATTTTGAGAGTTACCAACAGTTATCTATACGTACTTCTGATGAAGTATGGTTGGACTATAATCCTACGCATGAGTTTTGGGTACATACAGAGTTAATAGAAGATGAGGACAGTGAGTTACTGAAACTAACCTACAAAGACAACGAAGCTTTAAGCGACTCTATTATTAAAGAGATAGAGAAAGCTAGGGAAAAGGCTAAAACTTCTGATTATTGGGCTAATTGGTGGCAAGTGTATGGATTAGGTAATGTGGGTAGTTTAGACGGTGTTGTTTTTGATAATTGGAAAACAATAGATAAATTGCCAAGTGAAGCAAGATTAATTGGAATAGGTTTGGATTTCGGTTACACTAATGACCCTACAGCTATAGTAGAAGTATATAAATACAATGATGTTAGAATACTTAACGAGGTGTGCTACAGAACAGGAATGGTAAACAATGATATATCTAATACTTTGCCAAGAAGTGTTAAAGTGTATGCTGATAGTGCAGAGCCTAAGAGTATTGAGGAGATAAGAAGAACAGGTGTCTACATACTTCCTGTTAAAAAAGGTAGAGATAGTATTATGTTTGGTATATCTACAATGCAATCTCAAAACTACTTAGTTACGTCTAATAGCTTGAATTTAATAAAGGAGTTGAGGTCTTATACGTGGGATAAAGATAAAAGTGGAAATAAGTTAAACAAACCTATAGATAAGTTTAATCATGCTATTGACGCTGTTAGGTATCACGAGATGATGGATATAGGTATAAACGAAAAAATGTTCTTCTTTTAACGCATATCGATTTTTTTTATTACTTTTGAGTTTTATATAAACTTTATTTATAATGGCAAAATTGTCTATTAGAAACCCTTTCTTTTTTAAAGATGTAAAGCAAACGTTTAATAAATATAACGACGCTTTCTTTAGTTGGTTAAGCAATTCTTATACTTCATACGACACTAAAGGAAAAACATACATAGAGAAAGGATATAATATAAACCCAATAGTATACTCTGTAATATCTCAAAGAGCGTCTAAATTCGCTTCTGTTCCTTTCAATGTTAAAAAGATAAACGACGAGCAACAAAAGAGATTAAGAGATAACTTGATAAAATCAACCAACTATGATTTAACACCTCAACAAGAGGTTAAGAGATTGCTGTACGAATCAAAGGCTTTTAACGATGAGTTTATAGAAATGCCATTAGAAAGACCTAATCCATTACAAACGTGGAAAGAGTTTAAAGAATTAGTAGAAACGTTTTTATGCCTTAATGGTAATGCTTACATCTATTTGTTGTCTCCTGATGGTGGTGCTGATGCTGGAGAACCAATAGCTTGGTACTTGCTACCATCGCACTTAACACAAATAGTTATAAAAGACAATGTAGATTTATTAGGTTTAGAAAACCCTGTAGATTATTATATGTTAATAGAAGGGGAGTCTTATATTAAGTTCGAAGAAGAAAATGTGGTGCATATTAAGTACTCTAATCCTAACTTTGACATGAATGGATCGCACTTATATGGTCAATCTCCATTAAGATCTGCGTTAAAGAATATACAGTCAAGTAATGAGGCTTTAGATTTGAATGTTAAGACAATGAAAAGCGGTGGTGCTTTTGGGTTTGTTCATGGAAAAGGTGTGCCATTAACACCAACACAAGCTACAGAGATAAAGTCAAGACTTAAAGAAATGGATAGCGATTCAGGTTCATTAGGTAGAATAGAGGGTGCTTCAGGAGAATTAGGATTCACTAAAATAGGATTATCTCCAGAGGAATTAAAACTATTTGACTTCTTAAACTTTGATACTAAGCAGATATGCAATGTTTTAGGTTGGTCTGATGTGTTACTTAATAATGACGCTAGAGGCGATTATGGAGGAACTATACAAGAGATAAAAAAATCTGTTGTTACAGATACTATACTACCTGATTTAGATTTATTTGATAACGCTGTAAATAGTGAAATACTGCCTAGATATAAAAAGTATAAGGGTTATATTATAGAGCATGATTTTACGGAACTACCTGAAATGCAGAATGATATTGCTAAGATGAGTGAGTGGTTAGGTAAGGCTTTAGATAGGGGAGTTATCAATAGAAATGAATACAGATTAGCTATTAAGTATAGTGCTTTAGAAGATGATAACATGGACACTTATACTGTGGCTTCTGATATAATGACATTAGACCAAGCAATAAACGATTTTCCGTTAAACCCACCAAATGAGGAGACAATATAGAAAACATATATCTTGCTTTTATCTTAATTAATCGTTATATTTACTTTATGAATAAAAAAGAAATATATAAAGATGTTATAGGTTATGAAACTCTTTACAAGATTAGTAATTTAGGTAATGTTAAAAGTTTAGATAGGTTGATTAAATGTCCTTTAAATGGTAATAGATTAATAAAAGGAAGATTATTAAAATCTGGTGATAATGGTAATGGTTATTTAAAAGTACATTTATCTAAAAAAGGAAAAGTATCTAAAAAGTATGTACATCATTTAGTTGCTGAATCTTTCTTAGGATATAAGAAAAAAGAAAGAACAATAGTTATAGACCATATAGATAATGATAGAGCAAATAATAATGTTGTTAATCTTCAAATTATAACACAAAGACAAAACACAATAAAAGACACCATTAATAAAACAAGTGATTATAGAGGTGTTCACTTTAATAGTAAGATTGGCAAATATGAAGCAAAAATATACTATAACAACAAAAGCCATTACTTAGGTGTTTTTAACAATAATAAAGATGCTCACAATGCTTATGTTAAAGAGTTAAATAAAATAACGTGAGAAAGCAATACAGGAAGCAGTGGATGCGTTGGCATAAAGGTTATGAGAAATATGCAGTAGTTAAGTTCCAACGAATGTTTAAGGAATTAGCTAACAATATTCCTTTAAGTGCTTTAACTGAAGATAACTACGAGTTTATTGTAGAGAGTTTTGTACCTGTTAAGGTGTTTTTTGATACTTATCAAGAGGTTTATAAAGAAGTTGGATTTACTCATGGTAAAAGAGTAGGTAAGCAGATAAACGCACAAATAAAAGTAATTGAATCTAAAGACTTTACATTAGATAGCTTTATAAGTAGATTTGAGCGTGATATTATTAGTTTTATAATTGATAATGGTGGAGTTAGAATTAGAAGTGTTAGACGTAATTATATACAGTTTATTAATGAGATTATAGCAACAGGGTTAAACGATGATAAAACTATCGAACAAATCACATCGCAGTTGCAAAAGCTATTTAAGTCTCGTAAATGGTATCGTTGGCAAAGTTTAAGAATAGCGAGAACAGAAACTACAACAGCAGCTAATTTTGCAGCGGTAACAGCAAGTAGAGTTAGTGGTGTTGTAATGGTTAAGGAATGGATAAGTAGTTTAGACGCTAGAACAAGGCGACCACCGCACTCTCATTTTGACCATTATGATATGAACGGAGAAAGAGTCGCATTAAATAAAGATTTTGACGTTAGTGGTGAAAAGATGAGTTATCCAGGAGACCCAAAAGGAAGTGCTGGGAATGTTATTAATTGCTATTTACCTAATAACTTTATTGAAAGTAATATTATAGAGGGGCAAAAATCATTCTATTCTGGTGAAGCAATCGAAATTATAACGAGGAGAGGTGAAAGACTTTCCGTTACGCCCAATCATGGCATACTTACCACAAATGGATTTGTCAGAGCTAAGGATGTTCAAATAGGAGATAATCTTATTTGTAATAGATTCATAAAGAATAGGGTTTTGAGATTGGTCAATAATTACATAAAGAAGAAATTGTTTTCTGTTCAAGATGTATTTAATTCTCTTAATATTCTTTGGTTTTCTAAGAGATTGATGGTTATTGGATTGGATTTCGATACAGATGGGAAATCCATGGACGGATATATCAATATTGTATATCCCAAAGTTTTTTTGAATAAAACTTTTATACCCAAGGTAATTAAGTATTTCACTGATTTCAGTTTCATGCAATCCTTTTTTAAAAGCATTGAAATAAGCAGATTTAGCTCTTTTAACTTTTTCAGAAGTAGAAACAACTCTACCTCTAGTAGATTCATGAGCTTTTTGCACTTGTCTTTTCCTTTGTTGTTCAGACATTTTAGACCACTTAATACGTTCACTATCGGATTGGCTTCTAAGATTAACTCCAAGAGATTTAAAACGTCTAGCAAGGGTAATTCTAGTGATTCCGATTTCCTTAGAGAGTTGATTAAGACTGATTCCACTATAATATCTTTTGATGACGTTATCGATATTAGGTATTTCGATTTTTCTGGACATGTATATGATTTTAGTAGTTATAATGGTGTAAATATAGTAAATAATATCTACACTAGCAATTGTAGATGTACGGTAGCGCAAATCCCTAAGAGGGATAAGGATGGTAAGTTAATTAGAATAACTAATTAATAAAAACAAATCAATAAAACAACCACTATAAACAAATTCTATACTAAGAAATCATA
>PEAW01040383.1_pt1 | contig 10744 bp, 6 predicted proteins | sample 1430331 | NCBI WGS metagenome assembly PEAW01 (sample SAMN07709108, study PRJNA374926) | Mollusc metagenome, whole genome shotgun sequencing project. | isolation source: combination of 3 Haliotis diversicolor samples: VC2003, Pt131, and Pt118... | host: Haliotis diversicolor | place: China:Guangdong... | reverse complement strand
TACCAGAAATAGGTATTGAAGTATTATCATCATATTTAACTACTACCTTATAATGAGAGTTACCAATAACATTTAAACTTATTTCTGATAATGTTGATATAGGATAGACAATTCTAAATGAATAAAATGGATTGTTAACATTATTTAAAGTTGTAATATGGTCTTCTAAATCATCATAAGTATTAGCTGAACTAACTCTTGCAAGAAGTTCTTCCAAATCAGCAATAGGGACTCATACAAAAGGAGCATTTACAATATTAGCACTATTTTCACCAACTGTTTTTCCAAGTGTTTGTCCTACTAATGTATCACTGGGGATGGAGTATGGTACAGTCCCATCATTGATTTCCTTATAAGTTACTCCAGATTTAAAGAATGTATTAATCTTAGAAATATCTTGAACTGTAGATGATGTAACTTTAACATCAGCATCCCTTACTACTAATCTGTAGTCATTGTTAGAACCAGCATCATCTCTCATTTGAGAATCAGCAGTAATTAGATACTCAACATCAAGACTTGGATCATCTCTTAAAAGAGCTACTATCTCATCAGCATATGGGACTGGTGGGTATCCTCTAAAGAATCCACTCTTAGCAATAGTAGCTGATAATGAATAACCAGCTCCTTGTTTGTTTACTTCTGACCTACCTTCATTGTAGTAATCCTCTATCTCTTCATTAGTTAAAGCATAATAGAACACAGGATCATCTAAGTTTTCAAATACTGATTTAGGTATCTGGAATGCTCCAGCTGCATTGCTCTCCCAACCAGAGTTATTGATAAAGGTTCAAGGATTAGGGCGTCCTATAGCAGTAGCTCCTGGAGATGTAATCATAGCATTTTGAGCACTTACTAAATCACCAGTATTCAGTTGTGGCGCAATACTTTTAGCATATTTATAATCAATTACATATATTTGTCCAGCTGTTCTTGTATTGAAACTACCCTCATAGTAGAAAATTGTTTCATTAGAACCATTCTCTTCTAAATATGTTCCAGAAGATACAGTTTCAACTGCAGAATATTTAAGATTGAACTTAATACTTGGACTATCATTTAATTTGTACATTTCAGAACCATCAGCTCCTTTTGAAAAGTGAGACATTTTAAATGTAGCAGTTGCTGGGAAATAAGCTTCTGAATCAAATGTTCCCCCATACTGGAATGAGTAGTTAGAGAATACTTGTTTACAGAATAAGTTTAATGAAGCATAAAAGTATTGTCATTGATCTTCAGATGGAGTATGAGTAGCAGTTTGGATATTACCAACTGGATTGTTCGAATCAATTTCTCCATAGTATTCACCTGATTCTAGAGCAACTCTTGTTGTATCAATTAGATTTTGCATTTCAGCTGCAATTCCCTTAGAATCTTTACCTTGCATTCTCTCTTTTCAGTATCATCCAGCAGATGGAGTTATAGTCGTACTTGGAGATCCAGGAGCATGTCCGGCTTCTAGAACACCAGCAAAATTAATTTGAACCATATGTGAAATAGCTAAGATATTTTTAAACAGTGCATACAATGGGTCACCTAATTCATAGTTTAAATCAAATGAAGACTGTGTAGTCTTAAGTTGGTAGTATGGATGTAAGAACTTATCAGCTCAAGGAAGATAAGATTTTGCATTCTTTCCACTAGTTGACATAATATTTACAGGTACTGGGATGCAGGTATTATCTACATCCGAATCTGTTGCTCTATTATTCTCAAAAATACTATATTCTGATAATAATGCAGTTGGTTGAGTCATAGATAGGGTAACTCCTGTAATAGTTTTACCTGATTTATTTTGAGCTGCAACGAATTTAATCCTATTATTTGTATTGAAATTAAGTTCTTCAACAATGTTTTGAAGTTGAACTCTCTCAATCTCTGGGTCATTAGCTTCATCATATTGGTTGTTATTATCAATTAGAAATACTTTCTTAAGATTATCATCTGGATAAAACTCTTCAAAGGTAATAAAGTGTGTATCTTGATTGAAGTCTAAATCGTCCTTTAAGTACCCATAGATGTCCCTGTTATCAATAAGTTGTATTTGAGTTGCTGTTGATGTAAAAAGGTCCTTAAACTCACTTTCTACATACAATACAGACTCCTTAACTTTTACAAAACCAATTATATTTGTTACATTATCAGATTCATTGAATAAAAATGGAGTTGATGGGTCATCAAATCTTGTCATTTTGTATATTCAGATAGGTATTTGCTGTTCCTGAGGAAACCTAAGCGCAATATCATTCTTAGATCTCTCATTCTTTAAATTTAATTCAGCAATTTGTGTTAAAACTTTATTATTCATAATAAACTCCTTTATATAACAATTATACCATAAAAAGACATAAAAAAAGACATACTAGTCTTCTTTTTTCAAATATCTATCAAACTTATCAGAGTCCCATATATGAGTCAGTAGCAACATAACCCCTGGATGATTTACATTTAAAGCATAAAGCTCTTTAGCTGTGGGAATTCTCCCAAACACTTCCATACATCAGTGATGAGCTCTTCTGTAAGTTCTCTCTTCATTTGTTATTCTTTCTATATTTTTAACCATAATTATTTCCTTCTTTGTTTTTCAGACTTTCCAACTGTCTACAATATAATTATACCATATTTTTAAAGATTTGTTAGAAATTTGTTAAATATTTTTCTGGAATGATAGTATGCGCACTGTAGTGCTTCTGGAGGAGAGAGATATGTCCAGTGTTCTATTACTAGCATATACCCTTATCCCAGGACGAACTTTCATTCACCAATTTATTATAGGTAAGTGCAGACTTAACCTACAACCTATAGTATATCAAAAAAATATAATCAGCTGATTATCGCAAGTATTCTGCTTTAACCATTTATACTGACCAACTAACTTATAACTCACCAACCTAAGAATCCACTCAAGTCCAGTTCACAGTTGTTACCTCTTTGTGTTTGAAATGATTCTACTTTAAAAAGAGTTACAAGGTTTTTGGATTTTTACTATTCAGTTATATAGGAGTTTCAACTTCCTATACTATAATTATACCACAAAAAAAGATTTTTGTTAGAAATTTCTCAAAAAGTTTTGTTATTAAAAAATAACACACATAGAGTGTGTCAGTTTTATTGGTCTTTATTTAGGTATTTATCCTGTTTTTTATTCGTCTGTTTAACAAATAATTTATATTCATCTTGAATAACTACCTTAATATTACCTAGTGTTATCCCAGTAAAGGGAAGTATTAGTTTAATTAAGTTTTTTATCTTTATTCTTAATAGCATTATCCTCCTTCAGCTGTTTTAGGTACTTCATCTTCTCACTTTTGTTTTTCATTTTGATTTCATATTTAGCTAACCTATATTGGTCTTTTTCCTGAGAAGATCTGGTGTCCATAAATTTATGAACTGCATATCCTAAACTTCCTAAGCAGACTGTATTCATTGCTCCAATGATTGTCTCTGTTCTCCAATGGAAAGTTGAGTTTCCACTTGTTGCATCTAGAATTAGAATAGTGAAGAAACCAAGAAGCATTAGTAATCCACCAGCTCCTAGGAATCCAACACAGACCATAATAATCTTTTTAGTTGACCCATTTAAAACTGGGTTGTGTAGTTTCTCTCCCATTATTTACCTCCTTGTAAATCTATAATATTATATTGCTCTTCCAGTACCTGCATAGCTTGTTCTAGAAGAGTTTCATCATCATCAATTGAAGGTGTGACTATGCTAACTTTGCATTTTTGTCATACTTAATAGAAATATTTTTTATTTTTAAAGCACCATGTGTAACTATATTTATAATACCAGAGTTGTTTAAATACATACTACCATAAGAATCAGAAGATTCTGATGATGGATTATCTCCTATTATTTCTAATGAGCTTTTACTAGAATCACCATATACACCAGATAGAGTTAGAGCACCATCAGCAGAACCACCTTCAAAACTAAATTTTGCTGTAAATATACAAGAAGCTAATTGTGCTTTTATAACACCAACATCAGTTGCATCAGTTCACTTTGTTACCCCATCAGTTATCTCATCATCAGAAGTAAAGTAATGTGTAACTCATTCAGGTCCACTACCTCCAGAAGCAACTCTATCATCAACATATTTTTTATTTGCTGCATATAAATCTTGTGTTGGAGTAGGAATTGAAAAGTTATTTGCTGAAAATGATATCAATGCTCCTCTACCTTTATTGAAAATCATAACAATAGGTTTAACTGGAACACTTCATACTTCACCAGAAACATTTGCTGTTGTTGCTGATTTAGCATAACAATATACAACTGCTTTTGTTCTTGTAATATCTTTTACTATGTAATATTTACCTGCTTCTATGGCATTAAAATACTCATCTTGTGTTGTTAAATGTGTTAGATCTATAACTGGATTACTTTTAACTGTTTGAATAACTTCTGTTGTAGTTGATAATGTATCACCATCAGATGTTTTTAATGCACCAATTTTAGTTGCTAGATCAGAACCAATTTTAACCTCATTAATAGCACCAACTATTGATTTACTTGTAGTTGATAAAGCACTGTCTGTCTTGTCTTGCTTACCAGCTAGACCAGTTGTGTTGTGTGCAATAGCAGTTGCATTAGCATTTCCCTTAGCAGTATTAGCAGCAATGTGTGTTGCATTAGTTGCAGCACTAGCTTTATTAGCAGCTACTCCTGAAGTATTAGTTGCAATATGTGTTGTGTTAGTTGCAATAGCAGTTGTGTTTTTAGTAATATTAGTCTTATTAGCAGCAGCTTCATTATAAGCTGTTGTAGCTGTAGCTTTAACTGTTGCAATAGTTGTAGTATTTGCAGTAATAGATACAGTATTTTTAGAAATGTTTGTTTTATTAGTTGCAATATCAGTAACATTCTTAGCAATGCCAGCAGTATTAGTTGTAATCTTACCTTCATTTGCTTTTGATAATGTATCAGCAGCAGTTGCTTTTATGCCAATAGGAGCTAGTTCAGATTTTGTTGCTAACCCAGTAGCAGCTGCTCTAATAACTTCACTTAATTCATTTACCTTAATCGATGTAAAGTCTAGTTCAGTTCCATCACTTCTTGTAAGAGTTAGTATTCCTGCAGTAGATAACTTAGCATACAGAATTTGTATGTCATTTCCTCCACCACCCTCTCTTACTAATTGGATAATCTGAGGTTCAGCTCTGTCTGTTTGTATCAATGCATTAAGTTCAAATGGTATAGTTGCAACACTAGCACTCATTCATACAGTAAAGTCATTTCCTGCAGTGAAGTCAAATGTATTACCATCATCCCCAGTAATAGAAGATAAATCAATATCTGTTGTATTATCTGTTGGGTTTGTAGCAGTACCAGTTATTGTTCCAGTTCATTTTCTATAAGCAGTTACATAATTAGCTGTAGATGTACTTTCTAGAGCAGTTAATCTAGAATTTTGAGTAGTTTGTTCAGTTTTAACATCAGTAATATCCCCAGTATTAGTTGAGATATTAGCAGTATTTGTTGCAATATTAGTTGTATTAGTTGAAGCAACAACTTTAGTTGCATCAGCTTCTGTTTTGTTTGCTTTAACTTCCCCATCCAATGTTGTTAAATGTGTGTTGTCAGTTGCAATGTCTAGTTTATTCTGATCAGCTATTGCTTTAGTTGCATCAGCTTCTGTCTTATTGTTGATTACTTCATTTTCTAATGTTTGAACTTCTTGTTCAAGATCATCAGCTCTAGTAACAAGATTTGATATACCACTAGCATTAGTTCCAATATCAGTTCCATTTTTAGTAATATCACTATTTTGTGTAGTTTGTTTAGCTTTAATAACAGCAATAGAACCAGTATTATCTTCAGCTTCTTGTTGAACGTCTCTTAAAAACTTAGTTCCTTTACCAATATTAGTTTCAGTTTGAGTTAACTCTGTTTTAGTAATAACTTTATTAGTTGCAGTCACTGGGGTAATGACATCATCATCAGTTAGAGCTTTATCAGTAACTTTTTTATTTTCAGCAATATCAGTAGCATTCTTAGTAATATCAGCAGTATTAGCAGCAATTTCAGCGTTGTCTCCATTAGAATTAGATATAATAGACATTTGCTTACTGTTCAATACAAGAGCTTCCTCTGTCTTAAATGATGCTGGAGTAGCTGTTGACACTAGGAATACTATATCCCCAGGAACAGCTTTGGTTTGGTCATACTCAATAGTAGTTCCAGTAGAGTCATATAAGCTTATTTGTCCACCACCATTAAAGGTTGCAACTTGAGCTTCAGCATCAGCAACATCAGCTGCATTGATATCACCTACAACACTCTTATGAGCATTGACAGTTCCATCTTTAATTAGTTGTTCAGCTTTTGCAGAAGAAATAACATCAACTACACCTATTTCAGTATCAAGTTTATTGATTCTTACTTCATCTAGAGCTTCACCAGTTTCAAAACTTGGTTTAACTCAGAATCTAAGACATTCTAATTCATTTACTTGAACACCTAATAGACCAGTATCTTCAATATAAGCTTTAGTTTTATATGTTAAAGAATCATAGTTGATCAGTCAAGGTTGAATAGAGATTGAGAAATCAAATCCAGCTTGCGCTGAGAAATTGACATTGTTCTTAACTTCATAAGGAACATTCAATCTTCAGTTATTAACCTCAGCATAGATTGCTAATTTAATGTTTTCTGTAATTGTTTCTGAGTCAAAATAAGCTTTATTAGCAACATAAAGGAATGCTAATGCTTCTCCAACTAATGGTTGAAATGATTCGTATATAGCTGATGTAAAGTCATTAAATACTCTTTCCTTATATGTATCACCATCTTCACTTGCTGGTTGTTTATACACTGTAGAAGCTCATACAGGGACTTCAAAATCCCCACCATGTCCATTAGCATTGTAATCAGCTAATGTAACTCCAAATTCTAATGGTTTTAATTTAATTGTTGTAGACATATTATTCTACCTCACTTTCTTGATTTATTCCCATTTCTGGGGTAGGAGAGGGGTCAGTCGACTCACTCAGGTTGTCAATAAGTACATTATCAACAGCATCATAGGAGAATGCTATATCTCCAGGAATAGGTAACCCATATTCTTTTAATATTTTAGCAAATAGTTTTCAAGATGATATATACATCCCTTGAATGTTTATAATCTTTTGAGCTTTAACTCCAAATGATGATACAACTTCTGTAGTATGCATATTCTTAGTTCCAGCTCCTCCACCATTTAAATCACCAACCTGTAATCCCTCAATAAGAGAGTTCACCATTGAATCAATTAAACTTCAGAATGCGTCGAAGTATGGTTGGTTATTGATTGATATAATAGGATTTGACATTGATTTGTTAAGTGACTCATTAATCACATTAACCCTACCATCACCCAGTATAGCTTTTTGTTTAGCTGTTGCTTCAGTAGTTCTATTATTAGAAGAACCAATAAACATTATATTTCCACCAGCTAATTTAAGTTGTCCCATTATCTCTTTAAGGATTTTAAATGCAGCTTTTTTATTAGCTTGTACCATTTGTTTTAATACATTGTTGATTGGGTTGTAGAATCATACAATAGGAATTATTTTATGGTCTGAGAACTCTACAAAGCTATTAGGGTTTAGATTAGTCATATCATATTTCCCTTGAATGTTAACCGTTACTGGGGATAGCATATGTAGTACTTTACCATCTTTCTTAATGAATGCAAGTGCTTCTGTATCCATTGGAGCATTGTAGATTAAACTTGTCTGGTTTGAAATAACGTGATATGAACTTTTAATCTCATTACCAGCTCTGTTTGTAGCTATCTTAGCAGTTGAAACAGGTAGTATAACATCAACCTTGTTTAAAGGGTCATCTTCACTGTTTGGTAATACAATAAATGATGAATGATTATCTATAATCTGTCTTGTAAGTAATTCAGCAAACTTCTCTTTAATCCTGTTATTTATAACAAAGTCATCTCACTTATCTCAAGTTGATGATGGAACTACTGCTAGTGGTTGCACTGTAGTTTGTATAACCTTTTCAAAGATACCATCAATTATATTGACAATTTCAGCATCTGTCATATCCATCTTCATACAAGACAGCAATTTGTTTTTCTCATATTGGGTCATCTTGACCTCCTTTAATTTATTTCTTCTACAATAGCATATTCAATAGAGTTAATTAAATCTAAATCATTTTGCTTGTATTTTTCATTTCTAGAACCAGTTCTTGGGTCATCCACAACTGCTTCAAATCTTTCTAGCATTGTAAGTCCAGTAACCTCTTGTTCTAGATTAGTGAACTTGTGATCGATATACTGGATATCTCCATCCAGGAACTTGTCATTGAATCAGTCAATTCTGTTTACAATTTTATTTCAGAATCCTCTAAGAGTAACTGGTTCAATATCATAAAGCTTAGTAGGTATTCCACCAAGTCTAACAAGTGCTGTTTCTGGGTCACTCTCACATACTTCATTAACTGAGTCAATGAAATCATATGCGTGGTAGTCACATCAGACCTTAACTGTCCCAAGGAACAGTTTCTGGAGAGGGAGTAGTATTTGTTTCAGATAGTTATGGACAATCATCTTAGATAATCGTAACTCATTCTGGTGTTGTTCAATCTCAATTCCTCCAAAGAAGATAAATTTGTTTGAACCTGTCTCTTTAAGAACTACTGATAAAGCTGTCTTATCTCTCTTACCTCTATCTAGACCAATCAAGACATTACTGATTTTCATATTCCTAAACTCATCATATGTAATCTCTTTCATCTTTGTGACATCAATTGGATGAGTAAACTCTTGACCAATCGTCTTTCCTGGGACAGCACCATATATAGGTAACCATCTATTGTAGTCAGAAGTTTTGGTAGCAACATAATCTTCCACATTAAATCTATCCTCAGGAATAGCTTTATAAGAGATTCTACCAGTTTTTCTAGCTCTTCCATCTTCACCAGTATAGTCAGCAATTAAGATACCATCTGTTTCAACTTCTTCATCCATTAGATAAATTCTGTTACTTTCAGCAATATCTTTCTTCTCTTGGTTTTTATACCTATCAGAAGCTGGAATTACATTCTCAACGTGGTGTATGAAGTGTTCGTGGTTGAAATCTCAAGTGTTGAATAATCTCACTCTCTGGAAGGATGCACCATATGGAGCTTTTAAGAACCTGTTAACAGATTCAGTGATTGAACTAAGCTTAGTCATTTGCTCACTATCAGTCATTGTTATATGACTATCCCCAGAAGTGGAGAAATCCTCAATGATAAGTTCATCATCTACTTGATGAATAAATATTCCAACATATCCATCAACATCTGTATTAGCTTGGACAGATAAAGCTGCATCTGGTGACTCAGCTGATGAGAAGATAATTGTTCTCCCATCAAATGTAAATGAGTTCACTGACAAGCTAGACTTCAATACTGAATACTCTTCCAGTGAAATCCAACCAGAGTTTCTTATTACTGAGAGAGTAGATCTGATAGCTGGTAGAATTGACCTTGCAATCCTGTTATGGAACTTAACTGTCATAACTGCATTATATCAAGGTATTCTTATAATCATTACTAGCATTAGAATAATCATCTTAGTAGATTTAGATAACCTTCTACAAGTTGCTAGTGTGTACTCATAAGGAGCATCAGGTGAGAATATTGTGAATAGGAATTCCTCAATCATAGGTTTAAGCTTATTATACTCTTTCTTACCTACAATTTGCTTAAAATCTTCCTTAATTATCTTAACACCCTTATTCCACTCCTTTTTAGTAAGTGTATCAGCTGTAAAGTCCCTAAACAATGTTCTTTCTTTTAATTTATTCTCTATTTTATAATAGTCTTTTTTAGTTAATATCATATTTAATTCCTCTCTATTACTATTATACCATAAAACAACTTAAAAAAAGAGATACCACTCCCTTTTTTTAATTAAATACTATGGTTTTGTTGTTACTGGTACTAGTTTAACAGCAGTTCTTAGAACAGCGTCTTTATCAAAATCGACTGTTCCTGGAGTAGCAACCTTATCTTTATACAAGAATTCAAATCCTGTTGATGAAGCTTTATCAGTTCCTGGAAGTAAGAATGCAGCTCTAGCTTCATACATAATTCCATTTAGATCTTTAGGTCCAGCATACATTGCAGTTGGGATAAGTGGTGATTTACCCAAGAATGTAGCTCCAATGAAAGCATCTGTTCCAGCTGGTAAGTAGTTAGCAAATTGAATTCTAACTCCACCCCAGTTAAGTTCATTGATGATTCCATCTGAGAATACTTTCTGTGTCATATTACCTGCAAGTCCAGCAGCAGTTACAGCAGCTAGCATCTTAGGTCCAGCAGTAATAACGAACTGTTCAACTGTTAATTGGTCAATACCTTGATCATTGTCAATTGCTTTAGTCATTAACAGAACTCTCTCTACTAGTGTTTTTAGAACTCTAATAGCAAAGTCTCTTTCAGATTCTGTAGCAGCTTTTTCAGTAATATCAAGTGTTTCAGCATTTTGTACCAATGTAGCAAATCCTGTTCTTGCTTTGTGCTTCATAGCTTGTGGTAAGTAGTTAGTTAGTTTAACTGATAGTCAGTTAGCTAATCCTTGTACATTTACCTCAGCTACAGTCAATTCTTCTTGATTTCCAGCATGTGAGTTGATATAGATAGTTGCAGGGTCAGCTTGTGCTGCATTAGATTGTGCAGAATATACAGCATCTCCTGTTAGTAAGTCTCTTATAGTATTTTTGAAGTAAGTAGCAGAAGCTCCCTTACCTTGTA
>PEAW01040427.1_pt1 | contig 10911 bp, 7 predicted proteins | sample 1430331 | NCBI WGS metagenome assembly PEAW01 (sample SAMN07709108, study PRJNA374926) | Mollusc metagenome, whole genome shotgun sequencing project. | isolation source: combination of 3 Haliotis diversicolor samples: VC2003, Pt131, and Pt118... | host: Haliotis diversicolor | place: China:Guangdong... | reverse complement strand
TGGTGTATCTGAATTAAGGAAAGCTCTTGGAGTTCCTTTTTTTCATAAAAGAGTTTCTTCATAACCAAGTATATCTAGGAGTTTAGTTTTATCTAATTCTGTTTTTGAATAAGCAGTACCAATTTTTTCAAACTTTTTAGCTGCAGATTCATCTGTTTCAATTGTTCCATCTGTTGAAGATAGATCATCACCATCAGATGTTTTAAGACCACCTAGACGACTAAGTAGCTGAAGTTCTGGACTTAACTCTGTTCTAGTCTTAGTTGAAAAGTCTTGAGCATCCTTAATATATCCAGCTCCATCTTTACCAGGATCGCCTTGTGGTCCTTGAGCACCAGTAGCACCAGTAGCTCCTTGAGCACCAGTAGCTCCTTGTGGTCCAGTATCACCCTTTTCACCTTTATCACCTTGTGGTCCTTGAATACCTTGTTTACCTTCAGCACCTGTTGCACCTGTAGCTCCTTGAGCACCAGTAGCGCCAACTGGTCCTGTGTTACCTGGTATACCTTGATCCCCTTTTGGTCCTTGTTTACCTTCAGGTCCAGGTACAAGTTCGATAACTTGTCTACCATCTTCGATAACAGGATTACCATCATCGTCGAAGATAACTGTAATCTTATCTAGATCATATTCGTATCAAGCATCTTCGGCAGTCTTATAAAGTCTATCTTGAGATAACAATAGACCAGAGATGTCAGTTGTAGCTTCAACTCCTTGTCCAGAATATTGTGATCCATTTTTAATTTCTAGATCACCATCAGTAATTACTCCTTCAATTTGACCAAGTACTGTTTCAATAATACCTTCGGTTACATCTTGTACTGCAACCAATTGATTCCATGAGAATTTAGTTAGGATCTTGTTAGTATCAAGATCTCTTTTAATGATAGCTAAAGCTTTTGTAGCTTTGATATCAATGATGCGTTGAAGTACGGCATCCTTGACATTACCACTATCATCTAGTAATTCGAAGTTCTGAATTTCAGAATCCAACACTTTGAATTCACCATAGCCAAAACGTTTAGATTGTTCGAACGTTGATGGTGTAATTTTTAAATCACTTGCTTTAATCATAAGCACCTCTTTTCTTAATTATATATTAGAATAAACCATTTCCTTTTTTAAACCCACTAGCTCCATCGAATTTGACATATCCAAATGTCATCAATTTAGCTGTTCTTTGGTATTGGCTTAATTGTCTTTTAGCTGTGATAGATTTAGTTCTACCTTGAATACCAGCTTTACGTTGCACTGATCTTGCTTTATCCAGTGTAACAACTCCTACTTCATCGATCAAGTATCTAAAGTCGAAGTTACCTTGTAGATAAGTATGTCCCTTAGAAGTCTTTTGGAATCCTCTAGCTGCAGCAATACCTCATCTACCTGCAAGTACTTTACCAAGTTTGTGAGCCCATAATCTATTCGATGTTTCAATTGTATTATCAACTCATTGTTGCATGTAGTCACCTTTGGCAAAATCTCTTATAACTCTTTCAAAGGCGGCAGGTCCTGCTAATATGTTTCTTAGTTCACCTAAAGATACAGGTCCTAGTACAGAAGCTAAATCAGAAACTAGAGAATCACCTGATCCATTTCTAGCTAAAGCAAACCTGTTGATATAGAATGATCCTACTGATCCACCATATCCTACACCTTCAGCAAATTGCAATGCAGTTTCAAGAGTTACAGGTGATATAACTCTAGGACGAGGTATACGTCCATTTCTTGATGGTTTAAATATAACAATCATTATGTACTCCGATGGTACAGGAGTTTCGATTAAACGATATCCTTCAATTCACTTCGAAACAACTGGAATCATTTTGACCCGAGAAGATTTATAAATCTTAGATCCTCACTTACGTCAGAACTTGGATAATTTCTTACCAAACTTCTTATAGAGTCCAATATTAATCTTCTTACCACCAATGATTGTCCTATCGCCTATTTGAAGTAATGGTTCATCTGTAGTTAAGAAGTGTGCTGCTTTAGTTCATACCTTTCTAGCCGCAAGGTTAGGATCAGCTCATCTAAGAGCATTAACGATCTGATTATATCTCTTGGATCTAGAAATAGAACTTAAGGTTACACCTTCAACAACCGATGGAATGTTTTTAGTTGTTGTTCTAACAATAGCTCTAGCTTCTACTTTGGATAACTTAATTTCATTGTCCAATAGTTTTTGTCTTATGTCTGATGCTACTTTGTTGATCTTAAGTGTTTGTCCTTCTGCATTGTTAACTAAGTTTAAGATCTCTTTTTTAGCTAAGGAAACATCTTCTGATGCTAGAGTTGCACTAAAGATATTTGGATCTCTAGTTAACTTAATGTTTTCTAGTTGACGTATTCTAGTTTCAATTTGAATTCTTTCCTCTACTGTTTCAGCAACACTTAGAAGTTCCTTTTGTCGTGCAATAGCTTCTTCTGCTCTATTAGCTAAACGAATAGATGCTGCTCTTCTTCCTTTTACAATTCCACGGATAGGAGTAAAAGCAAGCCCAAAGTTTAAGATTTCATTAACTGGATCAACAGTATCTTCTTGGAAGTCTACACCTAGGTTAGCAAAAGCTTCACCTAGACCTAGACCTACAGATCCTTTAACTGTTTGACCAAGCCTTAATGTATTAGCAGTGGCAGATGCTACTTCTGTTGCAGATGCACCTACTTCTTCAGCAACTCCTGTTACAAGTTCAGCTGCTTCAATACCTGTAGTAATTTCTTCAGCTCCAATTGTTGCTGCTGCTGCTTCACCTGCTACAGGAATAAATGAAAGTGCAATAAATCCAAGTGCAATAGCTACACGTTCAAAAACTGATAGGGCAGTATCAGCTGTTGATGATCTCTTTTCTTTAACTTCACCTGAAGCTAATCCAAGTGGTTTAAATCCATTTCCATATATTATCGGCATACTCTAATTATAAAATGAAAAAATTACCACAAGGGTAATTTCTTGTTATTTAGTTTCCTGCTTTAGCTTGTTCGTCTTTTTGTTCAGTATCAATAAGTTCGAATTTAGCATTAGGGAATAAGGTTTGAAGTTCGGCAAATTTTTGTTCTGATTCTGTTGCTTCAATCTCTAGAACTACTCTAGTATCCTTTTCGTCTGCAAGTGATGCATCAGTTAAGAATGTATGAATTCCTTCTATGGCTCCAGCATAAAGACCTGCTTCGATTCCTGTAATACCTTCAATATATTTAATTACTTTCATATAGCCTCCTTCATATTTATTATAAAGAAAAACACCCTAAAGTGTTTTTTTGAAAAGTTATTAGTTTCCAGCTGGAGCACCAATTGTAACTTTAATAAATCTTGAAAAGTTAATGTATGGTGTAACTGTAGTATCGTATCCACCTGAACCTTCTAGAAGTTGAGCTCTAGTTGGTTTAGTTGGGTGATCGAATAGTAGGAATGATTCAGGAAGTTCTTCACCTTTAATAACTGGTGAGAATTGTCCTGTACCTGAAATTTCGATATCGAATTTAGTTGCATTGTCATCCATGTATGGATCAAGAATAACTGGAACAGCATTGATCATAGCAACTGGTTTACCTGATTTAATTTGGTCTTCAGTAGCACCTGTGTATTTAAATCTAGGATCGTGCGACATATCAACAAGAAGTTCTTCTTTAACTGTTACTTTAGCACCAATGTTACGACCTGATCTTCCATATGGGAAACCTGAGAAGGCAGAACCTTTAGCTCCCATTTTTCTTTGTTCAGCAATTTTAGCAAAGATTCCATCAATGATTTGAGTTGAGATAAACTCTTTTTCATCTTGTGTAGTCGCAGCTTTAGCAATTGTAATTGTTGAAAGAAGTACAGGAGCATCTTTAGTTTTATCGTCTTCTGATGAAACAAATTTATCAAACTTAGTTGATTTACCTGAAGCAGAAATATCTGAATCGATAGTAGTGTAGTAAGCTACAGCTTTATCTTCTCTAAGGTCAGATTGTAATGAACCTAGGTCATCAATTAGTTTACCTTCAGTAACAGCTGGATCTTTTTTCTTATCGTAAATGAATCCAGCATCTCATGATTTATCCATTTCAAATTCAAATTTATCTTTTTTAGATTTTTTGAAGTTAGCAGTTGAAACAGCACCAATTGTTTTTCCACCAGCTGCATTAGCATCTTCGTGGATTCCATTTGTAGTAGCAAACTTGTTCAAGTGTACTTTTCTGTTTAGTAGATATTTAAATCCACCTTCAGGTGTAATTGTAGTTTTAATTGTTGAGTATTTACCTTCTGTTACTGGAGCTTCAGCAACTTCAGGGTACACACCAATAACTGGAGCTGTAATATCAATTGCACCTTCAATACCTGCATTACCTGCAGCGGAACCAGTAGTCATACCAGTAAGTAGTAGCGTTTTTTTAGCCATTTTATTTCCTGTGCCCTAAACCTCAAGGGCGCATAGGTCTTTATGCTTTTTTAGCGAAAATACCTAGATCACCAGGACGGTAAGTTTCAGTTGCTTTAGCAGCACTTTCACCATTTCCTCCAGTTTTTTCAGTTATAGGAGGAAGCCCATTTGTGAATCTATCTTTGTATTTAGTTGAGATATCTTTGATCTTAGCATTAAATGCATCGTCTTCCATATCTTGAGTTAGACCGTTAGCATCAACGATTAGTTCAAAGTCTGAATCGTTTAGCTTGGCTAGAGTTTCATTCTTTCTTAGTTCTGAAAGTTTATTTGTTCTCTTAGCAGCGTCTAGTATTTTTTGATCTTCATCAGAAAGCTTTCCAGCTTTAGCTAATTTAGATTTGTATTTTGACTCAGCAGCAGATCTAGCACCAGCTGCAGCGGCATTCTTCTCTGTGTCTAAGTCTTGTTGAGTAAAGTACTCATTTTTGTTTAATTTAGCTTGGATATCTTCGAATGTAGATTCTTCAGATAAACCTAAAGCTTTTAAATCGATTTTCATTTTTCCCCTTCATACGGCGAAAGGCGCCGAACTATGATTGCTGTCAGGCCATAGAACCCTACACAATTATTATAATGAAAAAATTACCAGTTATTAAAGAATAACAAAAATAAGCTCTATAAGCTTATTCCTAGTTTAGTTCTTGTTTCATCATTCTTAGATGGAAGTTCAATACGTGGAAGTAGTTCTTTACCAGTAACTTCATTGTCATTCGCATCTTTGTGTTTATAGTTGATAACAATATCAACATAGTTACCTAGAATGAATGATAAGTAGATCCTATCAATAGATTTAATTTTTACAACAGGTGTATTTTTGTCATCCCTAAAATCATCTGATATAGAAAATGTACGTTTCCATGTTGCACTATCTGTGAATTGTTGGATCATATTGAAATATGTTCCTTTGTTGTATGTAAGAGTTTTATTTACAGCTCCATGTTCTGTAATTTTAATCTTGTATTCTACAACAGCACCTTCTCATCTTTCTACTTGTGTATCTAATTCGTTAGTTACAACTGAAGAGTTAGGTCCATTTAAAGCATTAGCTGGAATTGTAACAAGTCATTTCACTTTTTTTGTACTTTGAAAAGATTGTCCATCAGATGTTATTGTAATATCAAAAGCATTAGGAGGTATATTTGCTGAAGCAACAATTATTTCTTCTACAGTTGATGAAGTTACTGATAACCCATCGATTGTTTGTCCAGAAACAGGTGCATCAACTACTAAGCCTGGTCTAGGTGGATTTGGTTTAACTAAAACTCTATATCCAGTGTCAACAGATGCTGTAATAGTTTTTATTACTTCATTAGATGTTTCTTTATCGATAAAGAATTCCGCTATCTTATCAGAGTCAACAATATCAATCCCAACTTTATATTTTAAAGCTACTTGGTTTGTGGAATCAATATCACCAGCAAATGTAACAAATGATGTTGTACTTATTGGATCATCAATTTCTGGAAGAGATATAAATCTATCTGTTTCATCAATGACTATTTCAGATTGAGATAGCAACGGAATTAAATTAATGATTGGGTTATCTAAATCATCAATAGTATCACCAGGATTATCTGGATCAGGTATTTTTGGATATGTGAACGTATATCTTAAAGACTCTAAAGTCATTTCAACTAATGCAGTATCTTTATTAATTGGAACATCAAGTTTCAAATAGAAATCTAAAAGTGATTTATGGAATTGTGTTAACCCCTTTGCAATACAATAACTAGATGAAATATATTGTGATGAAGCTGCAATAATTTGTAAAGCTCTTAGATATGATGGTGAATTGATTGCATCTGGATATTTATATTCAAATGTTTTCATAAGTGAATCAACAGTATCAGAAGAACTTTTATTTTCTAAAGCTTTTAATGAAACATTACCAATTGATTCATCTTGTATTTCACCTTGTCCATTACGGTACTCAAAGAAATTGGTAGAAAAAGCGTGAGACATTTTAAACATATTAATTACCGTCGAAACAAGTTCACCGATATGTGCATCAGTATCACTTAGTTTTATATATTCTTCAATAGATCTATTTTTTCCTAAGAATTTTTTCGCATATAATCAAGGCATAAAAATGAACTTATTAAAGTTTCCAATAGCAAATTGAAGGTTCCCACCTTTTGCATATGCATTAACGTTTATTGGCATCAATGGTTTATCAGACTTAAGATCAATATCAATTTCCTCAGTACTTCCTGAAGCTGTTTCAATTGTTCCTCTAGCTTTAACACCATTACCGTATTCAAGCATCAGTGTTTGATCTGAATTAATTTCGATAGAAGTTATTTCGAAATCCTTTTCATCGACTGGTAACTTCTTATAAATTGAACCATCAACGAATTTCATTTTAGATCCAGCCAGAGTATCTTCTAAAAGCGCTGGTGAGAAACTAAATGAAATACTTCTGTTATTAGTAATTATATTTCTTTGTCTTTCACTTAAAGATGACGCACCACTCAATAGCTTTGTTAATGTATTTGGAATGATGCTACTGAATGACATTACTTTAAGTTGTCTTTCTTTAGTATCTGTTTGTATGAATTCTTCACCTAGAGTGTAATAGATTGTGTCATCGTTTAGATTGATGCCATCCATATCTCTAAGGAAAGCAGTAGCATTAGAAGCGTTAACAACATCTCTTGTTAATTCTTTTATTTGCTTTTCTTCTTGAATTGTTCTAGCTGTAGCAGAAAAACTTTCACCACCATAAACTACATCAACTTTCTTAATCAAAGTTAAAGAGATTGTTGTTTGGTAATCTTCACGTGCAATTATATCTTCACCTTTTGATAGCAAGTTAGTTCCACGATAAATGTAAAGCTTGTTGATTTGACCAGGGAATATATTTTTAAAGTTTTGAATTAAAGCTGCCCCACCTTTTTGTTTAGTTAATGATGTAACACCCATTATTTATCACCTTCAGATGCAACAACTTTTTTAGAATCAACAACACCATTGATTAAGTTATCAGGAGTTGTCATTGCATTAAATTCAACTTCGATGTTTTTATTAGTGATCATTGATAAGAATGATGACATAGTTTCCGATCATGCTTCTAGTCTATCTTCAAGAATGTTTTGTGGAGCTTGGTTAATCTCTGAGATTTGTTTATCACCTTTTTGTGCTCCCGTTGACATAGAGTCTTTAGCAGCAAAAGTTACTTTAAGAGCATAAGACATTAATCAATCAATTGTTTCAGTAATTGATTTAACTGCAAGCTGAGGAGCTCATAAATCAATTGGTGATGAGAAAAGAGCATTACCGTCTTCGAAAACTACAATTCCTTTTTCGTTCATTTCTATTTCTAGATCTGCTGCAGACTTTCTAGCTAGTCTTGTTTTGTAAAGAACTTTCTTTCTAGATAAGTTTAAATCTCTAGGGATTTCTCTTAGCAGTTGTCTTTCAAGTAATAGAATTTCTTGCATATTGTGAAGTACACCATTACCATTTTCGTCTCAATCAAATATTGCAGCTGGAATATATGGTGTATCAAGTTGTTTTCAAACACTAAACACTTGTCTTCCAACAAGCTCATTGATCTTTGTTAAATTAACTTTTTGATTTGTAGAAGTATTAAAGGCTTCAGTCTTAACAACATATTTAGAAAATTCAGGAGTTCTTGGATCAATCATGTACTCTTTTGTAATTACATATCCATCAAGTTTATCTGAGATTTGTTTATATGCAACTTTCAGATAATGTATTCTGTCAGTTCCATAGTCTTCAAAATGAAAAACTTTACCTAGGTAAAGTGATAGATCTCCATTAATGTCTTTTTCAGAAACTAAAGCTAGTTCGCCTTCTATGGCACATTTGTATTTTAATTGACGGATCAATCTTTTAATTTTCTTATTTTTAACTGTAGTAATTGAATTGTAAGCTCCCTTACCTTTCTTTACATCTAGTATGTTAGAAATTTTAGAACCGTGTTCTTTTACCAGGTAATTCCCCATATGTCCATATTGAGAAATAGACGCACCATTCCATGAGAAATGGTTGGATTCGTAGTTGTAAACTGTTTTTTCTTTTGCCATTTTTGACTCCTTGATTATAAATAAGCTCTCAACTTAACTATACCATAGCAAAGGGTATCGTAGATATCCATATCCCCTTTTCTTGGATGTGGTTGCTTTTTATCAGGTGCAAAACGTTTAAGCGATTTAAGAGCTATAAGAACTCTAGCTTTTGTAGCTGGATCCCATATTGTTTCTGGAATTATTTGTTGAAGTATATCAGGTCTTTGTTCCAGTCCAAATCCATTATTCTCATTAGCAGGGAACGTTACACATTGTCCATTGATATTTGCTTTAGGGAATATATCGTAGTTAAAGTCATCCCGTATTGCAAGAGCTCTCATATCCATATTTACTTCTAGGAAATCTCTCATTTTCTTTGGATATCTTTTTAGACAACTTACTCAGAACTCTAAAAACATTTGTTTCATTACTGGGTTCGGAATTCTTTGTTGTTTATTTTTCTTACGAAGTTTATTCTCGATCACAAATAGTTCGCCAATGTATAGTTTCGATTCATTAACAACTTTATCGCCAAAATCATTTTCTTTGAATGTATTGATCAAGTTAACTTCCAATGAAACAGCATCATCCCGTTGACCAGGGTCAGCTCCAAATTCAGCAGCAGTTCTTGTTCATTCAGATTTCTTTAATTCATCAGCTGACATTTCAGGAGCATTCATAATCAAGTTGATAATAGCTTCCATTGGTGAGTCATCATCCATAAACCCAGGGAAAACAAAACCAAGGTCTTGGGCTTTAAGGTATTCATTAGGTCCATGAAGAACAACAAGAGAAGATTCTACTTCTTGTTCACGGATAACTGAGTCTAGTGGAAACTGGAATGTGTTGTGCAATGTAGTTGCTCTGAAGAATTCAACTTTGGATTCTTCATCGGCACGAATGATAAATGTGTTGTTTTCTACATCTTCAGCAACAAAAGCTCTTCATTCCTTTTCACCAATAACTGAAAGCAACGCAACAATTCAAGGATGTTCTGGATCCCAAGCATTAGCAGCACCAATGACTAAAACTCTAGCATTAGCAGGAGCACTTCCATTTAGCTTAGCTTCATTCAAATAACGCTTAGCTGTTGTGTGCAATGAAGCATAACGAACCAATTGTTGATCAAAAGATAATTTACCTTTATCGGTTTCTTGTGAAAATTCTTCGTGGAAGATAATTCAGATATAACCGACATTAGGTGCAAGTCCCCTTGATGAATCGGGGTCATCGGCACCACGGAAATAAATTATTCTGTTCTTTGTCTTGTTGTGTGAACATTGGTAAAAGATAGCAAACTTATCACCTTCGGTTTTTCCGTACATGAACAATGCATCAATGTTACGACCTTTAAGCTGTGTGATAGATTTGATAGTTCTGTATTTTGTTTTCTTGTAGAGAGCATTACCTTCATCATCTTTCATGATGGTCTTGTCTTTGTCCCTTTTGTATTCCCTTGGCAACTCTTGCTGTCATTTGATTTCGAATGAGATTTCAAAATAATCTTCAAGCATATTGAACACACGGTTAAACATTCCGTATAGTTCACCTGTTAGCCCGGCATACTTTCTGGTAACAATCGCATTGAATGTGTCTTCGTTAATCATCAGGTAGATCAACACAACAACAACTTTGAATGTCTTCCCAAGGTTACGAGCTGTAATAAGCAACTTATCAAAATCTCTCTTCAGTTTATCTTCCTCGTCAAAGAAGTAGTAGTATCACTCTTTGCCAATAAACTCCATCAACATTTCTTTTGTGAAGGTTATTTTTTTCTTGTGATGCCTAATACCCTTGAACGTGAAATATCAATCAACAATTTTTTTCACTTCCATGTTCTTATCTTACCACAACGACAACACTGACATACATTATTCTTTTTGATGATGTTGTTGTTGAAGAAAGTAATGTTTATGCTTAGTTCTTATAAAGAAATAAAACATTTATACATAGTATAAATGTCTTACAAAGAAAGTTTTTTTCTCTTATTTTTCTCTTAAAAAACACATATGAAAAATCGCCCAGCTCCTAGTGGAACCAAGCGACAAAGATTGGGTAATCTCATACATCAGGAATTGGCGACATCACACACCGCTTCCAAAGTTATTATACAAAAAAGATAGCTTCCGCTATCTTATGATCCTAAACATGTTGTGGATACGTTTACCTTCTTCACGAAGTCTATCCTCTTCTTTCTCTAATCAGAAGTCTGAGATTGTGTACCATTTAGAAACCTCACCTGTTTGAAGATCAATGGTGTTGATTCTATGATACTTTCTCTTTTTCTTTCTAGAGATCTTAGGAGGCGAAAGTATTTCGTCTGGCATAAGCCCTCGTTTCTACATCACTATAAAAATCGTGTTGCAACTTACGATGGTGAAGATGGTGATGTACATCTCCAGTAATCTAATGTTACCACTCTTTGACTTTGCTTCATCAACAAACTTTGGACG
>PEAW01040393.1_pt1 | contig 11070 bp, 7 predicted proteins | sample 1430331 | NCBI WGS metagenome assembly PEAW01 (sample SAMN07709108, study PRJNA374926) | Mollusc metagenome, whole genome shotgun sequencing project. | isolation source: combination of 3 Haliotis diversicolor samples: VC2003, Pt131, and Pt118... | host: Haliotis diversicolor | place: China:Guangdong... | reverse complement strand
CCAACACCAATTGTGATTCCCCCTTTATCTCATCCAGGAACCAGGATAACTTAAAGAGTTTACTCTCAAAACCTAATCTAATCATAATACACTATTATCATTGTTTGCATGACTGTGCAAATTATGAAGGATTATGTCGGGACAAATGGAAGGAGGCCTATATGGGTAGATTAACTAGAGCTGCTAAGATACAGCAAACTAAGAGTGCGAATAAAGCCTCGTATGGCACCAATACAGCCCATCTAAAGCCTTTCAAGCATGAAGATGAGTTAGAGTTCATCACACCTGCTAAACAGGCTATGCTGGACCATCCTGCCAAGAAGAAATCTTGAATAGGCGCTAAGGAAACTGGTAAGAATAGAAGTATCAACACACGAGCAACTAGGCTACTCCAGGAACAGCCCAACGGGCATATGCTTGGAATGCGTAAGTATAAGCAATCTGTTAAGTCAAGGGTGGCCAATGCTATTCGTAATATGGCACTGGAGATTCGCTCTAAAGGATTCAATGCCTTGCCTGTAGAACACTCTCAAGGTTACAGTTATTTTGTCAAAGATAAATACAATAGACAGAATAACCAAACACTGGAGTATGCAGGATTCGATGACATCAATGGTATCGCTGGTATAGAGGCTCCTAACTTAGGTAAGTTTATTCTTATAGAGATAGATGAGCCTGTCCTTGCAAAAGACCCTGGAAAGGTGCCTAGCCCTGAAGACTGAGCCAATAGTATCAAGATGATGGAAGACTCCGTTAACCGTTCTAATAGGCGTTATGCGCAGATACACAATGAAGAAGTATCTATGCCTGAGTGACACTATGCCATGAACCCATGAGATGACCATCCTGAGGTACTGGAAGCTGAAAAGTATTTCCCTGAAGAAGATTTCCTCGCATGGGTACTCCAGGATCCCAAGAACAACTGCATAAAGGGCGTTTACAATAAAGAACTAGATAAGCTATATATCAGACTAACTAAGTTTGCTAACCCTACTCTAGACCACGATAAGTTATTAGTAGAAGTGAATACGGCTCTTAAAGAAAATAACAAATTCGAACTAACTAGACTATTAGGGTTGAAGAATGAAACTGTTTCCGATGACCCTAGAGTATGGAATATGGCATTCTGAAAGACATCCGATACATATGCAGAACTTAAGAAACGTACTGTATTAGGTTATTCTATAGGATGGGATATCGATGTCAATAGACAATTAACAATGACCATCTCTGCTGTAGCTGGAATAGATAATGTCAATGATGACTGTTATGAAGATATTAAAATCTTTATGTTGCCACAAGAAGTAATAAAGGCTTACGGCTCTAGTCCAGACAAAACTAAACGCTATGTACAGCAAATGGAAGAACGGTCTCTATCGGCCATGAAAATGATGCAAGAGGAGTTTCTACTTAACTTAGAATTAGGTACCTACTGTTACTTCGACCAAGACCAACATCAATGAAGTTGAGGAATGGAAGACCTAGCACAAGTAATAGCTATCGGTAAAGCTAAGAAGCATGGTGTTTGAGACATCCTGCGTAGACAACAATTCTGACAGATAGCAGGAGATGCTGAAAGACTAGAAATAGACAAAGAAAATAAAAAGCTCCTAAAACATATGGAGAGAGCTACTCGTAAAGAAGGTAGCCCTAAAAGAGATGAATCAGGTTCTAAAGAAAAAGAATATGATGAAATAAACTCAGGTGAATACTCTTTATATCCATGAAGAGGAATCCCAGCACAATACCCACATAAGGAGGCAACATATGCCAAGTAAATTAAACAAAACAATGACACTAGACCAATATATCTCGCGTCAAACTAAAAACTACTTAAATCTAGGAAAGGGGTTACTACACTTTATCGCACAAGATGCAGTCAATAAATTAGCTATTCAGCCATTAGTAATCCAGAGGGCAGGTAATTCAAATACCTTACCGTTACGTTTATTCAAATCTAAATTCAATGAGGAAAGACGTAAAATGGAATACAAACTATCTCAAGGTAAAAGGTGTGCAATGGCCATCTTAACTGTTAAAGGAGAAAGATTCTTCCAAACTATGGAATGAATCGATAAGACTGAAGTAGCCAATGAGTTACAATCCATCACTCTACTTACAGGAAACTATATAACTATAGATGATGCTAAAGTACAAGAGGTTATTAAATATACTAAAGAAGCTACTTATGTATCAACACAAACAGGATCCTGAGATGGTAAATCAGTAACTATAGTAAGTACTAGGTCAATATTAGACACTGATGTTATTCCTGTACAAACCTTTAAGAATAACCAAAATGGTACAGCTGATGTGATAGGATTAGAAAATTCAATCGCAATGCTTAACCACTGGTCAAAAGAATTCAATGTAGAGTGAAACAAAGCTAAACTACAATTTGGTAACAACAAAAACTTTGGAGCTAAGAAATCTGCATCAGAGTGAAACCAAGCTTTACAAAGTGATTTAGACGTTCATGACTTCGCCGATCCTGATGGTACCTTCCAATCTCCATTAGCACAGATGACTGGTGCAGTCAATACTGTAGCTCAATTATTCCAACAATATAACTGATTAGAAGATACTATTCTTAAGTATTCATTTATTCAAAGAGACTCTACATCTGCTTCAGGAACCAATAAACATAACCTAGAGGTTGCAACATTTAATCAACAATCATTTGAATATCTATTAGCTAAGAAAATTCAAAGAGAAGAAGACTTTAAATGATTATTCTGAAAACTAAATGTATTAGATAAGCAACCAGATGTGATGCCAGCTGTTACTAATCCTATATCAGAATTAGAAATGCTTAAACTGGATTCCATGAAAGCTGATGTGGCACTTAAACAAGCTCAAGCTCAAGCAGCACTGAATTCAGTAAACAAAGGAGATAACTAATGTCGATAGAAAGTACTAAACAAGATATTGCAGCTTCATTAATTGAAGACTTTATTCCTGAAAGACTGATTAAGGTTTATCCTTATGAATTCGTTAATGCTGATAAATCAAAAGCATTTGTACAAGGTAACACAGTTAGTGTAGCAGCCATCTCTCAAAGTAATTTAGATGACACTGAACACTTATTGACTGATGATGAAGGGTATAAGTATTTTGAAATACTACCATCAATATCAACTGAAGCAAGATTAGATGCATCAAGCGCAACATCTGTTTTCGGACAAGAGTTAAAAGAGGAAGACACATTTAGTGCAACATCGAATTTCTATTATCAAAGTAAATTTAATCTATTGCAATCTGGTATGGGTAATCTTTTACCAGCGTTATTTGTTATAGGAGAACCATTTAATAGAACAAAATATACAAGGGGAGAGCAAGCAGTATTTATACCTACAACAATGATGGAAAGTAAAGACCCAATTAATGATTCCTATTTAAATCCAGAAGGATTATATGAATTTACATTAATTAACCTTACTGCTATTGAAGCATCGTTCACTAATGCAAGGGTTCTATTAACAAGTCATAAAGATATCTTTACTAATCCAATCGTTACACTAGAAGAAGACTTCACATATGAAACAAACTTAGGGACAACAATCTCTAAGAAGAAAGGTGATGCTGTTCCTGGGATACAGGTAAGGTTAGAAGCTGACTCATTGGTCAATAGAATTATTGCTAAGGGAAAGGTTGATGGAGTTAGAACTGATATCGACTTGGCATCTTCTAATAAGATTATCCCATTCAAGTTCACTCCAGTACTAACACAAGATAAGTTAACTATGTTTGCTGATTGATTTGATTATGATACTACAGCACCATTGTTTATGGCTGATTACTTTGCAACAGAAAATACATTAGAGAATGTGTTCCATTTACTTAACACATTGCATACTGGATTAGATTATGTAAAGGATATGATTGCTATATCTTATGCATATGCCACAGCTTTCTCTGACTTCATAAGAATAGATTCTGGTGGTGATGCTGGTAAGATAGACAGTAAAGCAACTATTGGTTCTTGAGATAACATTGATGGATCAAAGGGACTTAAGGTTACTGGTATAGAAAATAAAGATCCAATAACTGTTATTGATGGTGTCTATGAGAAGTGACTTAGATCACATCCTCACTTAGAAGATTCAGATGATAGTAGGGAAATGAAGATAGTATTGAATCTGCTTTCTAGATATATCTATTCTAGTTACTGTATTGGTAAAGGACAGAATGCATTTAACCAAGCATACTTGCCTTGATATCTTGAACCAACAGATTCAATAGGTCTTAAGAAAACTGGTGATAACTACCAACTTAAAGATGATATCAATTATAGAATTAGATCTAGATGATTTAATGCAGATGCTACAACACTTGAACCATTAGATCAAATAAGTGTATCAGACCTTAAGTTAATTCAGACAGATAGAAAGTTAACTATACCTGAAGTACCTGATACTATTTCACCTATCACTAAGTTGCCTCTTCCTGGAGATATAGATACAGCTAGTTCTAATTCGCTAATGTATATGTGGTACATCCCTGTTAAAGGAAAGAATGAATTCCAGACACTATTCTTAAATACTAAGGATCAGACAATCGATAACACTGGTGTACCTATCGCAGTAAGTGGTGGGTATACTCAGGAAGGACAGAAGATAACAGACCCACAAGTATATATTAAAGAACAATATCTTATAGCTCACAATATGGATCCAAACTTTCCAGTACCTGGTGTTCACTTTAACTCAGTTGGTTCTCCACAAACCCTAGACTCAAGTGAATATAGTACTAGAACATCTAGAAGAAATATAGGAGCAGGGAATGCAGTTGATTTATTACTGCACAACGGTAAAGTACTTGGAACAATTGAAGTTTCATTTGGAACACCATCTCTACTCTATACGTCAGAAGCTGATGCACTTAATGCAATAAATAGTTTTATTGAAACTGAATTCGGTCCTAACTATAGGGTTACATCAACAGATGTTAGACGCCCATCTCAGATAGAAATAAACGGATATATTATATATGGATTCAAATATGTTCTTATCAAAGAGAAGTATGATGGGACAGTTCTTGTAGATTCTGAGAAGATAACAATCTCATTCAAGAAAAGAGATGTGCTATTTGACAAACCTAAATGAAAACAATTCTTATCTGACATAGGAATTCTTAACACTGCAACTGAAACATTCACATTACTGGAGGAGAGACATAGGGAAATCTCATCAATTGAAGAGGTAACAATCTCACAAGTATGAGGTAATTCTGCCACACTTATCATCAAGAATGAGGAGTTTAAGATTCCATTATTCAATGAAGATGATGAATCGATCGGAGTTCAAAGAGTTATTTTTACATAACACTAATGCCTATTCATCGGGGTTTCCAGAGATTGATTAAAATTAATTTAAAAAACTTCCCGAGAATCAGAGCTTATGTAGGGTTCTCGTTCATAGAGAGGTAGTGATTATTAAATAATTATTAAATAGTTATTATTCCTGGAGTAGTATATGTGTAATGTTATAACTCATTAACTACTTATATACCATACTCCAGAAACAATAACTATTCTCTAGACCAGTTGTCTTGCTAAATGTCTTTAAACTTGAAGTTGACACTCTCACTTTCTCTAACCACTTAACTGTGGTTGGTTTGTAATCGACCAAGCCATTATGTCGTTAAACTATCTGAGTACTCATATAGTTATCGAAAGGGGATAATATGAAAAGAGAATTTAAATTCGATCAAAAAGATTCATACACTAAGGAAGAGCTCAGTGTAATTCTAGAACAGCATTCTAGTTTCTTAGATGTAGACAATCTTAGAACACAGTTGGATACTACTACCAGTGAACTTGAAACATTCAAAGGTAAAGAATTCAACACAAGACTATTAGGACTAGCTTCTAGCTTAACTGATGAAGATAAAGTGTCAGGAGTTCTTGCTCTTACTAAAGATATCAAGAATGAAATGTCAGACGAGGAAATTGTTTCAGCGTTTAATAAAACGATTGAGGCAAACAAGTATCTTACTAAAGCACCTATCTCAGATAGAGAAGCTAAGAAAGATATTAAGAAAGGTAAACCTGCACCTAAAAAACAAGCAGAGAAAAAAACATATAAATTTATGAAAGGATAAATATGGCAAAGAAATACCTAAATTTATTTAGAGACAGCGCAGAGACAGCTTATGCTACTGGTCAGCTACCTCTAATGGGACTTGCTGCTCTTAATAAGGGAGTTAAGTTTAATGCAGTTACACCAGCTGCTGGTGACACATCTAATACAATACAGTATGTAATTCAAAGAATGAAGAGGGCAAAGGCTGGAGCTGCTCCTGCTAAGACAGGTAAAGCTGCTACTGATGCAGTTGCTCTATTGGATACAGCACAGAAAGTTGACTGAGAGTCAGTTAATGTAATGGCTGGAGCTAAGAGGTCATTAGTATTTAATGTATCTCCATTTGAAGAAATAGACCCACTAGAAGATGCATCAGCATTTAACAGTACTATTTCTAATATGACTGAGAACAGAATGTTCGAGGCTGAAGAATTAGCAACAGCTAAAGTTTATGGAGCTGGTACTCTATCAGCAACTAAACTAGTAGTTGATGGTACTAAAGATATTGAAGTAGTTAAAGCTCTTCAAGATGCAGTATCAAACATTGAATTACTAGTTGATGACTTTAAAGCTTACTCACAGGGAGTTGCAGTTATTGTTCACCCAACAGTAGCTAAAGCATTCTCAAGAGTTCAAGGTCAAGGTTATACAACAGGAACTAATACTTTCCCAGAAGGACTTGGTAAAGGATTTAGATATGATGGTATTGATTACTTTGTTTCACCAATCCTAAACACAATTGCTGGAAAAGCTGCAACAGAAGTAGCTGGAGCTATTGTTATGGATATGGAAGCATATGCTAACTCAGGACTAGAAACATCTGTTAAAGAATTCGATCAAGAACTTGCAGATGAAAGATTCGTTGGTCACACATACCACGAACTAGATGCAGTTATCGATGCAGCAAGAATTGCAACATTTGAAATGACATTGCCAAAAGGTGCTAAAGCCTCAGCAAAAGTTTCAGCTTAAAAAATATAATCACTTAATTGTGGTTGTTTGTACAAGGAGGTAGTTATGTCAGTAGGATATGGAAGTAACTTTAAACTAGCAAAACTATCCTCAGAAGAAGTGGGAAAAGAGGAAATACAAAGAAGTTCATTAGGTGGAATTCTAAATATTATTTCAATAATTGGTGAGATAATTGGTTCTATTGCCTTTCCAGAACTTGCACCAATCATTGCTGTTGGAGCGGCAGGAACAAGGGTTGGAATAGAAGCTGCTACTGGAGAACAGATATCTCCATTGGGAACTACTATTGACTTTGCTGGTGGTATTATCCCAGGAATAGGAATGGGTATCAAAAACTTAAAAATGTTCGGTATAGTATCAGAACAACTTGGAGGTTTATATTCTAGTGCTGCTAGACAGGCAGAATTCTATGAAGGTCTAGGAAATAATTTACAGATATCAGCTAATAAAGCAGCTAACTTAGCTGGACCTCATCACACATTAGCAGAGGCATTTAGTATGGCACACCAAACTATTACCAAATCTGGTGGGGATTTCTTTAGGACTGCTAGTATGGTATCAGATAGATTAGGTGGTCAGATATCAGAAGGAATGAGGAATGGATATATGGTTGCTGATTTCTTAGGTTATAGAACAAGCTTTGAAGCCTATAGAAGTGCTTTAAGTAATACACTTGAAATGGAAGGACTTAAAGGTTTAAGTGTTGGAGAAAAGGCAGCTGGGGTTGGATCAGGAGCAGTTTTTGGGACAACAGAAGATGTTATTCAGACAGCAAGGGAGGCAGGATTATCTGAGGAGTTCATTCGGGAATTACTAGCATATGAGGCAGAAGGGTTATCTTATAAATCTATTCGTTCAATCTTTATTGATGAACTGATTAGACAAGTAGGAAGACAAGAAGCTTTAAGGATTATTAGATCATTACCTGAAGCTCAAGATACAATTAGAAGAATGATGGAGTTTGAGTTAACTAAAGAAGAGCGTAGAGGATTCTTAGGTGGATTAAACTATGCGGTTAAACACCCAGTTAAATGAGCTGGTTCATCACAGGGTAACACTGTTCTTCAATGAGTACAGAATATATTTGATGGTAATGACTTGGGTAGATTCTTAGTTGAGAAACCATATAGTATGATTAAAGAAGAGATTGATAAAGTATTCAAAGGACTTAAACCAGTAATTAAAAATGCTGAAAAGGTTGAAGATGCCTGAGAGAAAACTGGTGGAGTATTAGTTGATTCACAAGTTATACTTGGTTACAAAGTAATTCAAGAATCTAAGAACCCACTAGGACACAATCTAATTATGATTAAGTTTTATCCAGAACCAACTAAAGGTAAGAAGCCTGTGTTCGTTAGAGCTACAGCAACACAGTTAGAACAACTTGCTACTAAAGGTATGAGGTACTACCAAAAAACTTGGGCTGTATCTAAAGGTGGTAGACGTGGTAATACATTCCTCAACATACCTCCTCAATTAAGATTCATGATGAACTCTACTACATCTTTCCTACCAGTAGGAGCATTGAGATGGTTTGAATCTCTATCATCAAATATAGTAGGTTCATTCTTACAACACTCAGCCAAAGACGGTTATTCATTTAAGTGAACTGGTATAGGTTCAAGTGAATATACTGATAAGATTGGTAAGACAGTTGGACATACATTTGCCAATAGGGTAAGTAGAATGTTCACAAGAGTTATAGCTGGTGGATATGCTAAGTATAGAATTGGAAGTAAAAGTCCAATAGCTAAGTTCATTGGTTCAGAATTACAAAGGTTCTCAGGAGCTGGAGTGAATACTGCCTTTGATATATCAGGTATGACTGGCAGAAGTAGATTGACAGCAGGACAGATTGCTACAAGAAACTTTAGAACAGCTGGACTTCAAGGAGTTAAAGGAGCAACTAGTTATACAAATAGACGGTTAGCATCTGGTTCAACTGGTTTAGGTTCATCTTACATTAGACAATCTATTGGAACCAGACGTTCATTGAATATCTATCAAAGACCTCTATCATCTCTATCAGGTGGTGGGGCAAGGCTTACTTCATTTGGTAAGTTCAAAATATAAAGGAGTCCAAATGAGAGACAACACACAATTAAAATCAATACTAGGAATTACTATGGCTGGTTATGAGGCAGGTAACTGAGGCTCAACCAATCCATCATTCCAAGTACAATCATCAGTAGCATCAAGATATTCTACTGACCCAGAAAAACTATTTGATGAGATAGCTATTAAAGCATATGAGTATTTAGAATTCGTATTACCAGTTATTACTAGATTTCCTAAGCTGGAATGATTTACTGAAGATGGTAAGAAAGAACAACGGATTGCTGTCTTTAAGATTATACAATTCTGAACAGACAATAACTTAGTTAAGTACACAACAAATGGTTCAACTATCTCAACACCTAACTTTACAATTACACAAGAGTCAAATGAAACTCTACTAATTGGAGAAAGAATTGGTATGGATGCCTGAGCATTTATTATGAAATCAGGATTATGAAGAACAAAAGTATTTGATACTGAAGAAGAATACATTGCCTTTGTTAAAGATAACTCAGGTAACTATGAAATCATAGGAAAGTTTGACACTGATTTATATCCAGTGTTATACTAAGAAAGGACACATATGTCAAACAAAACAAATTGAGGATACATCGTTACAGAAAACTTGCTTAACGAAGTAACTATCCCCAGAGAATCTGATGCTGTTGAATTAGCAGTATCTAAAATGCAAGTTGAAACTGGAGTAGATAATCCAATACTTATGTCTAAGGATGTGACAGAAACTTATATTGATGACAAGATTAAAGCATCAGTTACAAGTTCACATAAGACAATTATTGGTGAGCTATCTGTAGATTCTGAAGCAGACTTACAAGCTAAGATTGCTGACTATGAAGCAGGTAATACATTAACACTAACTAATGGACAGACATTACATAAAGGTGTTTCTGTTCCAGGTGAAGTATTCTTTGCCATTCCTTCAGCTACTGCTCCAGCTACTCTTAAAGCTGAGGAGATAATTGTTGGTACAGATAAATCACTTATTCCTCTTACAGATAACACTAATTCTAATAGTTTATTAACAGCAGTTGAAGCAGATGTTAAAACTAACACAGCTAATATTGCTACAAACACAGCTAACATTGCAACTAACACAGCAGAACTTGCTAATAGAGTAGAGGTAGCTGGTTACAAAACAGAACAAGCATTACAAGATACAGCAATACAAGCTAACACAGCAGTCAATGTATCTCACACAACACACTTATCAGACCTTGAAACAAGAGTAACATCTAATGAAGTTGGGATTGAAGACTACTTTGAAAACAAACCTGACTTTGTTAGACTACAAGATATTGCTGGAGCTATTGATATTGATGCAGATATCGCAGGTGCTGAGTCAGGTGCAGATGTAACATATGACTTATCAGGACTTGACTTATCTAAACTAACAGATGGTAAGTTAGCAGTATTTAAACTTGAAGCTAACAATGGAACTGATGATACAGAATATGTATCAGACTCATTCAACAATGGTACAGCTACAGGAAGTAACCACATCTTTGGTGCTGAAGTAACAGTATTATCAACAGATACTTTACTTACAATCTCAGGACTATCTACTCCTATGGCAGCTAGATTAGTTAGTGATTATAAACTTAAACAAGTATCACAATTAGCAGCAACTGTTGGTGGTGGTACAGACCAAGTAGCCAGAGATGCAGCAGCAAAAGCACAGGCAACAGCTAATACAGCTAGTGCTAAAGCTACAACTAATGCTACAAATATTACAGCTAACACAACAGCATTAGGAACTAAACAAGATAAGATAGATAACTCATTATCAACTACAACTAAATCAGTTGTTGGTGCTATTAATGAAGTTCATAATAGAAGTACAAACAATGAAAGTGATATAGATGAGATTACTAATGATGGAAAAATTAAAGCAGATAGTGGAACAAGAGATTTAACATTACCTAATGTAGTTGGAACT
>PEAW01038800.1_pt1 | contig 11235 bp, 24 predicted proteins | sample 1430331 | NCBI WGS metagenome assembly PEAW01 (sample SAMN07709108, study PRJNA374926) | Mollusc metagenome, whole genome shotgun sequencing project. | isolation source: combination of 3 Haliotis diversicolor samples: VC2003, Pt131, and Pt118... | host: Haliotis diversicolor | place... | reverse complement strand
TAGGATATTATATATAGATAGTGGTTCAGGTTATGAGCCTGTTGGATGTTTAACCAATCATTCTTTTAATGAAAGTGTTGAAATGTTAGATACAACAACTAGAGATAATAATGGGTGGGTTACAAGTAGACCTACAAATCAAAATTATAACATTCCTTTCGATGGTTTGGTTTTAGATGATGATTTATCTGATGGATTGCAAACATATTATGATTTAACTGTACTAAAGAGAAATAGAACTTTAATTCAATGGAGGGTTGATGAGACACACTATGGAAGTGGTTATATTACAGAATTAAGCGATGAAAACAGTATTGATGAGAACGTTTCTTTTAGTGCTGAAATATTAGGTTACGGAAAACCTTTAATTCAATTAGATGTTGTATTTAATGATTATATAGATAGAGCTGTTGTAGATGGTGGTTCAGAAACAAGCGATTTATGTTTAAAGAAATACATTAATTCAATAATAAAACAATGAGTATAATATCTATGACAATATGTGATAATCTATATGGTAAACCTTTACTTGGATATCAGAATGGTATTTGCATGGATAGAGTTTACTCTAATTACATAGAAATAGCTTTATCTGACGGAGGTATATCTGTAAGTAATGAATGTCTTAGAAATTATATAAGTAATATTTTAATATAACAATATGAGTACATATAGTGATGCAAGTTTAATACTACCAGTAGCACCTTATACAAAGGTTGGTAAGATATATTCCCTAAAACCAACAGATGGTACAGGAGACTTTACATTTGCAAGGAATAGCGGAGATGCCACCTATTTTGACAAGGATGGGGTAATGCAGTACGCTGCTGCAAACGAACCAAGATACACTTTTTTAGATGGTGCTACTTGTCCTGTTTTGTTAACAGAGCCACAGTCGACTAATTTAATAACATATAGTGAAGATTTTACGCAGTGGGGTGTATTTAGTTATGGGGGTGCTTCTGTAAATATAACGTCAGGGTATAATGCCCCTGATGGAAGTACAAATGCTAGTAAAATTGACTTTACTCAGTCGTCAGGGGGTACACTTATTACATTAAATACAACTGTTAGCCCAAGTCTTAACTACTCGTTAAGTATTTGGTTAAAAGGAGAATTAGGAGGAGAAAAGGTAAGGGTGGATTTTAGAGATACAACAAGTTCAGGAGTACCTGGACAAGTTTTCACATTGACTAATAATTGGGCTAGATATGATGTAATGGTAACAAACGATTTAGATACATCTAAAGGGTTTCAAATAAGGTTAACATCTGTTGATGGTATTGTATCACAAATTTTTTATGCATGGGGTGCTCAATTAGAAGAGCAATCTTTTGTTACATCATACATACCTACAAACGGAGCAACCGCAACACGTTTAAGAGATGAAGTTACAGATGGTAATACAGATGTCCCTTTAAACGAAGGATGTATTGTTTTAAACTATAAATCATTTATTGAAGGAATAGGTATTGATAGTTACTTGACTTTTGAAGGTGATTCTAATAGCTATGTACAGATAAAAATAGATGCCTCAGAGTTTATATATTTTAAATTAGTTGCTAGTGGTGTTACTATATTTAATCAATTCCTTGATGTAAATCAATCAGATATGAACGAAATAAAATTCAAGTTTAAAAGCGGAGACAGTGCTATAAAAATTGGTAATGAAATTTATACAGATAACACGTTATTTACGTTTAGCTCACCATTAAGTACAGTTAATTTTACGGATGAATTAGGCGGTAATAACTTAATGGGTTATGTTAAAGATTTAAAAATAGGAGATATAAGTTTATATTAATATGTTGAAAAAATACGAATTTAAAGATTATGAGGAGTTTGCAATGCTTTACAACTCAATAGGGGAGGATGAAATTACAAAACAAAGTTACGATGATGAGGGTAATTTAATACCTACTATTTTGTTAGAAAAAACAAGTCATAAACCTATCATATTAGGAAATATGGAAATAGGATATAACGATGTTGTTAAACAAGTAACAGAAACAATACAAGTAGTTTCTTTAGATAATGAAGGACAAGAAATATATACAGAAGAAGAGGTTACAAAAGATTTAACAGTTAGAGAATATGTTTTTTCTGATAAATTTTGCGTAGATATCTATTGGCATGAATCAGAAGACTCAAGCGTATTGGATGAATACGAAGTTTTTCCAAAAGAACCTAAACATAAAATAGCATGATTAAAAAGTTAATAGATAGTTTACCTAAAGACAAAAAAGACCATGTGTTATTAGGTTTAATAGTTGGATTTACATTAATTCTATTGTTTGGTAATTGGGGTGGATATCTATCTATAATTTTAGTAGGGTTAAAGGAAGTATGGCATGATTGGCGACAAGGTAAAGGTAATCCCGAATGGTTAGATTTTATAGCGAGTGCTGTGCCTATAATAATGTTAATGATAATATATAATTTAAAATGAAAGATAGAATTTTAAAAAATTGGAAAACAACATCAATAGGTGTTATTGCTCTTATTGGTTTGTGCGTAAACGTATATAATAATGGCTTATCTGTTGTTGATTTCTTATTGCTTGTTGGTGGTGTTGGTTTTATAGTAGCTAAAGATAAAAAGAAAGATGCTTTAGAGAGTACTGTAGACCCAGATAAAGAATTTCCTGATGAAAAGGGCTAAGATATTTTTAACAATAACTGCTATTTTATTATTTGTCTTTAACTACCAAATATGCGAATACTTTTATCCGCTAAAGCCTCAGTTAAAAAGTTGGTGGACTTTAAAAGTAAATATATACGCTGTAATAATGATGCTTATATTTTTATCTCAGAGTCTAGGTTCTAAAAAATGGTTAAGGTTTTTTTTGGAGATTGGAGTGGGATTTTCAATATCTAGTGTTATTGATAAATTGTACTTTAGTGTGCATGATTTTACAAATAGTGATATATATATGATTTTAATAACAGTTGCGTTTGCAACATATAATTTAATTTATGGAAACAAACAAAGCGTTATTAAATAAGATTTTAGACACTCAAAACGAGCTAATAAGTCAAAATAAAGATTTAGCTAGGAAGCAGTTAGATATTTCTTTAAAGTTTAGTGATTACCAAAACAAACAAGAATTAAGATTCTCTAAGGTTGAAAATTATTTAAAATCAGATAGCGACACTAAGCAAGAGGGAGCTATTGAGAAGTTGAATAGAATTGATAATAAGCTTACTATTTTAGAAAAGGATATCTTAAAGAAATCTGCTACGTTTGGAGCTGTTGCAAGTGCTATTATATTAGTTATGAAATGGATTGTCGGTAAAATTATAATTTAATGAAGATTGAAATACATAGACAAGAATATTTAGAAAAGCAAACTCTAGGTTATTTATATGTGTTAGATAGTAACGATAATATTTTATATAGCTGTAATACTTTAGAGTTGCCTTGGAAAGATAATAAAAAGAATGTTAGCTGTGTTCCTGTTGGAGAATATAAGTGTGTTTTAGAGTATTCTGATAGATTTAAAAAAGATTTATGGGAGCTGAAAGAAGTACCTAATAGAAGTGAATGTAAATTCCATTCAGCTAATTATTTTAGACAATTAAACGGATGTATAGCTTTAGGAAATGGTTATTCTGATATTGATGGAGATGGTTGGCGTGATATTTTAAAGAGTAGAGATACTATGGATGAGTTTCACGAGGTTTTAAAAGACTTGAAAGAAGTACAGTTGGTTATAAAATAAAAAACGCACAGAATTAACTATGCGTTTAGTGGATGTGTTAATGCTAATAACCAATGGTTAAAATTAAAATGTAAATATAGTAAAAAATGAAGAAATACATACCATATATTTTAATTATTTTCTTTGCGGTATTATCGTACAACTTCTACGTTGCAAATAAGTCAGTTAACAAAAGGTTAATTGATAATAACAAAGCACAAAACTCAAAGATAAAATACCTAACTAATAAATGGGGAGAAGAAAAAGCAAGTAAATTAGCTGTGCAACTAACAAATACCGAACTTAGAAAACAAGCTAAAGGTAATTCAGAAGAAAACAAGCGACTTAAAGAAGCTATTAAAGATTACAAAAAAGTAATAGCAACGATCCAAACTACACAAGTTGTAAAGATAGATACTGTTAAAATACCTTTTAAAGACACAATAGCGTGTGTTTTTAGCAAAGATTTCGAGGTTAGGGATAAATGGTATCAATTCAACCAAAATATCACAAATAAAGGCTTTACAATAACCGATTTTGAACTAACTCCAAATAAGCAAGATATTGTTGTAGGTTGGAAAAAACAAGGGTGGTTTAAAAACCCTATTGCTACTGCCGAAATAACCAACACTAATCCATACTTTATTCAACAAGAAATTAAACCTATAATTATAATATACAAGAAAAAGTGGCATGAAAAATGGTATATAACTATTCCAAGTGCCTTTGCTTTGGGTTATGTTTTAAGTAATTAACCTATTATAAACTTTCTCCCTATCATTTCCACATACATAACCTTACCACTTTTCAATCTTTTCAGGGATGCTGGTTGTGATATATTCTCTTTTCGTGCGTATTCTGAAACAGATAAGAAGTTATATTTATTAACTAAAAGGTTAAGTATATTAAGTTCTTCATCCATTGTTAAATGGTTATCATTTATAACCTTTTTAATTGAATCTATTGTATTCATTAGATTTGTTTATGGTTAATTATATTAATTCCTCTTATAAGTAGTTGTACACAATTAAAAAAGGGTTTGTTGCTTTCTATAAACTTCTATCCTTTTGTTTGCCTTTGCAAAGTAATCGCTATCTATCTCACAAGCTGTTAAATCGAAACCTAAGTCATCACAAGCAATGGCAATGCTTCCACTTCCCAAGTGCGAATCAAATATTTTGTTGCCCTTTTCTGCATATTCATTAAGTAAGTGTCTATATAATTCTACAGGTTTTTGGGTTGGGTGTATGCTTCCACCTTTTTGAGCTATTAGACCTCTATTAAACGTCAGTATTCGTGTTGGTTTATTAAAGCTACTGTAAGCTAGTTCGCAATCGCTCATCGTCAAGCCGTGTTGTCCTTTATCCCAAACCACCCAACCTTTAGTCCCGTTCTTTAAATGGGCAACAAAATAATTCGCACCCCAAACAATTTGATTCTTACTTATGCGTTCAAGCTCATCAAAATACTCTTGTGTCGGTATTGCATTATCCCAATTTTTAAAAGTATGTGCTTTTCTATTATGTTTAGGGTTTTTACAAATGCTTTCTTTCTGTCCATCAATACCTAATCCGTAAGGTGGGTCAACTATTGCCAAATCAAATTGTTTATCCTCGCATTGCTTCATAAAAGGCAAACAGTCAACGTTATGTAATTCTATTTTACTTCTGTACATAAAATCCTTTTTTAACAGATGTACAACACAGGCTATAAGTAATAGCGGTGTCCGTGCTATCCGTTATGTTATTGTTATTTATTAAGTTTCTGCTCATTCTATAGTTTTTGCGTATCAATCCGCTACTACTCATAGCCAAGTCCGTTATATGCAATTAAAAAAGGGTTTGTGATGTAGAAAATAATACTTTTTTCCCCATTTTACAATAGTCCTCTTCAATTTCAAAGCAAATACAATTCCTATCTTTTTGCCTACTTGCTATTGCAGTTACACAACTTCCAGCAAAAGTATCAAGAACTAAATCACCTTTGTTACTGCTTTTTTCAATCAAATAGCTTATTAATTCAGTTGGTTTCTGTGTTGGGTGGTTTACATTTCCTGTTCTTTTGGCTTTTAGTATATTACTATCACGCCCACCTTTCAATTTTTTTGTTCCGTTACTGCAGAAAAGTATCATCTCATATTTCGGTGCGTAATCACCTTCAAGGTCGCCCATTCCAGTATTATTCTTTTCCCATATAAGTATATTTTTCACATTAAACAACGCACCTACTTCTTGCTTAAATTTATCTATGTGATGCCAACTACAAAAAATGTAAAGGTGAGCTTCATCCTTACATACTCGCTTTAGTTCTTTAACCCAACCACCCAACCAATCAAGGTTCGTGTCGTTCTTGATACTTTTATGTTTTTCTTTGCGAAAATTGCTTTGAAAGTCCATTCCATAAGGAGGGTCTGTTACTACCAAGTCAATAGTATTATTTTCAATACGCTTAATGCCTATTTGCCAATCTTCGTTATAAATTCTTTGTTCAGTCATTATTTATCTTTTTTAACAGTTCGCTTCGCCATATAACTATGTATATAATTTAGTTTGCTTTCAGTATGTTAATAAAGTTTTTTGTTAAATTCTTAATTAGTAATATTTGTTAGTTAAGTTTTTAATACTCAAACCAAATCATAATACTATTCAGTTAGGTTTAATACTAACTTTGTGCTTCAAGTTTCGCAGCTAAAAATCTCATTATTGTACTATCCCCTAAGTGCAAAAATGTTTCTTCATATTCTTCTGGGTCACCATTCCATTCGTGAAACTCTTTTACAAATTGCTGTCTTTCTTCTAAAGTCCAACCATCATAAACATTTTCGTCAACGTCATTACATCCGTGATTACTAAATTGGTCACTTGCTAATTCAAGCATTTTAGCTGCTAAGGCTAATTCTTTTTTACTCATAATTCCTGTTTTATATCTATATTTAATTATTAATAATTAGACGTGCAATTGGCAACTATGGGTATACTTCATTTCTTCGAAATGATTGGCTTTAGTCTGTTCGCTTCTTAGATGCTCTCGAAACATCGAGTAAACTCGTATTTCTACGCACACGAAACGAAGCATACCCTGCGACGTTAGGCACAATGCTATGCCCACGCTATCAATTTCTTTTTATCCTTTTCACCACTTAGGTATTTAAACCATTTGTCAGCTTCTAATTTGTTATAGAATTGTCCATCTTCTGAATAAGAAATTGAAGGCTGAACCCACCCATACCATTTCTTTACTTCAATTCTATAAGATGTACCAGTGAGTACACTATCTATTTGCCACATTCTTACTTTCGCACGTGTGCCTAAAAATGTATAAAGTTCATTGCTTTTGCTTTCTTGGTTACTTTTTTCTGTACTCATAATTTTGTTTTTATTTATTACTTATCTGTATAAAACAAAAGCATCATAGCTTGTTGTCTTATTCCAAATTCTCTGGTCAATCTGTTATGTTTTGCCAATGAATAAGTTTCGCAATATTGTGCCATCGTTTCTGCGTTAAATATTCTTGTTCTTCCCATTATTTCTCCTGCACTATTGGCAAAACTCCGTATCGTTTCTGCAAGTTCGGTTAAGCTTTTGCTTTCATTAACTTTAGTGTACTTTTCTAAGTCTGTCATTTTATTCAACTTTTAGTTATTAAATCCGTTTTATTTTCTACTCTAAAAACAGCCTTTGCTTCCATCCAAGCATCGTGAGCAGCCATTCTTTCTAAAGAAGTCCACTTATGACTTTTAGCTGTTATCTTATCCCACCATTTTATAAATAGTTCGTTCTCTTTTTTGTACTTAGTTTTCATATCTATTGTTTTATAAATATTGTTTATTATTATTAATGTGTTTATCTATACTGTAAGAGTTTTCTTTGTATTCCTCTGACGTTGGTATATAACACCCTTGTTTTGCGCTGAAGTCTCTTATAAACTCTATAAACTTAGACAATTCATCACTTAACATATCCCTGGTTCTCTTTAGGAATAAATTACCGTTCTTAGTATACTTCATAAATCCGCTTTGTCTTTTTAGTAAAGTCTTAGCTTCTTCTAAATTGTAACCAAACTCAATGGCGTAAATACTAATACATACGTGTAGGTAGGCGTTATGCTTAACGCTTCTTTTTGGTTTTAACTCTTTTAACTCTATTTTCTTTTTTTTATCTAAAAGAGTATTGAAATATGTTTTAGCCTTTGATTTATCTAAAGAGTTTGATAGGTCTAGTATCATTTATTATTTCTATTAATATAGTCCAACTTCGCTCTATCTGCATCTTTACTAGCTTTTAGTAACTTTCTAAAATACGGATCGTTATCGTAAAGCTCTTGTGTGTTAGGTAGAACTCTATCGGAAATAACTTCTGTGTATTCATTCATCCAACTAAGAATATATTGATACGCTTGGTTTGATGCTTTAAACGTGATGCTAAATGTATTTTCGTCGTTAGGGTTCATTACTTTCGTTTAAAATTATATGTATAATTTCCTTTAATTAGTCTTGATACAACAGATTTACATGAAAACCCAATCATATTAGCTATTTTTTGCATACTTATTTTTGTATTAAAATAAAACTCTATTAAATCACTTGCTTCGTCTTCTGTTAAATACTGACCTATATTTCTTTTTAGATTATTATCTAATGCGTGTTTATAATTTTCTTTTCTTGATATGTATTCTAAATTAGAAACATCATTATTTAACTTATTGCCATCAACATGATTTATAGTATAATCTGTTGGGCGTTCGCCTAAAAAACATTCAGCTATAACTTTATGTCTATAAAAATTTTTACCATTTAATTTAACTGAATCATATCCCTTTCCAACGTCATATCCTTTTAGAAAAACTTTTCTTTTACCGTTGGATTTTATTCTACCATCAGAATAAACTGTATATCCTAAATAAGTTGACTTTAACATTTTATTTTCGTTTAAAATCCTCACTCTCCATCTCTGAATACACCCCTAATTCGTAGAAACCTGTTAGCTTTAATACTGCTCTACTCATAGCTCTTTTTTCTGCCATTTCAGCAATATACCAAGTGTTACAGTTACCATTTTTAAAATCTCCTTTTAAAGCACTTCCAAAAGTCTCTATGTTTGCATTTTCTTTTGAAGCTAAAGCTTTAAATACTGCAAAATTTTCTTCACACCTAATAACCTCATACTTGATGTTTATTTTCTCAATAGCCTGTATTTTATCAATTCCTTTCCTTGTAATGATTATATAATGTTGATGTTTAAAAACATCTTCTTTAGTTAGTTCGTACTTCTCGTAAAGTGCTTTTAGTTTTTCTCTATTCATCTTAGTTTTTATTTATTATTTTATTATACACATAGTCAATAGTTTGTAATAAAGCATTGTTTATTGTCTTAGTTGTATGCTTATATTCTCCTATTGTTTTGTTTTTTTTGTAAACTACATTTCTACTATCTTCAACACAAATAGCGAATTTAAAGTTTTTTACTACAGGGTATATTTTAAACCCATTACTCATAACTTTATGTAGCTTATTTTCTTCTTTCATATTACAATATTAACATATTTTCAACACTTAAACAAGTAAAATGTTGATTATTTTAAAATAATACATCATCATCGTTAAAAGCGTCTTTCGGATTCATCTTAGGTAAATCTTGTCTTTCTTCTATTGTTTTAAATACATTATCATTAGGATTATCGTGTGTAAAAGGCAAACCATCATCGTTAACTGTTAGGTAAAAATCTTCGAAGTAAATTCCTCTAGAGTGAGAACAACTAATTTTAACAGTATTCTTTTCTATTACTTCTCCAACATCGTTAGTAATATTATCAATAGAGATTAAAGTTTCTGCCTTAATTGTAGATACAGTTCCTATATGACCTCTAGCTTTTTGTGAATTATTATTTTTATGAAGTATAAAACAAACGTGTAAACCCTCTGCTGTCCATTTCATCATTTCTTCTGCTAACGATGCTGAACTTTCGATATCATTAGTATTAGTTACTAAGTCAGCTAATCCATCAATAGTTATTAAGTCTATCTTACCTTTAAATTCAGACTCGTAAACAATCCATCTAATTAACTCTAACCTATCTTTCACAGGTTTTTTTCGTAATTGCAAAGGAATGTATTTATGGTAATCTTCTCCAACCATTCTTCCAACACGTCTAAATGTTCTTTGTGCGTAAAATTCTCCTTGTTCAGTATCTACTGATATTAAATACCTGTCTTTTCTGTTTGTACCCACAAAATGACTGGTGTATCTATCAACGCCACCACCAATGTAAGCAGCTTCTATAAGTGATTTAACAAAAGACTTCTTAGCTTTAGATGGTGCATAAATACAACTACATTCATACCTGGTTATCGCTGAAACTTTATGTCCTTTGTAGTCTTTACCAACATATACAATCGTGTCGATAGGTGGTAATTCTTTGTTTAAGTCTACTAAACATTCGTTAAACACGTCTTTCATGTTTTTAACGTTATCTAAATCCTCGACTAACTTATCTATGTTTATTTCTTTCATATTATATTAGGTTCAATATTTTGAATGGATTTTATAAGTAGGTATATTACATTGCTTATTTAGTTCTTCTTTATAAGCGTTAAGCAAGTCAAGTAAAGTGCCATTAAAATCACTACCTTTTAATTTAAAACTATGGTTCAATCCTTTTTTTCTTAAAAATACATTTGTTTTCATTCTTTATTTATTTTATTTATTAATTCACGCAACGACAACATACCTAAACACGTTCGCAACAATAAAAAATGGCGACCATTCAAACGTGTTAAAACATCCTTATTTGATTCGGAGATGTTGTATTAAAGTCGTCTAATATCATTACCTTATTTCTGTTTTTATAGTTAATTTTATACATCCATATTTTTTTATGCAACCCAGTATGTATAACTGCTTCTCCTGTTTTGACTGCTTCACGCATTTTATAAGAGTAATCTCTATCAATAGTTAAACTTCTTGGATGATATGTTTTACCATTCCATTCCACATATTTAGTTGGTGTTGTTTCGCCTACTAATTTAAAATTACTTGCTTTGTAAATAGTTCCAACGTGTCCTACTGTTAAGTCGCTATAAGATAAAACATTGTCATAATTAGTATTACAACTTATCCATTTAATAATTTGTCCTAAAAAGTAACTTTCGCTATTACAAGGTGCTTCATCTAAACAAGCCATTCTTCTAATGTCAATGCAATTTTTGTATTTTTTTTCGTGTCTTGGCTTACCTAATACACTTCCACCAACTAATTTATTATTAATAAACATTGCAAAACATACACTTATTCCGCCACCCATATTATCGCTTTTGTAATGAAAATCTTTAAATATGTGAGATATGTTTGCAAATTCGCAAAGCATTATTTTACATTGTTTTTTATCTAATTTTTCACTCATAGTCTATATTTGTTTTTTACAAAAACACGCCTTTTTTTACAGTAACTAACAAGTAATATAATTCACTTCGAGCCTCAACGAAATCATATTAAAATCCGTTATGTCTTAAAATCTTCTTTAAATTTTATTTTCTTCTT
>PEAW01005960.1_pt1 | contig 11246 bp, 8 predicted proteins | sample 1430331 | NCBI WGS metagenome assembly PEAW01 (sample SAMN07709108, study PRJNA374926) | Mollusc metagenome, whole genome shotgun sequencing project. | isolation source: combination of 3 Haliotis diversicolor samples: VC2003, Pt131, and Pt118... | host: Haliotis diversicolor | place: China:Guangdong... | reverse complement strand
CATGTGTATGGAACCTGTTTTCTTTGGATCTGGAAAGGTTGTTGCGTGTCGGAAGTGTAAGCGATGCAAGTGGAATCGTGTCAACGATTACGTAGGACGATGCATCGCGGAAAGTAAGTACGCGAAAGCGACTTACGCAGTTACGTTAACGTATGATGACAAACAGGGCGTGAATACGGCTGTTTTGGTATACGATGACGTACAAAGGTTTTTGAAGCGACTGCGTAAAAAACATAAAGTGCGTTTTATATGCGCGGGCGAATATGGAACGCAAAAGGGTCGAGCACATTGGCATATAGTGCTGTTTTTCCAAGACAGCGTGCCAGATGTCGAGCAAGACAAACGGATAGATTGGGACGTTTGGCCACACGGATTTTCGTATTTTCAGAAACCTGATTGGAAAGGTTTTAAATACGTTCTGAAATACGTGTTAAAAGATCAATCCCAAGATAGCACATCGAACATGTTGACGATGAGCAAAAACCCGCCGATAGGCTGGCAGTTTTTTAGCGATCTTGCGGATGAGCACGTGAAGCAAGGAATTATCCCTCGAAGTTACGTCTACAAAATTGGAGGCGTTAGGGATGATGATGGCAGAGAAAAGAAATTTTTGATGCGAGGTGTAACACGCGAGAAATTTTTAAGCCGTTTTGTGATAGAGTGGGAACAAAAATACGGCAAACAGCCCGAAAGCCAGTTTTTGGACGAAAAGTGGTATAATGCGGGCTCGGCTACATACGGGGAGAAAAGTATGCGTTATGTGCCGTTTAAGTTTGGGGGCATTAGAGAAACGCCGAGCGAAGCTTGGCTCGATTATGGGCATTATGTTGAAGGCTATTATGATGGCACCGTCCCATTTATCGTACATTATAGAACTTATGATGATACGATTTGGGTATATTCGGAAGGAGGTGGATGGTGGCTCGTAGAAGAACACGAAACAGAATTTCTCGAAGAAATTTTGTCAGGCAAAATAACACGACGAATACAACACGACGACTTAGTAGAAGAGTGCCAAGCGCTCGACGACAAGTCGGTGTGGATAATCAGCAACGGGATAAATCTTTCAGAAATATTAGCATATCACTGAAAGCTGCTGCACCCTCGCCTGCGAGAGAACGAAGGGAAAAAACCCCCGTGAAACAAGAACGGTCACTCGAAAGAGTGCGGGTTAGGTGCAAAGATAGGCCGAAAGATAACAAGCCAAAAGTTACTGGAGGAAGTGGAAAATCTTTCGTGCCATGGTGCTGATTGTTAAAAGTTTGCCAAGCGTTAGCCTGGTAAACTTTGGATTATGAAAAAGTTGTTGACACAAACAAATGTGTTAGCGTAGCGTCAAGACACGTAAAAGGTGAAGTTGTCCTAAATGATTGTTTAATTTAACTAAATTTAACACAATCATGATTATGGGATATTTCACCACATAGGAGACTAATATGTGGCGATTTGTTGCTACTGAATTGGCTAAGCCAGTCATACGCCGAATGGGATCAATGATCGCAGGCGGTTTGATTGGTGCAGGTATTATAGAAGATCAAGCCGTCCAAGTCGAGCAATTATTAACGGCATTGTTGCTGTTATCGATCGATTTGGTTGTTAGCCATATGGATCGATCTAATGGATCGTGAGTTAGCAAAACAATATGTCGCCCTGCCCTCTAAGCACGGTCCCCGTGCGGAACAATGGGCAGATGTTGTGTTGAAGTATCTGTTCGCAAACGTGTTCACGGTCGAACAGTTGAAACAACGGATAAGCGAGGAGGAAGCATATGCGCAAGGTCGTCGGTGATATTTTGTTGGGAGCGCTTATGGGCGCAGCGATGTCAATCGCATTGTATTTGAATTACATTATAGAGGCGTTGTTTTAATGGGACTGTTTAGCGGAATCGCCAGTGCCGTTAAAGGCGCAATAACAGGGTTTAACCCTGTTGGAATGTTGGCAAGCGCAGCAGTTAATGCGTTTGTTGGCAAATATCAGACAAGACAACAAAATAAAGCAATCGACGCGGCAAACGCAACGGCGTTGCAGCGTGAATCAACGCAGTTTGAACGATTGCGAGATAGCGCGGTTCGAGCGGGTTTTAACCCGCTGACGGCGCTACGAAGCGGAATGTTTCAGCAAGCAAATTTATTTGCGCGTGAAGCTGACACATTTCGCGGCGACTTGTTTGGCGGTTTGGCAAAGGCAGCTTTGTCATTTCCGCAAGCACGTTTGGACGCTGAAATGCGCGATTTGGAGCGCAGAGAACGTGAAGCGAATGTTTTGTATACGGGCGCTTTAGCTCGTAATGCTATGGAACGCGGAACGGGGTTTAACCCGTTAGAAGTTTCGATGCAAAATTATCGCGGTGATATGGGCGGTTTTACCGTCATGCGCAATACAAACGGTCAGCAAATTGAAGTTCGTAACGATGTTTTGCACGCCTTGCGTTTAGAGCAAGGCGGTTTGTTTGGTATTGCAGAACATTGGGAAGCTATCGGCGGCGAAATTATGGGTGAGTTGTCGGGCGTTGGCGTTGCCGTTGATGATTCTGGCTACGTCATTACGCGTCCTGTTGGGTCTAATATGACAACACGGCCATATAATTTACGCAACAATGTAGATGATGTGATGAGCAATTGGCGCGGTTTTTGGTCCACGGAAGATGGATCAATGTCTGGCGCGATTGGTTATGACACGTGGTTTAACAATTGAAATGCAAACGATGCAAACGTATCCGCTCGATAATTCGACGGATTATTAAAAGGAGGAAGTAAATGCGTTTAACTGAAACAGTTCCGGCTGATCCGCTTAAGCTTAAGCGATCAATTCGTAAGGATCGAGGTCGTGTATTGACCTCGGGCGATGCAGGCAAAATTTTGCCGTTGAAGTATATTCCGATGTTGCGTGAGGACGCGGTACAACGCGGACGGGTTCGTATCAATGTTGAAATGCAGGAAACTGCAGAATTATTGATGAACCAAACAAATTTGAATGTGTATGCCCATTATGTGCCGATGTTGGCCTTTGAGCGTTTTAACGGCTCAATGGAAGAGTTGAACCGTTCTTATAAGGGTGAGACTGGAATTGGCGGAAGTGTAGTACCGTTTTTTGAAACAAATAAACGGTTTGTAGCAAGCACAAGCACCGTGGACGATGACGACACGAGTGCAGCGGGTTGGGATACTGTAGATTTGGCAGACCCAGACCCGTACACATTTTATCAGACGATGGGAATGCATTTTTCGGCTGATAATTTGAATATGACGGTGGTTGAAGCGTATAACGCGATTGTAAACCATCGGCGCAAAGCTCGGTCAAAGTCTTTGCCGTTGCGTAATGCTTATGATCATTCGTTGGCAGAAGCATTTTGGAACACTCAAGGTTTGAGCCATATAGTGCCTGATTTTGATCAGTTGCTAATTGATGGCGAAGTTGCTTTGTCTGGATTGACGTTCCAAGCTCCTATTGTGAGTACTTGGACGCATTATGTCAAAGATGACAATACTGATCGAGGATCGTTTCAGGCGAATACTCAGGCTCATACGCCTAATAGCCTCTTTACATATGCACCTGCTAATAAAGGGTATATTGATCAGGGCGACACGTTGTTATTTGAAGATATCTACGCAGAATTGACTGCGGGTGGTACTTCAAATGTCACAATGTCTTTGGCAGATATTGAGTTGGCAAAGCAAACAGCAGCTTTTGCAAAAATTCGTTCACAATACGATGGTATTGATGACGATTTTATTATTGATTTGCTTATGTCAGGCATTCGTGTGCCTGAGGAAGCAATGACGCAACCGATTTTGTTGGGTCGTCAGACAGTGCCATTTGGTTACGCACAGCGTTATGCGACTGATGCGGCTAATTTGGACACAAGCGCAACAAACGGGTACGCTCAGGTTGATATGACAATTCGCACCCCGCCAATGAATACAGGCGGCGTGATTATGATCACGGCGGAAATTGTTCCTGAGCAATTGTGGGAACGCAAGAAAGACTATTTCTTGTACACAACGTCACCTGATCAATTGCCAAATGCTTTGGTCGATTTTTTGGATCCTGAGCCCGTGTCTCCTGTCAAAAATGATCATTTAGATGTCAATCATTCACTACCAAACGCAACATTTGGTTATGCCCCGCTTAACCATGAGTGGATGCGTGATATGGTGAATGTAGGCGGTAAATATTACCGTCCTGCGAATGATGCATTTGACGAGGATCGTGCAAAAATTTGGACGGTTGAGGCAACCGATCCAACACTGAGCGATGATTTTTATCTTTGTTCAGGTTTGCACAAGAAAGTGTTTGCCGATCAGGTAAGCGACAGTTTCGAAATTATGTGTATTTCGGACTGTGATATTAGCGGTTTGACCGTATTCGGTGAGCGTCTGCTAGAGGCAGATGCGACATCGGATTACGCAGCTATTCAAGCTGACGTAGATGCAACACGTATTACAAAATAACAGGTTTTGGGGGCGGTCCTCCCCTGCCCCCAAATTTTTCAACGGAGTGTAAAAAATGAAAACCTTCAAAAATGGTCCATTGGCCCAATGGAAAAAAGTAAAAGCGGGCGATGTGATTTCATTCGAAAGCACAAAAGCACGTCATGTACGTTTTGAGGTCGTTGCAAACAGCCCAATTGAAGTTTGGGCTGGTCACAAAGAGGATGCTTCTGATTTTGTGTTGGTAGGCGCGACTGGCGACAAATGCCGTGTTGAATACACGGCTGTCGGTACATCGTATGCGATGATCAAAGCGGAAAAAAGTAGCGCGGTATATGTCAACGTGCCTGATGTAGATCAGCGCGTTTCTCCGAGCGAAAAAGATAGTCACGTGTCAATTGAACCACGTGTGCGCAATAACGATGAGTTTGCGCGCATGATGCATATGGTGAAATTGAACGAGCGCCGCCGTGATGAAGCGTTAGCAGAAGAGCGTGCGGCTTTGGCTGCGTTGCGGGCAGAGTTGGCCGCGCAAGCCAAACAGGAGGTTGTAGAGGATGTTAAAGCAGATACTGCGGTTGAGCCCGCAGCTGAAGCTGTGCAAGCTCCTGAGGCCACGTGAACGTTATAGTGAGGCGTCTTATGCTCTCGTTAATAAGAAGGCGTTTAATACGGTCTCTTATCGAAGGCGTACGACGGAAATAGATTGGGAAAATGTCCACCCAGAAATTAGAGAATTTTGGGTAGGATTTCACAGGGAATGTGCGAAGCGTAACATCCCTGTGATCCCAACAGAATTTTATCGCACACCTGAGCGTCAACAGGAGTTGTACGTGCAAGGTTTTTCTAAAGCCCAAAAAGGGCAATCCCCGCATCAGTGGGGATGTGCGGTAGATATTGTTCACGCTGTTAAACTGTGGGATCTCACTAAAAGCCAGTGGGATGTCATGGGCGCGATTGGCAAGGAAGTTGCCAGAAAGCGCGAAATTAAAATGACATGGGGCGGTGATTGGAAATTTTACGATCCCGCACACTGGCAGCTATATCGTTGGGAAGAAAAGATATAGCGAAACCAAGGGCTTACCCCCGCAATCCATATATAATGGAGGGGGTAAGCCCGCAACACGTGCACAACCCTTGTTTATTTATGCACTTACTGACACCAACAGCTTTGCAGGGAAAAAAACATGTGTATGGAACCTGTTTTCTTTGGATCTGGAAAGGTTGTTGCGTGTCGGAAGTGTAAGCGATGCAAGTGGAATCGTGTCAACGATTACGTAGGACGATGCATCGCGGAAAGTAAGTACGCGAAAGCGACTTACGCAGTTACGTTAACGTATGATGACAAACAGGGCGTGAATACGGCTGTTTTGGTATACGATGACGTACAAAGGTTTTTGAAGCGACTGCGTAAAAAACATAAAGTGCGTTTTATATGCGCGGGCGAATATGGAACGCAAAAGGGTCGAGCACATTGGCATATAGTGCTGTTTTTCCAAGACAGCGTGCCAGATGTCGAGCAAGACAAACGGATAGATTGGGACGTTTGGCCACACGGATTTTCGTATTTTCAGAAACCTGATTGGAAAGGTTTTAAATACGTTCTGAAATACGTGTTAAAAGATCAATCCCAAGATAGCACATCGAACATGTTGACGATGAGCAAAAACCCGCCGATAGGCTGGCAGTTTTTTAGCGATCTTGCGGATGAGCACGTGAAGCAAGGAATTATCCCTCGAAGTTACGTCTACAAAATTGGAGGCGTTAGGGATGATGATGGCAGAGAAAAGAAATTTTTGATGCGAGGTGTAACACGCGAGAAATTTTTAAGCCGTTTTGTGATAGAGTGGGAACAAAAATACGGCAAACAGCCCGAAAGCCAGTTTTTGGACGAAAAGTGGTATAATGCGGGCTCGGCTACATACGGGGAGAAAAGTATGCGTTATGTGCCGTTTAAGTTTGGGGGCATTAGAGAAACGCCGAGCGAAGCTTGGCTCGATTATGGGCATTATGTTGAAGGCTATTATGATGGCACCGTCCCATTTATCGTACATTATAGAACTTATGATGATACGATTTGGGTATATTCGGAAGGAGGTGGATGGTGGCTCGTAGAAGAACACGAAACAGAATTTCTCGAAGAAATTTTGTCAGGCAAAATAACACGACGAATACAACACGACGACTTAGTAGAAGAGTGCCAAGCGCTCGACGACAAGTCGGTGTGGATAATCAGCAACGGGATAAATCTTTCAGAAATATTAGCATATCACTGAAAGCTGCTGCACCCTCGCCTGCGAGAGAACGAAGGGAAAAAACCCCCGTGAAACAAGAACGGTCACTCGAAAGAGTGCGGGTTAGGTGCAAAGATAGGCCGAAAGATAACAAGCCAAAAGTTACTGGAGGAAGTGGAAAATCTTTCGTGCCATGGTGCTGATTGTTAAAAGTTTGCCAAGCGTTAGCCTGGTAAACTTTGGATTATGAAAAAGTTGTTGACACAAACAAATGTGTTAGCGTAGCGTCAAGACACGTAAAAGGTGAAGTTGTCCTAAATGATTGTTTAATTTAACTAAATTTAACACAATCATGATTATGGGATATTTCACCACATAGGAGACTAATATGTGGCGATTTGTTGCTACTGAATTGGCTAAGCCAGTCATACGCCGAATGGGATCAATGATCGCAGGCGGTTTGATTGGTGCAGGTATTATAGAAGATCAAGCCGTCCAAGTCGAGCAATTATTAACGGCATTGTTGCTGTTATCGATCGATTTGGTTGTTAGCCATATGGATCGATCTAATGGATCGTGAGTTAGCAAAACAATATGTCGCCCTGCCCTCTAAGCACGGTCCCCGTGCGGAACAATGGGCAGATGTTGTGTTGAAGTATCTGTTCGCAAACGTGTTCACGGTCGAACAGTTGAAACAACGGATAAGCGAGGAGGAAGCATATGCGCAAGGTCGTCGGTGATATTTTGTTGGGAGCGCTTATGGGCGCAGCGATGTCAATCGCATTGTATTTGAATTACATTATAGAGGCGTTGTTTTAATGGGACTGTTTAGCGGAATCGCCAGTGCCGTTAAAGGCGCAATAACAGGGTTTAACCCTGTTGGAATGTTGGCAAGCGCAGCAGTTAATGCGTTTGTTGGCAAATATCAGACAAGACAACAAAATAAAGCAATCGACGCGGCAAACGCAACGGCGTTGCAGCGTGAATCAACGCAGTTTGAACGATTGCGAGATAGCGCGGTTCGAGCGGGTTTTAACCCGCTGACGGCGCTACGAAGCGGAATGTTTCAGCAAGCAAATTTATTTGCGCGTGAAGCTGACACATTTCGCGGCGACTTGTTTGGCGGTTTGGCAAAGGCAGCTTTGTCATTTCCGCAAGCACGTTTGGACGCTGAAATGCGCGATTTGGAGCGCAGAGAACGTGAAGCGAATGTTTTGTATACGGGCGCTTTAGCTCGTAATGCTATGGAACGCGGAACGGGGTTTAACCCGTTAGAAGTTTCGATGCAAAATTATCGCGGTGATATGGGCGGTTTTACCGTCATGCGCAATACAAACGGTCAGCAAATTGAAGTTCGTAACGATGTTTTGCACGCCTTGCGTTTAGAGCAAGGCGGTTTGTTTGGTATTGCAGAACATTGGGAAGCTATCGGCGGCGAAATTATGGGTGAGTTGTCGGGCGTTGGCGTTGCCGTTGATGATTCTGGCTACGTCATTACGCGTCCTGTTGGGTCTAATATGACAACACGGCCATATAATTTACGCAACAATGTAGATGATGTGATGAGCAATTGGCGCGGTTTTTGGTCCACGGAAGATGGATCAATGTCTGGCGCGATTGGTTATGACACGTGGTTTAACAATTGAAATGCAAACGATGCAAACGTATCCGCTCGATAATTCGACGGATTATTAAAAGGAGGAAGTAAATGCGTTTAACTGAAACAGTTCCGGCTGATCCGCTTAAGCTTAAGCGATCAATTCGTAAGGATCGAGGTCGTGTATTGACCTCGGGCGATGCAGGCAAAATTTTGCCGTTGAAGTATATTCCGATGTTGCGTGAGGACGCGGTACAACGCGGACGGGTTCGTATCAATGTTGAAATGCAGGAAACTGCAGAATTATTGATGAACCAAACAAATTTGAATGTGTATGCCCATTATGTGCCGATGTTGGCCTTTGAGCGTTTTAACGGCTCAATGGAAGAGTTGAACCGTTCTTATAAGGGTGAGACTGGAATTGGCGGAAGTGTAGTACCGTTTTTTGAAACAAATAAACGGTTTGTAGCAAGCACAAGCACCGTGGACGATGACGACACGAGTGCAGCGGGTTGGGATACTGTAGATTTGGCAGACCCAGACCCGTACACATTTTATCAGACGATGGGAATGCATTTTTCGGCTGATAATTTGAATATGACGGTGGTTGAAGCGTATAACGCGATTGTAAACCATCGGCGCAAAGCTCGGTCAAAGTCTTTGCCGTTGCGTAATGCTTATGATCATTCGTTGGCAGAAGCATTTTGGAACACTCAAGGTTTGAGCCATATAGTGCCTGATTTTGATCAGTTGCTAATTGATGGCGAAGTTGCTTTGTCTGGATTGACGTTCCAAGCTCCTATTGTGAGTACTTGGACGCATTATGTCAAAGATGACAATACTGATCGAGGATCGTTTCAGGCGAATACTCAGGCTCATACGCCTAATAGCCTCTTTACATATGCACCTGCTAATAAAGGGTATATTGATCAGGGCGACACGTTGTTATTTGAAGATATCTACGCAGAATTGACTGCGGGTGGTACTTCAAATGTCACAATGTCTTTGGCAGATATTGAGTTGGCAAAGCAAACAGCAGCTTTTGCAAAAATTCGTTCACAATACGATGGTATTGATGACGATTTTATTATTGATTTGCTTATGTCAGGCATTCGTGTGCCTGAGGAAGCAATGACGCAACCGATTTTGTTGGGTCGTCAGACAGTGCCATTTGGTTACGCACAGCGTTATGCGACTGATGCGGCTAATTTGGACACAAGCGCAACAAACGGGTACGCTCAGGTTGATATGACAATTCGCACCCCGCCAATGAATACAGGCGGCGTGATTATGATCACGGCGGAAATTGTTCCTGAGCAATTGTGGGAACGCAAGAAAGACTATTTCTTGTACACAACGTCACCTGATCAATTGCCAAATGCTTTGGTCGATTTTTTGGATCCTGAGCCCGTGTCTCCTGTCAAAAATGATCATTTAGATGTCAATCATTCACTACCAAACGCAACATTTGGTTATGCCCCGCTTAACCATGAGTGGATGCGTGATATGGTGAATGTAGGCGGTAAATATTACCGTCCTGCGAATGATGCATTTGACGAGGATCGTGCAAAAATTTGGACGGTTGAGGCAACCGATCCAACACTGAGCGATGATTTTTATCTTTGTTCAGGTTTGCACAAGAAAGTGTTTGCCGATCAGGTAAGCGACAGTTTCGAAATTATGTGTATTTCGGACTGTGATATTAGCGGTTTGACCGTATTCGGTGAGCGTCTGCTAGAGGCAGATGCGACATCGGATTACGCAGCTATTCAAGCTGACGTAGATGCAACACGTATTACAAAATAACAGGTTTTGGGGGCGGTCCTCCCCTGCCCCCAAATTTTTCAACGGAGTGTAAAAAATGAAAACCTTCAAAAATGGTCCATTGGCCCAATGGAAAAAAGTAAAAGCGGGCGATGTGATTTCATTCGAAAGCACAAAAGCACGTCATGTACGTTTTGAGGTCGTTGCAAACAGCCCAATTGAAGTTTGGGCTGGTCACAAAGAGGATGCTTCTGATTTTGTGTTGGTAGGCGCGACTGGCGACAAATGCCGTGTTGAATACACGGCTGTCGGTACATCGTATGCGATGATCAAAGCGGAAAAAAGTAGCGCGGTATATGTCAACGTGCCTGATGTAGATCAGCGCGTTTCTCCGAGCGAAAAAGATAGTCACGTGTCAATTGAACCACGTGTGCGCAATAACGATGAGTTTGCGCGCATGATGCATATGGTGAAATTGAACGAGCGCCGCCGTGATGAAGCGTTAGCAGAAGAGCGTGCGGCTTTGGCTGCGTTGCGGGCAGAGTTGGCCGCGCAAGCCAAACAGGAGGTTGTAGAGGATGTTAAAGCAGATACTGCGGTTGAGCCCGCAGCTGAAGCTGTGCAAGCTCCTGAGGCCACGTGAACGTTATAGTGAGGCGTCTTATGCTCTCGTTAATAAGAAGGCGTTTAATACGGTCTCTTATCGAAGGCGTACGACGGAAATAGATTGGGAAAATGTCCACCCAGAAATTAGAGAATTTTGGGTAGGATTTCACAGGGAATGTGCGAAGCGTAACATCCCTGTGATCCCAACAGAATTTTATCGCACACCTGAGCGTCAACAGGAGTTGTACGTGCAAGGTTTTTCTAAAGCCCAAAAAGGGCAATCCCCGCATCAGTGGGGATGTGCGGTAGATATTGTTCACGCTGTTAAACTGTGGGATCTCACTAAAAGCCAGTGGGATGTCATGGGCGCGATTGGCAAGGAAGTTGCCAGAAAGCGCGAAATTAAAATGACATGGGGCGGTGATTGGAAATTTTACGATCCCGCACACTGGCAGCTATATCGTTGGGAAGAAAAGATATAGCGAAACCAAGGGCTTACCCCCGCAATCCATATATAATGGAGGGGGTAAGCCCGCAACACGTGCACAACCCTTGTTTATTTATGCACTTACTGACACCAACAGCTTTGCAGGGAAAAAAAACATGTGTATGGAA
>PEAW01035076.1_pt1 | contig 11247 bp, 8 predicted proteins | sample 1430331 | NCBI WGS metagenome assembly PEAW01 (sample SAMN07709108, study PRJNA374926) | Mollusc metagenome, whole genome shotgun sequencing project. | isolation source: combination of 3 Haliotis diversicolor samples: VC2003, Pt131, and Pt118... | host: Haliotis diversicolor | place: China:Guangdong... | reverse complement strand
CACACACACACACACACACATATATATATTGTCTTTACACCGGCAGATCAATTTTATCGCATATGGCACAAGGTGTGGATTCAGCTTTCATCATCATATGGTAACGCCACATCTCGCGGCAAAAAACGCACATAGAAGTGTTACATCCTTTGTCGCAACTGTCTTTGGCTTCTTTATAGATGGGTGAGAAGAGGTTCATGCACACGTAACACTTTCCACTACGGTTACATCTTAATTGTCTATAGTACATTGACTCGCGTTGTGCAGAAGTCGCTTCTCCAAACACTCCTTTGGCTAATCGATTGATGACTGTGACCTGATGATCAGTTCTTCCTAGAGCGAATGCTCCGGTCCTGGTGAAGTACGACCTTTCATCAATGTTGCTGGGATGAAGACTCTCCAGTCTGTTATCCGAGAGTAACGCTACTTCAACAGTGTTTACTGGATGTTCGCTCCAAAAACGGTTGTTTGGGCGATTTCTATGTCTTCTGATGAAGTATGAGTCTCTTCTCGCAGGTCCAGTCGCATTTGTCGAGACAACGGGTCTGGGTAGTATGGGCCCTCTGCAAAACGGACATCGTTGATTTTCAAGGTAACACTTCTCTTGACAATCAGTGCATAGTCTATGAATACATCCCATCCTAGGATCGGGTGACGGGTTCATGGGGTGATCGCTTGTCTCGCAAATTGTACACCTGTTTTCATCAGCGTTGTTTTCATCTTCATCAGCGTTTGAAGTGGAAGGCATGGTAGCAACGACACTCTCAACTTGACTTTGAAAGCTTTCGTCAAAGTTAATTTCCAGAAAAGGTACGACAGGTGCTCTGTTTTCTTCAGGTGTATCTTCACCGTCCGTAAGATCAGGTAAGGAGTCAGAAGAATCCATAGAGTCGTTGTGTTCCAAACGAAAGGGATTGGAAGCCAGTGTGTTTCCTTCTGGAACGTAGGCGGTTTCTTCATCAGGTATAACAACAGCTTCCTCCTCCTCTTCAGGTAAGTCGGGCATGATAAATTCCTGCGTGTCTTCATCTTGAGTCACAGCAGGTAAGTTTTCACTGTCGTACATAAACTTCGATAACAGGTATATCGCTTGTGTAACATTTGTTTTGGTAGCCCCGGTACCTAAGATTTCTCGTACCTGGGTTAGTACTTCTTCCATAGTGTTAGTTAAGTAAGTTGTTGCTTCAATGAGATTCAAAGCTTGTATGATTTGTTAGTGAGAGCTTACTGCATTATATATTGAATCAGTCCTGTCCTTCCTACTAGACGTGTTACCTCTTAGGAAGGGCTTGTACGTAGGAAGGGCTTGTATGTAGAAAGGTTATATGAGTAAGGACGTCTTTCACAAACAAGACCCCGCACCTTATTTCAAATATAAATTCGCTTAACCCTGACCGGTAGATCATTCTTCATCTTGTCATACTAACAGAAAGTACTAATTTCACAAAAAAGATGTATTCATCAGACTTTCAGGTATGCGCCGACATTCTTTTCAAAATTGAAAACGCGCATGGAAGAAACGAGATGATCAAATTGTTACAAGATTACCTGCACACTCTTATGACGGAAGATTACGACTCTGTCCTGGCTGTCGCTAATTTCACTTTAAACCGAGTGGCACCTGCTCACGAGAACATTGAACTCGGTGCCGGAGAAGCGCTCGTAATCAAGGCAGTGTCTGAGGTGACCGGATTGACGCCTACCGAGATTAGAAGACTGAAAAAAGACTGCGGAGACTTGGGAGAGGTCGCACAACTCGCGAGCAAGTTCCAAACGGGAGAGTTGATTACGGTAAAAGAGGTTATGGAAAAAATGTACGAGATGGCCACCACGCAAGGCAAGGACTCTCAAAAGGCCAGGATTGCCATACTGGGTGATTTGCTGAAGAGGTGCGGAACCAAGGTTGAAGCGAGATACGTCGCGAGATTTTGTCTAGGAAAGATGAGAACCGGTCTGGCCGAACTGTCCGTCGTAGAGGCCTTGGGACAAGCGCTCTACAGATGGGAAACTGGAGACAGCGTACAGAAGAAAATGAAAGAGGGAGCCGGCGTCGTAAAAACGGCCTTTACTCTCGTTCCTGACATGGGGAAGATCTTACGCGCCGTGAAAAATGAAGGAGGGATGTATAACCTGACTAAGAGTTGCGAGTCCGCTGCCGGAATTCCCATGAAACCTATGCTCGCCACTCCTACCACGGGAATCGAAGACGTGATGAGCAAGCTGAAAGGAGCTGTCTTTTCTTGCGAGTACAAGTATGACGGAGAGAGGGCTCAGATTCACTACATGGAGGGAGGGAAGATTAGAATTTTTAGCCGCAACTCTGAAAATAACACCGAGAAGTACCCCGACATAATCAATAGGCTTCCCCAATCGATCAACGAAGGAGTGAAGTCTTTCATCTTGGACGCTGAGGCAGTTGCTTGGGACGTTGAGAAGAAGCAGATCCTTCCCTTTCAAAAGCTGGCGACCAGAAAACGTAAAGATGTCAAGGAAGAAGAGATAACCGTCCAGGTGTGCGTCTTTGCTTTTGACGTGTTGTACATGAACGGAGAGTCTCAGGTCAACAAGAGCTTCAGAGAGAGGAGGGAACTTATGAGGAGTTGTTTTACGGAGGTGGAGGGACAATTTATCTTCGCGCGAGATATGTTGTCTAACAAACCGGAAGACATTCAAACTTTCATGAACAAGGCCGTGAAGGAAGATTGCGAGGGATTGATGATCAAGACCCTGGACGTAAACGCGACCTACGAGATTGCCAAGAGATCTAGAAGCTGGCTCAAACTGAAGAAAGATTACATGGAAGGGGTGTGCGACACTCTGGATCTGGCGGTTATCGGAGGCTTCAACGGGGTGGGAAAGAGAACGGGAACCTACGGCGCTTTCTTACTCGCCTGTTACAATCCCGACAACCAGATGTACGAATCCATTTGTAAGATCGGTACGGGCTTTAGCGACGAGGATCTGATTAATCAGCACAAGCTTCTGTCCGAGGTTAGAAGAGAAGGAGCTCAAGAAAACTACCTGGTTGGCTCTACGATGAAACCGGATCAATGGTTTCTACCGAGTTACGTCTGGGAAGTCAAGGTGGCCGATCTGACCGTATCGCCCGTTCACAAGGCCGCGATAGGACTGGTGTCTCAAACTGAGGGAATCTCGCTCAGATTTCCACGGTTTGAGAGGGTGAGGGAAGACAAAAAGGGGGAGGACGCTACTACTTCAGCGCAGGTGGCTGAGATGTACAACGGGCAAGACCAGATCGTCAACGCCAAAAGAAGGGCTGAGGGGGAAGCTGAAGGAGCTCCTAACGCAAAGTATCTGAAGTTTCTGAAGGCTAGGAGTTAATCAAAAGCGTGAATTATACGCTATACAAACTTTGTGCATAAAAATAAAAGACGATGAAAATGAAATTGAATGTTTTTATTATATTTTTTTAAAAAAGCGTTTGAATCACGCACACATTCTGCTCAAAAGCGTTCTAAAGCAATCGCACACCATCCCTCGATTCTTGCCCGCGCTCCTTCCGTAGTACCAACCCTTGTAGTAGTACAGGGTCAAAGCTGGCACGGGAGATTCGGCTTCTTCGTCACCCGGTAAATTAGTCCTTTCGACCAACGGCGTGTCGATGGCGTGTATCTCTAGTTCGATCATGGACTTTATCATGTTACGAACGATCTCCACGTAACTAACGAAGCAAACCCCCCTCCCCCACTCGTTGATTAATTTAGTGGCGTGGTCTCCTTCTTCGGAAGATATCACTTCTAAATCGAACTTAATTTTCTCTATGATCTTTCTAGTGCACTGAAAAGCTGTCATATCCGCAAACTTGCAAACTTCGTAGAAACCTCTAGTAAAGCCCGAGTTTACTCCCAAAAGTTGCTGGGTGAGAACGTCCACGGCCGGCGTGGAATCTTGATCTTGCAATCTGAATCTGAGGGGCATGACCATATTATACAATTCTTCTCTGCAAGTAATTAATCTACTTTTTAGATTGATGGGTTTGTCAAGAAGGTTTGCCTCGAAGCTCGATAGGTCGTCTTCCTTGTCCAGGGTCTCCCAGCCCGAAGTGACTCTCAAAAAGTGATCTATGTGAATCTCGGGTTCTAGCAGTTGTACCGCGAGCTCATTGAGCAGCGTCTCCGAATTAAACCTTCCCTCTTGCATAACCTTATCCAAATTCATTTTTATGTCTTCTTCAGTCACTTTGACCGAATTTCCAGCGTCGTCTTTGTTTTTCTGTTTTGCCGCCTCGTCCGCCGCTTTGAACACGGACTTGAACTGATTTGATTTCATGGCCGTAGCCGCGTAAATCAATTTCTCGCTGTCGTTGATTTTAGCGAAGAGTTCGTGCCCCGACACATCTTCATCATCGGTAGTTGTTCCGACTCCTCCTCCTTCCACGCCGGTTTCCTTGACGTAGTGGTTGTGAAAGGCGCTTACTTGATCGACTCCCGACAGCAGTCCGTACGTGTTCAAGTAAGACGACAATGAAATTTGATTTAGGAGAGATTTCTCTCCCTCCGTTTCCGTAACCAGTTGTAAGGCGCTGTCCGGTGTAGAATTGAAGAAGTTTTGTTTGTACAAGGTCTTGTTAGCCAGTTCTTCTTTCGAAACCTCTTCTTTACCGTTTCTAATCACGAGTTGTCTTGTGTTGTTGTAGAAGGCGTTCGAATCTTGATTGAGGTCCGTGGCGTTAGAGCTGGTGATGAAGGTCATGTAATCGTCTCGCCCGTTGTAGTTTTTGTAGCCGCATGCCCCCGATTGCCCCCCTTTAGCTCGCAAGGCTTCTTTGAGAAACTCTTTGCGAGTTTTGGGTAGGTTAGTGAGGCTGAGTAGAGAAGACATTGTTCCACAAATTTTGTATAAATTTGGTAGCGTTAGGATGTGTAATTCATTCACTCACCAGAATCCGCAGAAGAAAGATCTTTACTAATCAACTTTTAAAAAGAAGATCAAAAAAGATGTCTGAACAGATTACTCCAGTCTCTGCCTTTCACAGCATCATTTTGGACGGAAAACCGGGAGAGGGAAAGTCTACTGTCATCAAGCCTATAGTTGAGACTCTTGAAGAAATTTACAAAGAAAAGAACGTGATTATACTGTTGAACGGACAACCTTTACACGTCGTGGTCGAGAAGGTTATCAAAAAGGACGCTCCGGGAAGAATGCAGTATATTGAAGCCATCTACACCCCTTCCGTGAAGGTAAACGAGTTTCATCAAGCCATGAGCATCGGATATACCCTGGTCGGGGCTGAAATGGATTTGCGAGAACGCTATCCCGTATACGAAAACAACAAAGACCTACCCAAGGTTATCAACGTGGTCGAGAGAAACTCTGCTTGCGCCGGTGCAATTTTTATTGCGAGCAGCTTTTACAACATGAGAGAGAACAGCGACGTCAAGGAAAGAGCCGCGAACTACTACGACAACTCTTGGGACAAGGTGGTCTGTATCCGTGACAGAATGCTGGCCTTGGCGAAACGGTGTCTGAAACACGCTACATCGCATACCGTGTTGATTTTGCAAGGGTCTGCTGAGCTGTGCTTCAAGAAGATGATGAACAGAGGACGCAAGTTTGAGGCTGGCGGTTTGACGTACGACTACATGGAAAAACTGGACATGATACACAGGATCTACGGAGGAGAAAGAGAAACCGATGGGAGGGTCGTGCCTGCGTGCCAGGTCTACCCCATGGACAAAACTGCGATTTTCAACGTTCCCACCGATCCATATTACTGTCAAGAAGAATATGATCGCGAAATGATGATCGGGGAATTGGTTGAAAGGATGATGAACCACATCAATGAAGATCTTGATAGAAGAGGATTCAACTAAACCCGCTGTTTGTGATTTTTATTTCACGCGCTTTGTTGTGATTTTTAAAAAAGCGCTCCGTTGTGATATTTTTACCCCCTTTTGTTTACACACCCTCTTGTTGTGAGTACATTCCCCCCAAAAAGCGTATAACAAACGCTAACATAAAAATAAAAACTGATTTAAATCTTTTTCTCGTCGTTTTTTATTCATAATAATCACATGAAAGCGTTTGTTTGGTATGACACGCTCGTTACACTGAAAACATCTCCAATTCTTCGTCATCGGCATCTAGCGGTATCTTGCTCGAAAAACCGTAGTTTGAGGCTCCAGTCTTAACGGCCTTCTTCTTCTTTTTAGCTCCATTCTTTAGTTTAGCTAGTTCGGAATCCACGTCGTACGAACCTTTCTTCACGCTCATTTTGATCATACTAGCTATGCTCTGGACGGCGGTCACATGGTTGAGAAACAAGATGAGCAGCAGGATGGAGAGTAAGAAAATCAGTAGAAATTCTAGACTTTGCTGCTGAGAATCCATCATGAGTAACAAGTCATTCCGAAGAGTCTTAACCGAGATCATTAAGTCATCTTGCAAACCCGGAACGTAAATCGTTTGAGACATGTCTTTTTATAAAAGGAGAGTAGATTACGGCGCTGAAATTTTCGGCGATGAATCGGGCGATATCGGTCTAGAAAGGGTGACGCACAATGCCGGTAAGCAATTGTTATCTATACGACGGAGCAACGCCAGTGATGATTTGATCGCGCTTACCTCAAAAGCGTGGACGATGAACGGGGAAGGAGAACCGCTCAGAAGTTCGGTGTGGAAGGCCGGTTTACCGGGATCTGTGTGCTATCGATGGTTTAATTCTCACATGCTTCCCAAAGTGAGCGACATGCTTATAGACACGATCACCATGCGCAGAGATTACGAATCACCCGGCGCCGAAACCAAGCTGGACGAAATCAACATATCTTCTCAGATGTGGGTCGGATATCGCTTTCTCGCCGCCTGCATGCGCTGGTTTGACGTTTTCGACGACAATTGGTTATGGACTTCCTGGCACGCCACGGAATACATGAGCGGAATCAGCAGAGAAGACAAACTTTACGATATGTTGTTCGTAAAGATACCTTTCTTCGTCACCCAAAACAACCCCGAGATTTTGAATTACAAAACCGGAGACTACGACGAACTACTGAGATTTTTAAGAGCCGTTTATTCTTTGGCCGTCATGACGGGAAAGGCCGAGGAGTTGTTCGAAGAAAGCATGATGATGCCTTTGCTGGAAAGTTACGAAGAGGTGACGGGACAAGATTTGAGCGAGCTGTATTTTTTGTGGGAGTCTCCTTACGCGGAAGACGTATACCCCAATCTGAAAGACGAAGGTTTTCTTCTCAACTTGGAAAACAAGCTCTTGGGACGTCGAGACAGGGATCCGGATAAAATGAACTCTTACAACAATAAGACGAGGCTGTCCTTTAACCAAATTATCGACATCGCCAATCTTTTCAAGTACATCGACGTTCGTTCCGGTTCTTACTTTTGGTTGGACAAGTTCATCAACCTGAGAGGAACCGCTGCTCCAAAAATCAACGTGTCGAGAGTGAAGAGGCGTAAGACTTTGACTCAGTCATGGAAAATCTCCTTCGCCGTCGAGGGAGTGTGGATAGATCCCGTGGCCGACTTGCACATCATCTACGACAAAAAGAGAAGAGAGTTGAAACGTATCTTGCCTCCGGTCGGAGAAGTCGTGTATAGGGCTCTGGCGAGCACTCCGAGTTATAATTTCATCGACATAGAGAAACTCAAGGGCGATTTAGAGGCGGCTTCCGAGCAAAAAGCCATGGAACTGGTTTACCGAAAACTGGGAGATCTGGACCCCACTTATAGAGAGTGGTTCAATCCCGAGGACGGAGAAGAAAGCTTGAGAGCGATTACCATCTACAACAATGAAATGGGTAGCAAAGGGGAGATCAGCTTTGTGTCCGCGGTCAAAAAAGATTTCAGAGAGTATTACGTTTTGGCTTCTTACATCTTTCACGTCATGACGACCGTCAATATACCGCGAGATACGGTCTTAAACAAGATGAAAGACGGAATCTTTAAAGCAAAAGTCAACGAAAACGTAAAACGAGTCCTGGACATCTACTTGCAAAATAAATTGGGATTGCAGCTCAAAGAATTGGAGTACGTCGGGGATTACTTCATTTTGTCCCTCTGCGGCCTTTTGGGAGTCAAACCCAATCAACTCACGGATTTCACGGGCTTGTTTTTCGCTCACCAAGACAAGATGTTTTACAATTTGTGCAAATCCGTTCTCACCGTCCTCACATGTTCTCCTAGAACCAGCAAATATTTTGTCAAGAGTATGGATCCCACGCACGAAGGCGAGTACGCTAGTCGCGCGAAATTGGTGGAAGAAATCGAGGCCGACAAATCCAACAGCAAGCGATATTGGTCTGGAGATGAAGTATTGCGTGAGATTAAACGCTGCACTCCATACAACGTCTACACAACCGAGGATATATTTTTAAGAGAGTTGCTGAAAGTTAAACTATATTGAAAGTCATGAGATTTATTTTTTATTCGGTCTTGCTGGTTGTCTCGGCCGTCATGAATTCCAGGACCGCGGACATAACGACCATGCCCGAAACTAAATCGCTGCTTAACTGGGGGATAGTGATGAGTCGAGGACCTAACGTCATCAACGGAATTACAAAGTACAGACACACTTTTCAAAACAAGATTCCGGTCATATCGTTTACGAAGGTGCAGGAGATGCAATGCGACACGGACGAACTCAAGTTTTTACACTGCGAGGCGATTAACACCCTCATTGAAAATGTAAACGAACAAGCGGAACCCGTCGTGGAAGATATGAAAAATAAGATCGCCATATGGCTCAGATCCGTACCCAACATCGACAACACCGAGATCGGGCGATCGGTGGCCGGCAAGAGGAAGAAACGCAGTCTCAGAAGAAAAAGAGCGACCAATTTGGGACCGGATTATTGCGAGAAGGTGAAGACGGGCGATTATCAGGCTGGAGGCGGCGGCAACGTCTTGTCGGGAATCGGCAACGCGCTTTCCAGCTTGTTCGGACAACCCACGTGGGACGATATCAAGATCATGAACAAGCACGTTTGCCAGCTGGCCGACGCGACAGAACTAAATTCTCAGCAGATCGTGGCCTTGGGAGAAGACTTCGCCACCTTTTCGAAAGTTGCTAACCAGCGCATGGACGCCATAGAGGGAGGAATTTCGGAAGTGAACAACAGAGTTACCGCCACCGCAGAATTGATCAAGGAAGTTGCCGTCAAAGCTTTCGACGGACTGAGCGATGTTCAGGTTAAACTCAAAAGGTCCATGGCCGGCACGGATCTCCTGTTTAAAGTTCAGGAATCCCTGTACGAGTTTCAAAATCAGATACAGCTTATGAAGTCTTACGTGGACGAATTCGGAGACGGCATAAACATTCTCTTGTCGGGCAGGCTTCCCCCTCAGATGGTGCCGGTCAACAGACTCAAAGAAATCATCAACATCATCTCCGAAAAGACAACTCCCAGCGGGCGTGTGGATTTGGTCGACACGGATCCAAATTTTTACTACATGTTGAAAAACGTAGTCTTTACAAAATCCACCAAACTGAACAGCGTCTTCATCATGGTTAATTTTCCGCTTTACTCGGTCGGAGGTTTGATGGCGACCTACAGAATCGACAACACTTACATTTCTACGAGCGAGGATCAATCTTCCTCCACCAGAATCGTAAACGTTCCGGACTTTATCGCCGTCACACCGGAACTGGATTACTTCACGGAATACAGCACCGCCGAACTTTACAGCTGCGAAGGTTCCACGGTGCGTTCATGTCATAACGAACGCGCCTTACAAGACATGACTAAACCATCGTGCGCCGCCGCTCTATACATGGACAACAAAGACAAGATTTTAGAGCTGTGCGACATCAGGTTCGACGAAACTCCGGTGCCGAGTGGGGCGGTAAAGCTGAGCGATGACACTTACATCGTTCACAGCTCGCAAGCGGGAACGGGAGCTCAATGGACGCTCAACTGTCCTCTCATCAAAAACTACGTGGAAAAGAAAATCGAAGCGTGCAACACTTGTATCCTGACGGTGCAGTGCGGCTGCGAACTTATAGCGCCTGGAGAGTTTATCATACCGATTCAACTGTCTAGCTGCGCGGGCAACCTGGGAACGATCATCCCCGACATAAAACCGGAGTATCCCATCAGCCTTCCCGTGCTGCACGCCTATCTCAACACCGAATTTTTAAACAAAATAAAAGGAGACACGGTCAGACCTCAAAAGTGGGGAGTGGAGATTCCCAGACTAACGACTCTAGACAAAGAGTGGGATAACAGCGTAGAGATGTCGCGCAAGTACAGCAGCGATCTCAAAAAAGTAATCAAGGCGGCCAAGGAGAATCGCGTATACTACTCTCAAAAAGTTGATGCGTACGTAAAAGAAGCTAAAGATTTTACGGATCTTAAGCTCAGTCCGATCAAGACTTTGTCGAACACCTTTACAAATCTGGAGTGGTTGGCCAATTGGGACGTTTTGGGAGCGGGAACCGGTATGGGAGCCGTATTATTGCCTTGCGTGTTATCATTCGTACTGTCTTGCTACGTTTTATGCAGGAGAAGCAGGTAACGAGCGAGATCAAATCGCTTAACCCCAAATTTATACAAATAAAAAATATACAAATTCAATTTCACGGTTACAGTTTTAATTTTATTTTTCACATCGTATGAAAAGAAAAGCGTTTGAACACGCAAAATTATCTAAACGCAGAAGCCGTAAGTCATGTTGATGAACTCTTGCACGGCCTCTTGAGCCTTGGTGTGACTGTAGAACGAACTGCCGGGGTCCTTTACCAGATACGTCTGATTGTTGTCCTTCATGTCCTGTATGATGGCGTCGTAGATTGGCCTCGGACGTAGATTCATGCGGGCGTCAAACATAGCCAAAACCATCATCTGGCGAGTCATGTTGAACTTGGTGATCGGTATCTGCATTTTCCCGCAGCCCACCATGTACATGAATCTGTTGCGAACTCCAAGTTTATGCCAGTCCGGCTCTTCATTTTCTTGGGGGTTCCTGGACATGATAATCGCCTTAAGCGCCTTTTGAAAGAAGAAGTTGCATATGGATAGAACCCTCTCGCGATAATTTTCCAATGACTCTATAGGGTGGTTCAGGTAGATCGGCATCATTTCTTTCCATCGCTCGGTCTGCGCCCTGGAAGACGAGGGGATCTCGGCCTTTTCGAAAGCTTGCAGATGCCCCGTGCCAATTTTAGCTTCTTCGTCCGCGTCATTTTTGACCGACGATACTTTTACCACCTCTTTGGGTTTGGTAAACACGGAACCCTGGCTCTTCAGCGGCTCGTCTTTAGGCAAGGGTCTC
>PEAW01024473.1_pt1 | contig 11797 bp, 16 predicted proteins | sample 1430331 | NCBI WGS metagenome assembly PEAW01 (sample SAMN07709108, study PRJNA374926) | Mollusc metagenome, whole genome shotgun sequencing project. | isolation source: combination of 3 Haliotis diversicolor samples: VC2003, Pt131, and Pt118... | host: Haliotis diversicolor | place... | reverse complement strand
CTTTATCTTGTTTATCGAAAACAATTCTTTTGAATCCGTAACTAAGTCTATCTGAAAAAATAACATCCATGTTTTTCTGATTGGTTGCTTCACAAAGGTAAAACAATTAATTTCTAATTTCCAAATATTTTGTACTAACAATTTTATGTTGATAATTATGTACGAATATTTTTTACAAATTATTTGGTTTTTATTTTTTGTTTGACTTATCTTTGTGACTCACTAATTAAAAGAATGATAAAATGAAAATTATTGAAAAAGTAGAAAAAGGGATTTTGATTGATAATATAAAAGATCATCACATAGTAGTTGCTGTAATAAACAGAAACCCTTGCATATTAACAAGAGCAGGTTTTAACTCTGGACCTTATTTTTTTGTTTGTATAGACGATAAGTGTATAGAAGGTAATAGCTACCGTTACGGAAAGCAAGAGTCTATTAAGTCTGCTATAAATAACGCTTTTGGCCCTAATACCGAAATTGAGGTATTCGAGGGAAATGATTGGAGAAGAGCATTGATTTGGTTAAGTGAAAACGCATAAAATATGAACAAAGTAGATTTTATAACGAGACTAGAGGAGGCTAAAAAAGACCTTCCTAATGGCGTGGTACCGCTATTCGTTAAAAAGTACCCAGAGTATGACACCTATAAGAAGAGGAGCCGAGTTACTAACGTGGTTCAAGGTAAAATACAGGACGAAACAATTTTATTTAAGCTAGAGAAACTGGCGGAATTTTTTAAATCTTAAAACAATGCAAAGAGGAGCAAAACAAAGAACGGAAAACCCAATGAAATTTTGGAGTTTTTCAAGAGGTCAATTTGTTAGACGAGTTGACGAAAACAACAAGGAAGCGGTTAGCCGTGTATTAGAGAAAGGACCTAACGCTGGTAAAACAGTTTACGAAATTTTCATGGATGAAATTACAGGGCAATTGATCGATTGTAAAATAAAGGACGGAGAGTTCGGTAAATCATTTCAATTAATTATCGATGTTACTATAGACGAACCAGAGTACTTCGCTATTGACTTTAAGTTTCAATCTGCAGGTAAAAGACTACTTAAGGTTTTACCTAACATTGATCTTGAGAAAGATGTAGCTTTAAAATGTTGGGAAATGGACACTACTAACACAAAAGGAGATCCAATAACTTTAAGCGGGACCACTGTTTACCAAGGAGAGGTTAGTAAAAATGGAAAAGTACCACCAGCATACACAAAGGAAGAGCCTAATGGTTTCCCAGAAATGCAAAAGGTAAAAGTTAAGGGAAAAGAGCAGTGGGACGACTCGGACCAAATCGACTTTTTAGAAGACCTAATTAATTCAACTCCTTGGCCTGGAATGCCAGGAGAGGAAGCAAAAGAGCCTAACCAACCTAAGACCGAAACTAAGGAAGAGGCGACACATGATGAGCCTTTCGAGGAGCCAACGGATGAGGTAGTATTTTAATTATTAACCGAACCCCTTCGGGGGTTCTTTTAAATCATTTATTATGACTGTTTTAAAGTTGGTGTCGTCAAAAAGAAAGTTTTTAAAAGGTGTTGAAGTTTCTTTATTATGTGTAACAGATGTTGATAAGTTTGAAAAAATAAAAAACAAGGCTTACGATAAATTTCCTGATGATGGGTTGTGGGGAAGTCAAAAAAAAAGAAATAAATACATTCTAAAAAAACTATTGAAGTAATGGAAAACCTACAAATAAGATGCTCATCCCTTTACAAGATAATGGGAAAACCTCAAAAGAAAACTAAGGCTCAGATTTACGCCGACTCGGTAAGCAGTCTTGATAAAAAGAAAGCTGCTTACAACAAGATGAAAAACAAAGATACCGACACGGCGGTAAAGAATCTTGAGGATCAAGTGAAGCTTACCAAGATCATTAAAGAGTTAAAACCATTAAAAGACACTTGGGAACTTTCAGAAACGGCTAAGACTTGGATCAAGCAAAAAGCTAAGGAATTTTTTTACGGTTACGAGAAAAAGGTGGAAACTCGTTACATGGATAAGGGCCATAACAACGAAGATGAGGCTATCGAAATGCTTTCTGAACTTCATGGTAAACAGTACAAGAAAAACGTAAAAAGGATTAGTTTAACTTGGTTGACAGGTGAGTGTGATATTATTAATGAAGAGGAAAAGATAATAATTGACATTAAAAACGCTTGGGATATTGACACTTTTCCAGCTTACAAAGAAGATGTAAACAAAAAGGTTAAGGAGGCTGGTTACGATTGGCAACAAAAAGGATACTTAATTCTTTACAAGTGTAATGTGGCTTACGTGGCTTATTGTATTACAGATACTCCTGAAGAGTTAGTGCCAGATTGGGAAGACTTAACATTACACCAAGTTAGCCACCACAACCCTAGAAAGAGGGTTACCGTTTCTGATGAAATTAGGATAACAGAAGAAGAGGTGTTAAATGTTAAGAAAGCCTATAAAGCTGCCAACAAGTTTTACAAAGAATGTTTAACCGAATTAATTAATAAGTAATGAAAATAGATTTAAGAAAACCGAGCAATACAGTTGTAGTAAAAGAAAATCTGTACGCTTACTATGTGAAAACTAATATGCGTTACGTGATGACTTTTGAATGGTACTGTTATTATTTTCAGCATTTTTGCTTGTTTATGGGTTGGAGGGAATCAATTGATGCAGCCAGCAACTACGCTTTTCACACGGCGATTAAACCGGATATTGAAAAGAGAATTAATCAGGTTAAAAGGAAAAACAAGAATCTACGATAGTGGAGTTTGATAAGAAGAAATACTTAAAGATGATTGACTTCTTAAGAGCAAATACAGGGCGAGTTTTCGCCTTGTATGAGCCTCCTCCGGGTCAACTTTTAAAAGTAAAGGGATTGGATAGGCAGCTATTAATGAAAGTCCCTGGTCTAAAGGATAAAGAAGCTTTTGTTTTTCACCTAAAGCACTACATAAGCCATTACAAATTTTATCCGGACGAACCTATGGTCACGTTTAGTGAAGATTATACTAAAATTAAAATTGAAAAAAGTTGGAATCAGAAAACTACTATTACGAAATTTACTGGGTACAGAGGTCGTTTTTACGAGGTATCCGCACCGGAAGCATGACGGTTAACAAAAACCGAATTATCACAAGCAACGAAGCACAAAACATGCTAACATACACAATAGGAACAAAAGCAAAATTAACAGCTCTTGTTAGAAGAGAGCGAAACGAAATCGAATTATGATATCTAAATTATTTGGAAAAAAGACAAAGTGGGTACCGTTAGGTTTTTCTATGTATGGATACTCGGAATTTTTAGTGCTATCCAGAAAGAATCTAAAAACAGGTATGATTTACTTCAAGTGTAAGAAAGTTCAAAAGGGTAAGATAGATGTTCACGAGGTTTTTAATAGAAACTATCCTATTTCCCCAAATGTTCAATGGAATAAATTACAAGAATTAAAAGATTAAAGTAATGAGGTACTTAAGAGTTTTAGTGTTATGCGAAGAGAGCCAACAGGTTACAAAGCAATTTAGATACTTAGGACACGAAGCTTATAGCTGCGATTTAAAAGATTGCTCAGGAGGAAACCCACAATGGCATTTAAAAATGGATGCTTTCGAAGCTTTAAAATACATGAAATGGGATATTATAATATTACACCCTCCTTGTACATTTATATCTGTTTCTGGGAACAGGTATTACGGAAAAGGAAAGCCAATGTTTTACAAAAGAGTTGAGGCGGTAGATTGGACCCAAAAACTTTGGGATGAATGCTGCAAAGTTTGTGATTACGTTATGATGGAGAACCCTGTAGGTGTCTTAAATTCAATGGGTAACTTTCCAAAGCCTCAATACATTCAACCATGGCAGTTTGGGCATGGAGAAACTAAAAAAACAGGGTTGTGGATGAAGGGTTTACCTAATCTAGTCCCAACTAACATAGTTGAAGGTAGAGAACAGAAGGTTTGGAAAATGGCACCAACTAAAGACCCCGAAGTTAGGAAAGCTTTAAGAAGTAAAACTTACCAAGGTATTGCGGAAGCGATAGCTGTTCAATTTTCAGAATATTTATTATGCAATTAAGACCATACCAAGAGGCTGCCGTAACAGGGTTGCGGCAGGCTTTTAACAGCGGTTCCCAGTCCGCAATACTTTGTGTACCAACTGGAGGTGGTAAAACTGTTGTGTTTACCACAATAACGAAATCAGCGATTAAGAACGGGAAAAGAGTAATGATTATTTGTGATCGTAAAGAGCTTATCGGTCAGGCTGAGTTTAACCTCAACAGGTTAGGGCTTAACCCAACTATAATAGCTCCAGGTTATAAGCAATATTTGAATAACTGTTATTTAGCATCCGTTGACACTCTAATAAGAAGAGAGTTGCCGCAAGTTGACATTATCATTATCGATGAAGCGCATAAGCAGACTTTCGACAAGATTATTAGAAAATATAGAGAAGAAACAGCCTACAATCCTGTTATTATCGGAGCCACAGCAACGCCTTTACGAACTGGAAAACAAACCAGCTTGCACGAACTTTACGACGACATTGTAGAGCCGGTAACCATTGACGACCTTTTAAATACCGGGTTCTTAGTACCTTGCACAACTTACGCAGCAAAAGAGGACTTTAGCGACGTAAAAATGACGGGTAACGACTACAACAGTGCTGCGCTTTACGAAAAGTTTAACAAGTCGAAGTTATACGACGGAGTTATAGAAAAGTACAAGCAATTCGCTGACGGAAAGAAAGGAATTATCTTCAATGTAAATGTTGAGCACTCTAAAAAGATGGTTCAAAGTTTTCGTTCTGCTGGATATTCTGCAGAGCACTTGGACGGGGCAACACCAAAAGTTAGGCGTAAACAAATCTTAGAAGGATTCGCCAGAGGTGACTTTAAAATACTTTCTAACTGTTCTGTGTTAACAACGGGATACGATGAACCAAGTATTGAGGTGGTAATAATCAACAGAGCCACAAGATCGCTGCCGCTTTACCTTCAAATGGTTGGGCGTGGATCAAGGCTATACGACAATAAAGACGGGTTTATTTGCATAGACATGGGTTCCAATGTTTACGAACATGGATTGTGGCAGGACCATAGAGAGTGGAATTTAGTCAAGCAAAGACGTTCAAGTGATGGAGTTGCTCCAGTAAAACTATGCGAGAAGTGCGAGGCTATGAATCACGCAAGCGCACGAGTTTGCTTCGACTGCGGAGAACCTTTCAAGATTAAAGCGAAAGCGCTACTTAAAGCTGAGTTTGTAGAAGTTAAAAAAGGACTTAAAAACTCAACAAGAGGAGCCGGAAAAAGATTTAACGCTATGACAGCGAGTAAAGAAGAGCTGAAGGCGCATGCTAAAGAAAATGGATATAAACCTAGTTGGGTTTATGTTCAACTGAGAGCACAACAAAGAACACAAATTAATAACGAGCCTAGGGCTGTAAAAAGAGGGGGATAATGATATTTGCAAAAATAAAAATAGATTCAGAATGGCTTGATTATATAGGTTTAGATCATTTAGATATTGATGGTAAAATATGTATTGTTAATAGTGGTCCAGATTATATCGGGTGGGTTAGTGTGTCTTTAATGACTATAGGTTACGATCGTCTAATTTATATAGATATGTCTTTAAGATACCATCATTTAACTAAGGTTAATGAACTAAAATCTTATCGTTATTTTGATATAACTAAGTTTTTTCCAATAGATAATTATATATTAGCAAGCTCCCCAAAAGTTTAATTTATTATGAATATTTCATTCTTTCCAAAGATTTTCGCCCGAGAGCCGGAGCGAGAAACAAGTATTATCGAATTTCTAAACAGCGTAAAACATGGTACATTTAAACACCTTATTGACCCTATCAACAATGAGACGGATAAAAAGAAAAGAAAAAAACTTAAAGAAAACACTTTACCTTATGTCACTATATCAGGAACATTTCCAGAGGTTAGAAACAAAGATGGTCTTAACAAGCATAGCGGCTTTATTTGCCTTGATATTGACGACAGCGCCGATATTGCAAAAGACTGGGAGAATATTACAAGCGACAAACACACCTACGGGGCTTTTAAGTCTGCGTCAGGACTCGGAATAGCTGTAATAGTCAAGATCAACCCTAAGAAACATCTTGAAAGCTTCCTTGCTTTAGAGAAATACTACCTTGAGAACTTTCAAATTATTTTAGACAAATCCTGTAAAGATGTAACTAGGCCAAGATTCGTTTCTAATGATCCTAATGCACACATTAACGAAAAGGCTGATACTTTTAAAGATTACCTTAAAAAGAAGGACGTTGTTAAAAAGTTGCCGCAGATCATTACAGGTAAAAAGGATATAGACTATATAATCGAGCAGGTTCGAGATAGAAGAGTAGATATTACCAGAAGTTCTTACGCTATTTGGCTTGAAATTGGGTTCGCTATCGCGTCCGAATACGGAGAAATGGGGCGTGATTATTACCACGCTATTAGCTACTACTCTGAAAAGTACAACGCAGACGTTTGCAACAAACAGTATAACCATTGTATAAAATCGCAAGGTTCTGGGGTTCAATTATCAACTCTTTTCTACTACGCTAAACAAGCAAACTTGGATCTTGTAAGTCCTGAGACTAAGCACGTTGTTGCTGTCGCTAAAATGGGTAAGCGTGGATCAAGAAAGCGTGATGATGTTATCAAGTTGCTGGAGGAAGTGGACCAAATGGACCCGGAGCAAACTAAAGAGATAGTTAACAAGGTTTACGACTCTAAAGTAGATTTAAGACTAACCGAGGAACTTAGCGAGCTGGAGCAAATCGAACTATTCATAAAGAATAACTACAACCTTAAAAGGAATGTTGTTACTCAATATGTAGAAAATAACGGTGAGGAAGTGGATACCGTTTTTGTTAACTCTGTTTGGCTCCAAGCTAAAAGACTAGTTCACCAGAAAGTTGCTTACGATCTTATTGATAAACTTATTGGGTCCGACTTTACACCGAACTACAATCCTCTTCAAGACTGGTTTACAGCTAATGAGCACATTAAACCTACTGGAGAAATAGATAAGCTCTGTAGTGTTATAGACACTGATACGGGAATAGATGACCTCAACCCGTCTTACAAGCATATTTTTATCAGGAAATGGTTGGTGGGAATAGTAGCAGCCGCCTTTGGCGATCATTCACCTTTAGTACTGGTTTTATGTGGAGGGCAAGGAACGGGTAAAACCGAGTTTTTCCGGCGGCTACTACCTGAAGGATTAAGCAAATATTATGCCGAAAGCAAGCTTGATGCTGAAAAAGATGATGCAATATTAATGACTAAGAAACTTTTGATTTGCGACGATGAAATGGGAGGTAAGTCAAAACAGGATGCTAAGAAGATTAAAGAGCTTACGAGTAAAGATTACTTCACACTTAGGGAGCCGTACGGACGTAAAAACGTTACACTTAAAAGGCTGGCAGTTTTATGTGGTACCACTAACGACGATGCTGTTTTAAATGATCCAACAGGTAACCGTAGGATTATACCTATAAACGTTAAGACACTTAACCACGGCTTATATAACTCTATTGATAAAGTGGCTTTGTTTATGGAGGTATACCATTTATGGAAGGACGGACTTAACCATCATCTTACTAGGGATGAGGTTCAATTACTTAACCGCAACACAATGGCTTTTGAGACTATAAACAGAGAAAGGGAGCTCATTACTCAATACTTTAAGACTCCTGAGTTTATGGTGCCGGGTAGTGGAGAGGTTGTACAGTACATGACAGCAACACAGATTCAAACTCATATTGAAAAACAGATCCCAGGAGGGGCTAAAATTAACCAATGGAAAATGAGTCAGGAGCTAAAAGCTTTAGGTTTTCAACAAAAAGTGAAGAAAGTAGCCGGGAAAAGTCAACGTTGTTATTGTATAATTACGATGGATGAGAAGACAAGAACGAACGATTTGTACGGAAAAAAGGAAGAAAATGGCGAAAATCCGACACCGGATGAACTGCCATTTTAAGGGAACGAAAAGGAGTTGAAAATGTACATGACTGATTATCAAGAATGTAAGGTTACAGGGTTACAAGGTGGTTACAAGGGGTTGTAACCGCTGGGGGCTCTGAACCTCAACCAGTTAGAGAGAAGGTTACAAGGTTACAGAGTTTTCTAATAGAATACTGTAGAGAAATATTTTTTTTTCATGAGTAAAATATTTTTTAATAAAAATAGGTATCTATAGGAAGTTGCTGTAACCTTGTAACCTTTTCAAAAGTTACAGCCTCAAACCCCCAGCCCCATTGACCCCACGCGGTTACAAGGTGGTTACAGACCTTGTAACCTTTAAAAATGTTGATAACTTAAATAAAAAAGTAAATAAAATGTTTGACGGATTAGATAATAATAAGTATAAAAGTGAAGCGCAACACCAATCGGCTATTGTTAAGTGGTTTTGGAACAGGTTTAAGGATTACAGAGGTTTATTGTATCACAACTTCAATAACCCACGTAACGCAGTAAACGGGGCTCAATTAATAGCCCTTGGATTAATGAAAGGAAATCCAGATCTTACATTAGCGGTACCAAGAGGAGGGTTTGGCGCTCTTTACATTGAACTGAAGAAACCAGGAGAGAAACCCAGACCAGAGCAATTAAAGCAAATGGATAGGCTGGAGAACGCAGGAAATAAAGTCTCATGGTCGGATAATGCCGAAGAAGCGGCAGAGATTATTGTAAATTATTTAAATTTGGAGGTATGAGTAAATTAAGTAAGAAACAAGAAACTTTTTGTCAGGAGTTCATTATAGATTTTAACGCTACGAGAGCGGCGGAAAAGTCAGGATATAGTAAAAATTCAGCTCGTCAAATGGGGTCAGAAAACTTGTCAAAACCGTCTATTCAAGAGAGAATCAAGGAGTTAACGCAAGAAAGAGCAGAAAGAACAAAGGTAACTCAGGACCGAGTAGTTAACGAGTTAGCGAAGATTGCATTTAGTAACTTGGATGATGTCGGTAGATGGGACGAGGAGGGTAATTTCATTTTAAAGCCGGCAAACGAGATGGATCAAGAGGCTTTAGCAGCCTTAGGTTCTATTAATCATACAAAAAGTTTCAGCAAAGAAGGTGATTTATTAAGCACCAACACAAAGGTTACTAAGCTTGACAAGCTTAAAGCCTTAGAAATGTTAGCACGTCATACTGGAGCGTTTAACAACGACGACAGCGGAAAAGCGGTTATTAATGTTCAATTCGGAAACAAGAAGTAATTTATGGCAATAACTGTAAATTTTCCTGACTGGGATGACATGGTAAACCCTCCGTTTGCTGAATTGTTGGACAACGAAGACAGGATTATTTTACTTTGGGGTGGTCGTGGATCGGGAAAGACTGATAGTACCATAAAGAAGATAATCGTTAGAATGCTTACCGCTAGCTATTTTAAAGGCATTCTAGTTCGTAAGGTTTACGACACAATCAAAGATTCTCAATATGAGGGTATTAAGCTAGCGATTGAAGACATGGGTTTAGCAAGCCTTTTTAAGTTTAGAACATCTCCTTTATCGATCACTTGCATAAACGGTAACAAGATCATAGCTAGGGGTTTAGATAAAGCTGACAAGGTAAAAGGTATTACCGAACCTTCTTTCGTGTGGTACGAAGAGGGTAACGATATGACCGAAGATGATTTTAACACGGTAACCACAACAATAAGAGCAGTTAAAGCCGACTATTTACAGGAGATATTTAGTTTCAACCCGGAAGCTCCAACGCCTAAGTATGAAGATTTTTGGATTTACAAGAAGTTTTTCGCAGGTCAGACAGAGAAGTCGTTTAGATCAACTGTAGAAGTGGAAGTGGAGATCGATGGGGAAAAGGAGGTAGTTCAATACTCTTACAGCTCTATACACTCAACATATAAGGATAACCCTCACTTGCCTCCAATGACTAAAGCTGCATATGAAGACTATAAGCGGACTGACCCATATTATTACCAAGTTTGGGCGTTAGGTGAATGGGGTAACAAGGAAATCGGGAGCCCTTTCTACAAGACTTTCGATAGAGCATTACATGTTAAGTCAACTGATTACGATCCTTCAAAAACACTACATATTTCACTAGATGAGAACGTAAACCCATATCTAACCCTTACAGTTCATCAGGTACACAAGAGTGAGGACTATATACGTATAGAACAAATCGATGAGATTTGCTTACTTAGCCCTAAAAACACTCTTCGTGCAACATGCGAGGAATTTTCTAGACGATACAAAGGACATAAAGAAGGATTGTACATATATGGGGATAGGACTAGTAAGAAGCAAGATAGTAAGTTAGAGAAGGGTGAGAACTTTTTCACTCTTGCGGCTAATTACTTGCAACAGTTTAGACCGTCTACTCGTTTACCTAAACAAAACCCAGGAGTAAAAAGTAGAGGTGAATTTATTAGTCAGGTTTTTGCTGGCAATATACCTAAGGTTGAAATAGTTATAAATGAAGATTGTGCTAACTCGGTAGCTGACTACATGTTTTTACAAGAGGACAGTGATGGAACTAAGTTTAAGAAAAAGGAGCGAGATAAGTCTACAGGTCTTACAATACCATCTAAAGGTCTATGACTAGCCCTAACCCTCTCGTCTCCAACAGTGTCGTATCTCAATTTAGGTAAAAATTCCTTGTCTGCTTCAAATTCTTGCCATTTACTAGCCATTGTTGCTGAGTTCTCCGCTTGAGCTATCTCAGTTCTTAACCATGTTCTGTTGTAAGTATCGAATATTTCGTTTGCTATTGCTTCATACTCTGAAAAAGGAACTCTACGACCTTGATTGTCTACAATAAAGTCTGACATTTCCCTAACCTGCTGGAATGTCTTTGCTCCAGAAAATTGAAAAGCATTGTTTGAAAGTGATCTTATAAAATCTTCGTCGAAAGTGTCCGCGTCGGAACCAACTGCTAAAATACCCCTATCCATACCATCTGTAAGCTCTTTAGCAATCCTATTGTAAACTGATTCAGGTAAGTTTTCCTCTGTGTACCTACCAGCGTAAACACCATTAACTACATCCGCCACAGTTGCATTGTCCCACTCTATCGGAGGTATGTCTGAGCTGTCTACCTGATTTTCTACCGCCGCCAAAAACAAACTCGTCTCTAACGACTGGGCTTTTTTTTTACTCTCCAATGAGTTGTTTAAATCTCCTGGACCTCCATTCGGCCCGTTTTCCTCGCCCTCCTGTTCCTCTACTTCCTCCAAAGGAATACCGTAAGTTTCAGTTATGTATGAAGCTGGTACTTTATACTTACCTGTGTTTATTATTTCAATATCTCTCTCGAACTGTTCGCTTTTACTTATTTTCTCTGCGTCATCCCAACGCCACACACCAGTAATGTTAAAACCGTGGTTCTTATTCAGCCAAGGAATTAATTGGTTGTTAACAATCTCTTGTAAAAACAAAGAGTCGTCTTTATCTATAGCTTCTAATGTTCTTTCGTGTACTTCCGCTTGGCTCTGACTACTTCCGTCGTCCATAACCATAGTAGAACCCAAAATAAGCTTACTAATCTCACTGTTAGCTCTCTCTATCAACTTATCGTAAACCTCATAAGCATCGGTTTTCTTATCTCCAATAAATTCTAAGTCGTCATCATGATTGAAAACACCATAAGCGTTTCTACCCATATTCTCCAACATGAAATACATGTTATCCCTTAAGTCTTCATCTCTAATATCAGTCTTACCAAGTCTAAAAGGCGCTCCAAAAAGCTCCCCAAACTCAGCCCATGCGCCTTGAGTTGTCTTCTTATAGATCATCATAGGAGCCGCTTTAGCTAATAAC
>PEAW01033566.1_pt1 | contig 11841 bp, 11 predicted proteins | sample 1430331 | NCBI WGS metagenome assembly PEAW01 (sample SAMN07709108, study PRJNA374926) | Mollusc metagenome, whole genome shotgun sequencing project. | isolation source: combination of 3 Haliotis diversicolor samples: VC2003, Pt131, and Pt118... | host: Haliotis diversicolor | place... | reverse complement strand
TTGGTGAAGTGGTTCAGCATCCAGCGCGACAGACATCAGCAATTATGTAATTGACGCTTACGCAGCAAGATCTTTTTCTGTTGCGAATGGCAATCCGTCGATCATAACTGGCCAGCCGTAAGACGCATATTCAGACGCCAGAGACTTTGCGACTTCGTGTGAGACGGTCGTGTACGTCCATTCTCCAACGCCAAATGGTTTGTACGCGAGTTGTAGGGTTAACATTGTTTTCTCCTTAATATTTTTACCTATTATTGCCTTATCATTTGGCTCATTTCTTTTCTCTGCAGCTCATGTTTTTCTCTTCAAAGTTCATCATTCCATTATTTTGTTAACAAAATTATCTGATTAATAAAGTCGCCAATATTGGTGTGTTGATTTATAAATTATGCAGATGAATGTTTTTATTTTTTGACTATTTGATGAATTTTTGTGCTGGGCAAACGTTAAATGTATGCAGGTTTCACACGTTGTTGATATCACTATTTGCAAACTGAATAGTTACTATTACTCTGATGACTCCTGAGTTGTTACAAGGATGTGGTTAATGAGTTACCAATTAGACAGAATTGATTTGCAAATTTTGAGAGTGCTGCATTCTCGTGGGCGAATTCCGGTCGTAGAACTGGCAAAGCAGGTTAACTTAACCACATCACCATGCTCTGAGCGTGTCAAACGGTTAGAGAAAGAAGGCTACATAAATGGTTATCATGCCGAGCTCAATGCGGAGAAGCTTGGGTTGGATGTGCAGGTCTTCATCCATATTCGCTTAGATCAAACCAGCTTTTCGATTTTTGAGAAGTTTGCTAAAGCGGTAGAGTTAATGCCTGAAATAGAAGAGTGCTATTCGCTGTCAGGTGACTTCGATACCATGATCAAAGTGCGAGTGAAGAACATGAAGGCTTACCAAGAGTTTATGTCGAGTAAGCTTGGGACGTTGCCTGGTGTGATACAAACTCGTAGTGAAGTGGTCATTGAAGAACACAAGACGGGCTTTGGGGTGAATCCCGAGCTGCTTGGTTAAATTGCACAAAGTGTGCGAAACACAGGTACAAAAAAGGAGCCAATTGGGCTCCTTTTGAGTTCTTAACGCGAGTTAATCAGCATTAGTGATTAGATGGCTCTTAGGCACTGACGAAGGTTGTCAGTACGCCGATTAGACCACCAAATACCCCGCCCCAAACGACGAGCCAGCCAAGGTGTTCTTTAATCATCTTCTGTACGATCTCTTTTACCAGCGCTGGCGTCAATTCACTTAGGCGCTGATCGATGATGCTTTCAATATTCTGTTTGATTTCATCCATCATTGCTGGTGACTCTAACTGCTCTTTGAGTGCTTCTTTGATGCTGTCGCTCTTGCTCAGTTCGATGATGGACTCTTGTATCTTCTCAACAAATGGCTGACGCATTGGTTGTAGCGCTTCTGCGCCACCAAACATCGCGAGCATGCCGCCAAATTGAGAACCTTCAATGACTTCCACTAGAGAATCAAAGGCTGGGTTTAAGTCGACTTTCTCGATCACTGGTTCTAGGTTGATGTTTACGCCGCCAGCCATTTCCTTGTTTAGGAAACGATCGATGTTCGCTTCGGTAAAAAATTGCTCCATCATCAAGTTTTTGATTGCCAATTTAAACTCTTCGAAACGAGCTGGGATGACACCTGAACCGTACAAGCCGGGTACTTTTTCAAACAGCATGTGAATCGCTAACCAGTTGGTGATAGCGCCAGAAAAAGCGAATAGACCCGCGTACCAAAGGTAATCATTTTGAATGTGGTATCCCGCGCCCATCATGGCGATCGCGAGGATATTAGTCAGCAAACTTTTGTTCATAGTGACCGATTATGTATGAATTGATGAAGTAATAAGTGGGCATGATTCTATACCTAACTGGTAGAGAGATGCTAGGTTGAGCTTGATTGGGTCTGCTTTTAGGCGGGATGAAATAGGTTAGCGCTAAAAAAACAAAACCCGACATTCACTGCCGGGTCACTGCTTTTTCTTAGAAATTCTAAGTGTACTTTTATTGTGTTTTTAGAAGCGGAAGACCTTACAACAAAGTTGGCATTTCCAGCGCTCTGAGTAGCCGAATAATTTGTCTGCCCAACTTGGTTTTACTTGTACGATCTGCATTGAACCACATTTACACATAAGCTAATTACCTTATTATTAGATTAATAACTAAGCCATCAATTGAGTATAGCTGTTTCTCAAAAAGTGAAATTACAAATGAATCCAGCTTGCTACTCTGCGTTGTGTCCACTACTAACGATTACGCAACGGGACGCCATACTACCAGAAAAAGTGTGACTTTCACCCACAAAATTGTTTTATATCTGAGAAAGTAAGTGATCGCCATCACTATTTGTGTGGAGTGTCTTCTTGGGAAAGCGGCTCGACATAGCAAAATCGAATGAAAAAACGGCGCTTATTGCGCCGTTTTAGTTTGGTGATTTACTGCAATTTAAGAACGTTAACCCTCGAGCTCTTCCCCAAGGAAGCCACCTGTTTGGTGCGCCCAAAGCTGAGCGTAAATGCCGTTGTTGGCAATAAGCTCTTTGTGTGTGCCTTGTTCGACGATGTTGCCTTTATCAAGCACAATCAAGCGATCCATTTGCGCAATGGTCGACAAACGGTGCGCGATGGCGATAACGGTTTTGCCTTGCATCAGCTCGTTCAAGCTTTCTTGAATGGCGGCTTCAACTTCTGAATCCAGTGCTGAAGTCGCTTCATCCAGTACCAGCAAAGGTGCGTCTTTTAGCAGTACACGTGAAATCGCAATACGCTGGCGTTGACCACCAGACAGTTTCACACCGCGCTCACCCACTTGTGCGTCGTAACCCACGTTGCCGAACGGGTCGGTTAGGGTTTCGATAAACTCGTGTGCGTGCGCTTGCTTAGTCGCTTTAATCAGGTCTTCTTCAGTCGCATCTGGGTTGCCATACAAGATATTGTCGCGGATTGAGCGGTGTAGCAAAGACGTATCTTGCGTCACCATACCAATATTCGAGCGTAGCGAGTCTTGCGTGACGCTCGAGATTTCCTGCCCATCAATCTTGATGCAACCTTCCTCTACATCGTGGAAGCGCAATAGCAAGTTCACTAAGGTGGATTTACCTGCGCCAGATCGTCCAACTAAGCCCACTTTCTCACCCGGTTTGATATTAAGGTCGAGGTTGTTTATCACGCCCTTTTTCTCACCATAATGGAAGCTCACGTTATCGAAGTGGATGCCGCCTTGAGAAACTTGCAGATCTTTCGCATCGGCTTTGTCTTTGATGTCGATAGGTTTAGATAGCGTCTTCATGCCATCTACGACGGTACCCAAGTTTTCAAATAGGGCACCGACTTCCCACATGATCCACATCGACATACCATTGATACGCAGGGCTAAGCTGACAGCAATCGCAATGGCACCAACGCTAATCGCGCTATCTAGCCACAAGTAAATCGACAGTGCAGCCACCGAGAACACCAATAGATAGTTAGAGATCTCTACCGCTACGTCGAAGCCGGTCACCAAGCGCATTTGGCGATACACAGTATTCAAGAAGCCTTTCATGCCTTCTTCGGCGTACTCGGTCTCTCGTTTACTGTGCGAGAACAGCTTCACGGTTTGAATGTTGGTATAGCTGTCGACAATGCGCCCTGTCATGGTGGAGCGTGCATCGGCTTGCTCAGTCGCCACGGCCTTTAGTTTCGGAACAAAGTGGACCTGAATCGCGATGTATGCCATTAACCATACCAACATTGGGATCATCAAACGCCAATCAGCGGCGGCTAACATCACGATGATGCTGGTGAAGTAAACTAAGACGTAGACGAACACATCCATCGTCTTCATGACGGTTTCTCGCACCGCCAGAGAGGTTTGCATCACCTTGGTGGCGACACGTCCTGCAAAATCATCCTGATAGAAGTTCAGACTTTGATTAAGCAAGTAACGGTGCGCAAGCCAACGTACCGACATTGGGTAGTTACCCAGCAGGGTTTGGTGAATCAGCAGTGAGTAAACCACGACCAAAATCGGCATGACAATCAGCAATAAAGAGCCGTAGAAAATAAGGTCTGCTTTGTTGTCTTGTAAAAAGGTTTCTGGATTGCTGGTGGATAGCCAATCAACCAACTGACCCATGGCACCAAACAGAGACACTTCTACGATCGCCACAATCGTCGACATGATCGACATGATGATCAGCGGTTTCTCAAAGCCGCGCGTGTAATGGCGTAAGAACGCAAAGATCCCTGTTGGGGGTTGATCAGGCTGTGATTTGGGGAACGGCTCGGTAAAGCCTTCAAATCGTTTAAACATAACTCATCCTAAAGTTAAAGCATTGCCACGTCAGAGGGTGAATCCGTCAATTCTTCTTGCCTTGGACGAGGCAGAAATCCTGAACGTGGAGATAAGACATATTGTGGTCTGCTAGCCAGAAAAGCAGACGTATTTGCGTATGTGTGAGAGGCGAAAAAATAGTCTAACCGATTGCCTTTTAAATGTAACTAGTTGGTTATAAAGAATTCGCTAGTGCATTATTCTTGAGATGACCATTCACGCGTCACAAAACAGTAAATCGACAAAGTGACAATAAAAAGTCGGGTTAATCCGGTCTTATACCAAAATATTTACTTTTGGTTGATGGATTTATTATTAAAAACAGCAAAACTGCGGTTAACAATAAATTTACAATCTCATCATTCTAGTGAAAAGGAATGTATTGGATGCTATTACACGAATCAGTGCCTCAGAATGCACATGGAAAAGAAGAAAGCACGCAAAGTGCTCTGCGTCATACCGCAAATTGCGTTGTGATGGTGCCACCTAAAGAGTTTCGTTTTAACGAAGAAACTGCGCAAGACAACGAGTTTCAACACCAAGTTTCGCTAACTCAAGAAGAAGTCTTACGTAACACCATGGCTGAATTTTCCGCGATGGTTGAAACCTTGCGTAAAGAAGGCGTGCAAGTGGTTGAGTTTGACTACCCTCAATCTGACACAGCCACGCCAGATGCGGTTTTCCCTAATAACTGGTTTAGCACCACTCCAGAGGGCACTTTGTATACCTTCCCGATGGCATGTGAAAACCGTCAGCATGAAGTTCGCCCAGATGCGCTGGTCGCGGCATTAGCGCAAGCGGGTCGAGAAGTACATCAACAAGACTCACTGACTGAATATCTGGATGAAGAAGCCTACCTAGAAAGCACGGGCGTGATGGTGTTCGATCACTTCAACAAAACCGTTTATGCCGCGCTCTCGCAACGTTGTGATCGTCTGGTGTTAGAAGATTACGCCAAGCGTATTGGCTATGATCGTGTGATTTCTTTTCAAACTCGTTTGCCTTCTGGTGCTCCGATTTACCACACTAACGTGATGATGGCTGTGGGTGAGCAGTTTTGCGTGATTTGTGATGAAGTGATCCCTGAGTTTGAACGCCGCTTTGTGCTTAAATCGTTGGCGAAAGACAAGCAGGTTATCTCGATTTCACTTGAGCAGATGAACCAGTTCTGCGGCAACATCCTTCAACTGGAAACGGTACGCGGCGATAAGGTCATTGCTATGTCTCAATCGGCTTACGATGCGTTCTCACCAGCACAAAGAAATCAACTAGCGACACACGGTAAGTTGCTGCCATTCGACGTTTCTACCATCGAATCGATTGGCGGTGGCTCTGTACGCTGCATGCTCGGTGAAGTCTTCCTACCAAGTCGTAAAGCCGTGTTGTAAACGAACCCTGAATTTCCCCCAAAAAGCACCATGTTGAAAGATATGGTGCTTTTTTATTGATGCCGCAGGTGAAGAGCTGACCATTAAAAATGCCACTCAACACTGAGTGGCATTTTCATGTTTCGTTGCTGTTTGATTTTTTAATCTAAGGTGACCAATTCTTTCTCATGGGTGTTTTCACCCACTTCATGACAGCAATGGGTGTGGTGTTCCTCATAACCATCATAAGCGCATTCACCGATACTGTTTCTCGGACACACAGAATATTGGCTTCGACCAATGAGCTCTGTTTGACATATTGGACAGTACTTTTCCATAGCAACCTCCCACAACTAACGATTGAAAATTTCGTCCGTAGACACGAGTACAAGAGTAATTTTAGACCCTAGATTATGACCGTGATGTGAAGGTTTTGTGTGCGGATGAGAGAGTATTCGCTGTCCTGACAGCACTCTGACAGAGTGCTGCGTAAGGTAAATTTTCATTTTTTGACCAGAATTCTGATTTCAAAAGAGAAAAGGCAATTTGAACTATGCTTATATACTTGATGCTTGGCTGTATGCCGCTCTATTTTTTGCAGTGACTTTTAGAAGCCATATCACAAACATAATTATCCTCGTTCTGAACCAACCAGTTGGGTTATTTTCGCTGCTTATACTTAAGCTTCAATCCGTTGGTTGAACTAGTGAATATGGAGATAATAATATGCCAATGAAGGTACCTAAAAACGCGACATTTAAGAAACACGGTATTGGTAATCACCTTTACTTATGGTCAAAAGAGAAGGGAAAGCCAACCTCGGAACATTTGATCATTAGTGCCCATGGACGCACCTCTAGTAAGAGCCCAATCAAATTAGCCGCCAATGAGAATCTCCAGTTCTACTGTGAACATGGATACACGCAAGGCGGCAGCATGGATATTCGCAGGCTCGCTTCGGGTTATGTGAAGCCAAGGCAAATTATTACCAGCACTGATCTGGATAAAGATTATGACCTGACCAAGTATCAAAGTGCGGACGAGGCGGAAACTTACGCTTACATTGCGCAAGGCATGCATGACCTTGAATCGTATTATCGTGACGTGTTAAAGCTGAACGATGAGGTCGTTGAACAGTTTCTGATGCAGCACAAAGGCACTGTTCAAATGGATGTATTGACCATTCGTAACCGTAGCTGCGGCACTCCACCAACCTTATTTGAAGCTCTCAAATTGCTCCAAGACAACGACATCAAATACAGCACCATCCATTGCTCGTTTTGTCGTGGATTACAAAACGGAACCAATTTTGGGCAGCAAAACCCTGTTCCTTTGGGTAAGTCGATCTTTGATTAGAGCCAAATAAGGCTTTGATAAACGTAAGGTCAGCTGTAGAGCTGACCTTTTTTCTGGATAATTTTATGAGGCTCAGTAGCTAAGCTCTTCTTTTGGAAATGTGCCTTCACCATTAGAAACGATAGCGTCTATTTGGATAGAAGCGTCCATAAAGATTTCTGATACACCGATAACAGTGCACGCTGGAAGCTCTTTATCAAAGTAGCTTGCTAAAATATCCTCCACGACTTGCAAGTCGTTGATATCTTTTAGCTGAATATTCAGCTTCACGATGTCGTCCATTATATGGTGTACGCTTTTGATGATGGCTTTGATGTTGTCTAAGCATTGCATGGTTTGCTCGCCTACGTCATTAGCAATGACTTCGCCACTCGACGGATGGATTGGCAGTTGTGCAGAAACGTTATTGTAATGCGAGAAAGCGACAGTTTGAGTTGAGAACTTGCTGATTGGGGCCGCCTCTGTGTTGTGGGCGCGAATCACAATCCCATGTCGATCTTCAACGGCTTGTGGTGGCGTTCCGTCTCCATGAGAAACCGTCGCGTCTATTTGCACTAAGGCGTCCATTGGTAACCCATCAGCTTTGATGATAGTACGAGCGGGCACGTAGGCTACGCTTCTTGCTATCGCCGAGTCTGGAAAAAATGTGCTGTAGACTTGATTGACAGCAAAGGCGTCGTCGAGACTTCTCAGATGGATATTGAGTTTAACAATGTCATCAAAAGGGACATCAATACTGTTCAGTATGCTCTTGATGTTTTTTAAACATTGTCGAGTTTGCGCTTTGATCCCGCCTTCAGCAATATTGCCTGTTTCTGGTTCAATCGGCAGTTGGGCTGAAATGTGGTTGTAATGTGAGAACGCAACACTTTGGCTCGACAGCAAACTGGCTGGGGCTTTTGCTGTGTTTCTTACCAGCTTGATCAGCTCGCAAGGTTCTTGAGGGTGTGTTCCTTCACCGTTCGAAATGAGCGCGTCGATTTGAACTAAAGCGCCTTCCAAAGGCAGTGCAGCAACGGCAATTACGGTTCGAGTTGGAAGGTGGCTGATGAAGTATTGTTTATAAACTTCATCGACAGCATCTAGATCGGTCATAGATTTAAGATAAATTGTGATTTTAACGACGTCATTTAAGCTGTGCTCGATGCTATCCACGATTGATCTAATATTGCTTAAGCATTGCTTAGTTTGCTCTTTGATGCCCCCTTCCACTAACTTTTGGCTTTCTGGGTCAATCGGCAGTTGCGCTGAGATATTGTTGTAATGGGAGAAAGCCACCGATTGAGTTGAGCCGTCGTTGATTGGTGCATTTTCTGTATTTCTAGATACTTTGATGATTTCGCCGTGCATTTCGAATGTTCTCCAATTCTGGCTGCTATAGGACCGCTATGGGTGCATTCCTATGGGCAATAGATAGCCAGACTAACCACGCGAAACAGAGGCAAGTCTGGCTATGTGTGCCGAATAAAAACGTTAGTTAGTGAATGAGATCGTTATAGGGTGCTGAGGAAGGTCAGGATTTTGTCTTCGTGACGCTTGATGGTTTCTTCGCTTGGTGTGATGGCATCTTTATGGGTGAAGTAAACCAAGATGGCCATTTGAGCCGTTAGGCGATTCTCTGCTTCGTCGAATGCCACAGAGTATTCACTTTCTAGCGCACCGCGCGTGACTTCCTCTTTGTCGTTTGCAGGTAAACAGTGCAGAAGCATAGCACCTGGCTTTGCTTTTGCCATTAGTTCTTCCGTGATCACGTAGTCAGGCATGAAGGCAGCCAAGCGTTCTTCTTTCTCATCCATTTGAGTGACCCAGTAGAAACTGTCGCCGTAGACCACATCACAATCGCTGATTTGGTCTACATCATCGGTGATCTCAATATGACCACCAGACTCTTTGCAGAACGATTCTGCAAGCTCGACCCATTCTGGTTCCATGTGGTATTTAACCGGGCCAATTTGTTTAAAGCCCATGCCGTATTTCGCACAAGTTAGCATCAATGAGCGGCATACATCAGTAGCGTCACCCATGAATGCCAAAGTCAGTTCATTGAGCTGGCGACCATCAGTGATGTGTTCACGAATAGTAAATAAGTCAGCCAGCATTTGTGTTGGATGGAAACGGGTATCTAGACCGTTGATGACTGGTACGGTAGACATGTTTAATAAACCATCTAGCGTTTCCGGACTGTTAGTGCGAGCCATGATCACATCACACATGCGTGATAACACACGTGAGGTGTCATCAATAGACTCTTTGCCACCAAGATGGATGTCTTTTGGCGATAGGAACAAAGCGTGACCACCAAGTAGCGTTGCGGCAACTTCAAATGAAACGCGTGTGCGAGTCGAGCCGGCTTCGAAAATCATCCCTACTGACTTTCCTTTGAACAGTTGTGGGACAGCATTGTCTTTTCGCGCTTGTTTTAGGTAGCTCATCAACTCCATCATGTTGTCCATTTCTCGGACTGAGAAATCTTTCATAGACACCATATGCTCAATGTTTGCTTTGTGTAGGTCAGTTGCACTTGAAGAAGGTAATTTCATAATCATTTTCCTATTTTCATTTGGGGCTTACTTAAGCTCGCCCCTTTTATTTTGAGTCGTTGGATTCGTATGGATTTAAACTTGAGGTACTTGTTGAGTAATGCAGTGGATATTGCCGCCACCGAGCAAAATCTCACGAGCAGGAACACCGTTTACTTCATAGCCTGGGTAGAGTTCCTCTAGGAGCGCAATCACCTCTGCGTCGTATCGCTTATCGAGTAGAGGTAGAACAATCTGGTTGTTCGTGATGAGATAGTTCGCGTACGAGGCGGCTAGACGCTCACCGGCTTCACGCTCCATCCCTTCTGCAATATCAATCCCTGCCGCTTCCTCTTTTGTCATGTACAAAGGTCCCGGCATTGGTAGCTTATGGACCTTGATTTTCCGGTCTTTCGCATCCCTTTGATTTGTTAGGCAGTCGTAGGCTTCGCGACTGATTTCGTACTGAGGGTCATTCGGGTCATCACACCAAGTCAAAACCACTTCTCCGGGTTTGACGATGTGGAGAATGTTATCGACGTGACCATTGGTTTCATCGTTGTATAAGCCACGAGGCAACCAAACTATTTTCTCCACATTAAGGTGCTCACGGAGAATTTTGCTCAGTTCTTCCTTACTTAGATCTGGGTTACGGCTCTCGTCCAGTAGGCATTCTTCTGTGGTGTACAAGGTGCCTTCACCATCGATGTGAATTGAGCCGCCTTCAAGAATTATCGGTGCTCTGTAACGTGAATCAGCCGTAATTTCACACATCTTCTGAGCCACTTGATCATCGCGCTTCCATGGCCAATACAGACCATCAACAAACCCACCCCAAGCATTAAACTCCCAGTCGACACCGCGACGCTCACCGTTGTCATTTACGACGTAGCTTGCGCCGATATCCCGCATCCAAGAGTCATCGGTCGACACTTCCAAAACGCGAATATCATCAGGTAAGCGTGATACGGCATTATCATATTGCTCTGCGCTTACCAACATGGTGACAGGTGTGGTTTTGTTGATTTGCTTGGCTACTTCGGCAAACACTTTTTGGGCGGGCTTCGCACCGTTACGCCAGTTATCCGTGCGCTCTGGCCAAGCCATCCAAATTTCACTTTGGGGTTCGTGCTCACCAGGCATTCTGAACCCGTCTTGTTTTGGTGTGGTTTCTAATAGCTTTTTCATTGTCTATCTCCTGAACTAAGCCTCAGCTTTTTGTTCCACTTGTTGATTTTTGCGTTTCAAGGCACCGAGTAAGATCCACTCGCCAATTAATATCGTGGTGATGACGCCGATTAATACCGGAGCTGTGTAGTTCCAATCGGCAACGGTTAGGTCAAGTGCTTCTGGGAAGATGAAAAGCACCACCGCTTGTAAAATCACGAAGAAGCACACAATGGACATCACAAACTGCAACCCCATGCCGCCAGGGACTTTAAATGGGCGTTCGCGTTCACCATCTACCAAGCGCAGTTTCAGATAAGCAGGGAACATAAACAGATAAGGCAATAAGAAAATGCAGCTTGAAAAGGCAAAGATGGACCAAAACAAGTCGTCATTACCTTGAGCAAATAGGGCGTAAGACAAGATCACCACGGTAGAAACCGTGCCAGTAATATTGTTTGCACCTACTGGAGAGCCTTTATCCGATACCTTTGCAACAACTGCCGGTAGTTCGCCTTCTTGCGCTGCTTCTGCGGCGGCACGGCTTGCGCCCATTGTCCAACTCACCATGTTGCCGATGAGCGTTAATAGAGCGCAGACACCAAAGAAATACACCATGGCATTGCCCAGCGAACCATCACCAAACAGGGTTTTGAAGGTATCGATTAAGCCTGCAACCAAGCCGATGCTCTCAACAGGTAACGCCATCAGAATGCCAATGGTGCCGAAGATGTAGAGGAATGCAGTGATACCAATAGAAAGGAATACGGCTTTTGGCATATCGCGTACGTCTTTCATCTCTTTGGTCATAGTTGCAACCAATTCGAATCCCATTAGGTTGAATACAATGGCAGGAAGAAATGCCACTGCTGATCTTTTTTGTCATTCCCTATGGATTCATCACCTCGGAACTAAGCACTACCTACCCTGGTGACGGCGGTATTTATGACTGGGTAAAAGAGGCGTTCAATTTTAAATGGGCAGTTCGTACCACTTGGTTCTATTGGATCAACGTCGGTCTCTGGATGCCAGCGGTATACATCATGTTCGCAGGTATGTTCGCCGAGCTGTTTATGCCCGGCCTTTCATTGTGGGGACAA
>PEAW01038799.1_pt1 | contig 11876 bp, 25 predicted proteins | sample 1430331 | NCBI WGS metagenome assembly PEAW01 (sample SAMN07709108, study PRJNA374926) | Mollusc metagenome, whole genome shotgun sequencing project. | isolation source: combination of 3 Haliotis diversicolor samples: VC2003, Pt131, and Pt118... | host: Haliotis diversicolor | place... | reverse complement strand
TAGGATATTATATATAGATAGTGGTTCAGGTTATGAGCCTGTTGGATGTTTAACCAATCATTCTTTTAATGAAAGTGTTGAAATGTTAGATACAACAACTAGAGATAATAATGGGTGGGTTACAAGTAGACCTACAAATCAAAATTATAACATTCCTTTCGATGGTTTGGTTTTAGATGATGATTTATCTGATGGATTGCAAACATATTATGATTTAACTGTACTAAAGAGAAATAGAACTTTAATTCAATGGAGGGTTGATGAGACACACTATGGAAGTGGTTATATTACAGAATTAAGCGATGAAAACAGTATTGATGAGAACGTTTCTTTTAGTGCTGAAATATTAGGTTACGGAAAACCTTTAATTCAATTAGATGTTGTATTTAATGATTATATAGATAGAGCTGTTGTAGATGGTGGTTCAGAAACAAGCGATTTATGTTTAAAGAAATACATTAATTCAATAATAAAACAATGAGTATAATATCTATGACAATATGTGATAATCTATATGGTAAACCTTTACTTGGATATCAGAATGGTATTTGCATGGATAGAGTTTACTCTAATTACATAGAAATAGCTTTATCTGACGGAGGTATATCTGTAAGTAATGAATGTCTTAGAAATTATATAAGTAATATTTTAATATAACAATATGAGTACATATAGTGATGCAAGTTTAATACTACCAGTAGCACCTTATACAAAGGTTGGTAAGATATATTCCCTAAAACCAACAGATGGTACAGGAGACTTTACATTTGCAAGGAATAGCGGAGATGCCACCTATTTTGACAAGGATGGGGTAATGCAGTACGCTGCTGCAAACGAACCAAGATACACTTTTTTAGATGGTGCTACTTGTCCTGTTTTGTTAACAGAGCCACAGTCGACTAATTTAATAACATATAGTGAAGATTTTACGCAGTGGGGTGTATTTAGTTATGGGGGTGCTTCTGTAAATATAACGTCAGGGTATAATGCCCCTGATGGAAGTACAAATGCTAGTAAAATTGACTTTACTCAGTCGTCAGGGGGTACACTTATTACATTAAATACAACTGTTAGCCCAAGTCTTAACTACTCGTTAAGTATTTGGTTAAAAGGAGAATTAGGAGGAGAAAAGGTAAGGGTGGATTTTAGAGATACAACAAGTTCAGGAGTACCTGGACAAGTTTTCACATTGACTAATAATTGGGCTAGATATGATGTAATGGTAACAAACGATTTAGATACATCTAAAGGGTTTCAAATAAGGTTAACATCTGTTGATGGTATTGTATCACAAATTTTTTATGCATGGGGTGCTCAATTAGAAGAGCAATCTTTTGTTACATCATACATACCTACAAACGGAGCAACCGCAACACGTTTAAGAGATGAAGTTACAGATGGTAATACAGATGTCCCTTTAAACGAAGGATGTATTGTTTTAAACTATAAATCATTTATTGAAGGAATAGGTATTGATAGTTACTTGACTTTTGAAGGTGATTCTAATAGCTATGTACAGATAAAAATAGATGCCTCAGAGTTTATATATTTTAAATTAGTTGCTAGTGGTGTTACTATATTTAATCAATTCCTTGATGTAAATCAATCAGATATGAACGAAATAAAATTCAAGTTTAAAAGCGGAGACAGTGCTATAAAAATTGGTAATGAAATTTATACAGATAACACGTTATTTACGTTTAGCTCACCATTAAGTACAGTTAATTTTACGGATGAATTAGGCGGTAATAACTTAATGGGTTATGTTAAAGATTTAAAAATAGGAGATATAAGTTTATATTAATATGTTGAAAAAATACGAATTTAAAGATTATGAGGAGTTTGCAATGCTTTACAACTCAATAGGGGAGGATGAAATTACAAAACAAAGTTACGATGATGAGGGTAATTTAATACCTACTATTTTGTTAGAAAAAACAAGTCATAAACCTATCATATTAGGAAATATGGAAATAGGATATAACGATGTTGTTAAACAAGTAACAGAAACAATACAAGTAGTTTCTTTAGATAATGAAGGACAAGAAATATATACAGAAGAAGAGGTTACAAAAGATTTAACAGTTAGAGAATATGTTTTTTCTGATAAATTTTGCGTAGATATCTATTGGCATGAATCAGAAGACTCAAGCGTATTGGATGAATACGAAGTTTTTCCAAAAGAACCTAAACATAAAATAGCATGATTAAAAAGTTAATAGATAGTTTACCTAAAGACAAAAAAGACCATGTGTTATTAGGTTTAATAGTTGGATTTACATTAATTCTATTGTTTGGTAATTGGGGTGGATATCTATCTATAATTTTAGTAGGGTTAAAGGAAGTATGGCATGATTGGCGACAAGGTAAAGGTAATCCCGAATGGTTAGATTTTATAGCGAGTGCTGTGCCTATAATAATGTTAATGATAATATATAATTTAAAATGAAAGATAGAATTTTAAAAAATTGGAAAACAACATCAATAGGTGTTATTGCTCTTATTGGTTTGTGCGTAAACGTATATAATAATGGCTTATCTGTTGTTGATTTCTTATTGCTTGTTGGTGGTGTTGGTTTTATAGTAGCTAAAGATAAAAAGAAAGATGCTTTAGAGAGTACTGTAGACCCAGATAAAGAATTTCCTGATGAAAAGGGCTAAGATATTTTTAACAATAACTGCTATTTTATTATTTGTCTTTAACTACCAAATATGCGAATACTTTTATCCGCTAAAGCCTCAGTTAAAAAGTTGGTGGACTTTAAAAGTAAATATATACGCTGTAATAATGATGCTTATATTTTTATCTCAGAGTCTAGGTTCTAAAAAATGGTTAAGGTTTTTTTTGGAGATTGGAGTGGGATTTTCAATATCTAGTGTTATTGATAAATTGTACTTTAGTGTGCATGATTTTACAAATAGTGATATATATATGATTTTAATAACAGTTGCGTTTGCAACATATAATTTAATTTATGGAAACAAACAAAGCGTTATTAAATAAGATTTTAGACACTCAAAACGAGCTAATAAGTCAAAATAAAGATTTAGCTAGGAAGCAGTTAGATATTTCTTTAAAGTTTAGTGATTACCAAAACAAACAAGAATTAAGATTCTCTAAGGTTGAAAATTATTTAAAATCAGATAGCGACACTAAGCAAGAGGGAGCTATTGAGAAGTTGAATAGAATTGATAATAAGCTTACTATTTTAGAAAAGGATATCTTAAAGAAATCTGCTACGTTTGGAGCTGTTGCAAGTGCTATTATATTAGTTATGAAATGGATTGTCGGTAAAATTATAATTTAATGAAGATTGAAATACATAGACAAGAATATTTAGAAAAGCAAACTCTAGGTTATTTATATGTGTTAGATAGTAACGATAATATTTTATATAGCTGTAATACTTTAGAGTTGCCTTGGAAAGATAATAAAAAGAATGTTAGCTGTGTTCCTGTTGGAGAATATAAGTGTGTTTTAGAGTATTCTGATAGATTTAAAAAAGATTTATGGGAGCTGAAAGAAGTACCTAATAGAAGTGAATGTAAATTCCATTCAGCTAATTATTTTAGACAATTAAACGGATGTATAGCTTTAGGAAATGGTTATTCTGATATTGATGGAGATGGTTGGCGTGATATTTTAAAGAGTAGAGATACTATGGATGAGTTTCACGAGGTTTTAAAAGACTTGAAAGAAGTACAGTTGGTTATAAAATAAAAAACGCACAGAATTAACTATGCGTTTAGTGGATGTGTTAATGCTAATAACCAATGGTTAAAATTAAAATGTAAATATAGTAAAAAATGAAGAAATACATACCATATATTTTAATTATTTTCTTTGCGGTATTATCGTACAACTTCTACGTTGCAAATAAGTCAGTTAACAAAAGGTTAATTGATAATAACAAAGCACAAAACTCAAAGATAAAATACCTAACTAATAAATGGGGAGAAGAAAAAGCAAGTAAATTAGCTGTGCAACTAACAAATACCGAACTTAGAAAACAAGCTAAAGGTAATTCAGAAGAAAACAAGCGACTTAAAGAAGCTATTAAAGATTACAAAAAAGTAATAGCAACGATCCAAACTACACAAGTTGTAAAGATAGATACTGTTAAAATACCTTTTAAAGACACAATAGCGTGTGTTTTTAGCAAAGATTTCGAGGTTAGGGATAAATGGTATCAATTCAACCAAAATATCACAAATAAAGGCTTTACAATAACCGATTTTGAACTAACTCCAAATAAGCAAGATATTGTTGTAGGTTGGAAAAAACAAGGGTGGTTTAAAAACCCTATTGCTACTGCCGAAATAACCAACACTAATCCATACTTTATTCAACAAGAAATTAAACCTATAATTATAATATACAAGAAAAAGTGGCATGAAAAATGGTATATAACTATTCCAAGTGCCTTTGCTTTGGGTTATGTTTTAAGTAATTAACCTATTATAAACTTTCTCCCTATCATTTCCACATACATAACCTTACCACTTTTCAATCTTTTCAGGGATGCTGGTTGTGATATATTCTCTTTTCGTGCGTATTCTGAAACAGATAAGAAGTTATATTTATTAACTAAAAGGTTAAGTATATTAAGTTCTTCATCCATTGTTAAATGGTTATCATTTATAACCTTTTTAATTGAATCTATTGTATTCATTAGATTTGTTTATGGTTAATTATATTAATTCCTCTTATAAGTAGTTGTACACAATTAAAAAAGGGTTTGTTGCTTTCTATAAACTTCTATCCTTTTGTTTGCCTTTGCAAAGTAATCGCTATCTATCTCACAAGCTGTTAAATCGAAACCTAAGTCATCACAAGCAATGGCAATGCTTCCACTTCCCAAGTGCGAATCAAATATTTTGTTGCCCTTTTCTGCATATTCATTAAGTAAGTGTCTATATAATTCTACAGGTTTTTGGGTTGGGTGTATGCTTCCACCTTTTTGAGCTATTAGACCTCTATTAAACGTCAGTATTCGTGTTGGTTTATTAAAGCTACTGTAAGCTAGTTCGCAATCGCTCATCGTCAAGCCGTGTTGTCCTTTATCCCAAACCACCCAACCTTTAGTCCCGTTCTTTAAATGGGCAACAAAATAATTCGCACCCCAAACAATTTGATTCTTACTTATGCGTTCAAGCTCATCAAAATACTCTTGTGTCGGTATTGCATTATCCCAATTTTTAAAAGTATGTGCTTTTCTATTATGTTTAGGGTTTTTACAAATGCTTTCTTTCTGTCCATCAATACCTAATCCGTAAGGTGGGTCAACTATTGCCAAATCAAATTGTTTATCCTCGCATTGCTTCATAAAAGGCAAACAGTCAACGTTATGTAATTCTATTTTACTTCTGTACATAAAATCCTTTTTTAACAGATGTACAACACAGGCTATAAGTAATAGCGGTGTCCGTGCTATCCGTTATGTTATTGTTATTTATTAAGTTTCTGCTCATTCTATAGTTTTTGCGTATCAATCCGCTACTACTCATAGCCAAGTCCGTTATATGCAATTAAAAAAGGGTTTGTGATGTAGAAAATAATACTTTTTTCCCCATTTTACAATAGTCCTCTTCAATTTCAAAGCAAATACAATTCCTATCTTTTTGCCTACTTGCTATTGCAGTTACACAACTTCCAGCAAAAGTATCAAGAACTAAATCACCTTTGTTACTGCTTTTTTCAATCAAATAGCTTATTAATTCAGTTGGTTTCTGTGTTGGGTGGTTTACATTTCCTGTTCTTTTGGCTTTTAGTATATTACTATCACGCCCACCTTTCAATTTTTTTGTTCCGTTACTGCAGAAAAGTATCATCTCATATTTCGGTGCGTAATCACCTTCAAGGTCGCCCATTCCAGTATTATTCTTTTCCCATATAAGTATATTTTTCACATTAAACAACGCACCTACTTCTTGCTTAAATTTATCTATGTGATGCCAACTACAAAAAATGTAAAGGTGAGCTTCATCCTTACATACTCGCTTTAGTTCTTTAACCCAACCACCCAACCAATCAAGGTTCGTGTCGTTCTTGATACTTTTATGTTTTTCTTTGCGAAAATTGCTTTGAAAGTCCATTCCATAAGGAGGGTCTGTTACTACCAAGTCAATAGTATTATTTTCAATACGCTTAATGCCTATTTGCCAATCTTCGTTATAAATTCTTTGTTCAGTCATTATTTATCTTTTTTAACAGTTCGCTTCGCCATATAACTATGTATATAATTTAGTTTGCTTTCAGTATGTTAATAAAGTTTTTTGTTAAATTCTTAATTAGTAATATTTGTTAGTTAAGTTTTTAATACTCAAACCAAATCATAATACTATTCAGTTAGGTTTAATACTAACTTTGTGCTTCAAGTTTCGCAGCTAAAAATCTCATTATTGTACTATCCCCTAAGTGCAAAAATGTTTCTTCATATTCTTCTGGGTCACCATTCCATTCGTGAAACTCTTTTACAAATTGCTGTCTTTCTTCTAAAGTCCAACCATCATAAACATTTTCGTCAACGTCATTACATCCGTGATTACTAAATTGGTCACTTGCTAATTCAAGCATTTTAGCTGCTAAGGCTAATTCTTTTTTACTCATAATTCCTGTTTTATATCTATATTTAATTATTAATAATTAGACGTGCAATTGGCAACTATGGGTATACTTCATTTCTTCGAAATGATTGGCTTTAGTCTGTTCGCTTCTTAGATGCTCTCGAAACATCGAGTAAACTCGTATTTCTACGCACACGAAACGAAGCATACCCTGCGACGTTAGGCACAATGCTATGCCCACGCTATCAATTTCTTTTTATCCTTTTCACCACTTAGGTATTTAAACCATTTGTCAGCTTCTAATTTGTTATAGAATTGTCCATCTTCTGAATAAGAAATTGAAGGCTGAACCCACCCATACCATTTCTTTACTTCAATTCTATAAGATGTACCAGTGAGTACACTATCTATTTGCCACATTCTTACTTTCGCACGTGTGCCTAAAAATGTATAAAGTTCATTGCTTTTGCTTTCTTGGTTACTTTTTTCTGTACTCATAATTTTGTTTTTATTTATTACTTATCTGTATAAAACAAAAGCATCATAGCTTGTTGTCTTATTCCAAATTCTCTGGTCAATCTGTTATGTTTTGCCAATGAATAAGTTTCGCAATATTGTGCCATCGTTTCTGCGTTAAATATTCTTGTTCTTCCCATTATTTCTCCTGCACTATTGGCAAAACTCCGTATCGTTTCTGCAAGTTCGGTTAAGCTTTTGCTTTCATTAACTTTAGTGTACTTTTCTAAGTCTGTCATTTTATTCAACTTTTAGTTATTAAATCCGTTTTATTTTCTACTCTAAAAACAGCCTTTGCTTCCATCCAAGCATCGTGAGCAGCCATTCTTTCTAAAGAAGTCCACTTATGACTTTTAGCTGTTATCTTATCCCACCATTTTATAAATAGTTCGTTCTCTTTTTTGTACTTAGTTTTCATATCTATTGTTTTATAAATATTGTTTATTATTATTAATGTGTTTATCTATACTGTAAGAGTTTTCTTTGTATTCCTCTGACGTTGGTATATAACACCCTTGTTTTGCGCTGAAGTCTCTTATAAACTCTATAAACTTAGACAATTCATCACTTAACATATCCCTGGTTCTCTTTAGGAATAAATTACCGTTCTTAGTATACTTCATAAATCCGCTTTGTCTTTTTAGTAAAGTCTTAGCTTCTTCTAAATTGTAACCAAACTCAATGGCGTAAATACTAATACATACGTGTAGGTAGGCGTTATGCTTAACGCTTCTTTTTGGTTTTAACTCTTTTAACTCTATTTTCTTTTTTTTATCTAAAAGAGTATTGAAATATGTTTTAGCCTTTGATTTATCTAAAGAGTTTGATAGGTCTAGTATCATTTATTATTTCTATTAATATAGTCCAACTTCGCTCTATCTGCATCTTTACTAGCTTTTAGTAACTTTCTAAAATACGGATCGTTATCGTAAAGCTCTTGTGTGTTAGGTAGAACTCTATCGGAAATAACTTCTGTGTATTCATTCATCCAACTAAGAATATATTGATACGCTTGGTTTGATGCTTTAAACGTGATGCTAAATGTATTTTCTTCGTTAGGATTCATTTTGTTGTTTGTTTTATAAAGTAATCGTACCCAATATTCATTTCAATTAATTCTTGACTTGCTTTTCTAAAGCAAGCTTCTCTATAAGCAGGATTTTTTTGTTCCCACCATCTTTCTCCTGTAAATCCTTTTATTAGTTTCATTACTCACGCTTAAAATCTTCGCTTTCATCTTCGGAATATATACCTAATTCATAAAAACCAGTTAATTTAAGAACTGCTCTTGACATTGCTCTTTTTTCTGCCATTTCAGCAATATACCAAGTGTTACAGTTGCCATTTTTAAAGTCTCCTTTTAAAGCACTTCCAAAAGTCTCTATGTTTGCATTTTCTTTTGAAGCTAAAGCTTTAAATACTGCAAAATTTTCTTCACATCTAATAACCTCATACTTGATATTTATTTTCTCAATAGCCTGTATTTTATCAATTCCTTGCCTTGTAATGATTATATAATGCTGATGCTTATAAACATCTTCTTTAGTTAGTTCGTACTTCTCGTAAAGTGCTTTTAGTTTTTCTCTATTCATCTTAGTTTTTATTTATTATTTTATTATACACATAGTCAATAGTTTGTAATAAAGCGTTGTTTATTGTTTTAGTTGTGTGCTTATACTCTCCTATTGTTTTGTTCTTTTTATAAACTACATTTCTACTATCTTCAACACAAATAGCGAATTTAAAGTTTTTTACTACAGGGTATATTTTAAACCCATTACTCATAACTTTATGTAGTTTGTTTTCTTCTTTCATATTACAATATTAACATATTTTCAACACTTAAACAAGTAAAATGTTACTTATTTTAAAATAATACATCATCATCGTTAAAAGCGTCTTTCGGATTCATCTTAGGTAAATCTTGTCTTTCTTCTATTGTTTTAAATTTATTATCGTTCGGATCATCGTGTGTAAAAGGCAAGCCATCATCGTTAACTGTTAGATAAAAATCTTCAAAGTAAATTCCTCTGGAATGGGAGCAGCTAATTTTAACAGTATTCTTTTCTATTACTTCTCCAACATCGTTAGTAATATTATCAATAGAGATTAAAGTTTCTGCCTTAATTGTAGATACAGTTCCTATATGACCTCTAGCTTTTTGTGAATTGTTGTTTTTATGAAGTATAAAGCAAACGTGTAAACCCTCTGCTGTCCATTTCATCATTTCTTCTGCCAAAGCTGCTGAACTTTCGATATCATTTGTATTAGTTACTAAGTCAGCTAAACCATCAATAGTAATTAAGTCTATCTTTCCTTTAAATTCAGACTCGTAAACAATCCATCTAATTAACTCTAATCTATCTTTTACAGGTTTTTTTCGTAATTGCAGAGGAATGTATTTAGGATAATCTTCTCCAACCATTCTACCAACCCTCCTAAATGTTCTCTGTGCATAAAACTCTCCTTGCTCTGTATCTATTGATATTAAATATCTTTCATTTCTGTTTGTGCCTACAAAATGACTTGTGTATCTATCAATACCGCCACCAATATAAGCAGCTTCTATAAGTGATTTAACAAAAGACTTCTTAGCTTTAGATGGTGCGTAAATACAACTACACTCATATCTTGTTATTGCTGAAACTTTATTCCCTTTGTAGTCTTTACCAACATATACAATCGTGTCGATAGGTGGTAATTCTTTGTTTAAGTCTACTAAACATTCGTTAAACACGTCTTTCATGTTTTTAACGTTATCTAAATCCTCGACTAACTTATCTATGTTTATTTCTTTCATATTATATTAGGTTCAATATTTTGAATGGAGCTTATAAGTAGAAGTCCGTAAATCATTTTCTACTTGAGAAAAAGGTCATTTCTTCCCAATCAAGGCAATATACTTTCCCTTTTTTAAAGTAGATTAAATCTTTACAGGCTTCGTGCCATATTCCAAGGGCTTCGTTTTTACTTCTTGCTTTTACCTTTAGGCTATAATGTGAAATGTCATTCTGCCCATTGTTATCAGTTACAAAAGTATTACCAACAAGGTAGTATTTATAACCTCGAACATCAGTCCACCAATATCGAAAACGCTTAACAACAATATATAAAACAAATAAAGCATAAGCTATTACTAAAACTGTTGTTATTTTAATTTTGTAGTCCATAATTTGAAAATTTATTTTATTTAATCTTTACTTGTCTTATATTGTAACGTTATGTTTTAAAATCTTCTTTAAATTTTATTTTCTTCTTTACTTGTATTAAAGTATCTTCTATGACTTCATCCCAAACATCATCATCATCAAACTCCACTCTGTTGTGCTTCAAAGATTCGTAAAGTTGGCAACCTTTTAGCAACCCTATTATATCTTTTTTAATATGTTCTCTACCTAACCTAACATCTTGATCTAACCAATATAAAAAAGGCTCAATAGGAACTTCATTTTTAACATAAACATCACTATCTAAAAAAAAGTGATACATCCTACTTAACAAAAGTATATCAAAATAATCAGTTTTGTACTTTTTTTCTAACATTTCTTTAAAACTATTTACTAATCTTATCAAAACATTTAATTCTGTTATTCGAGTCTTTACGTTATCCATCGTTTTAGCCTCACTAACTAATGTTTTAAGCACTTTCTCACTATCAAGTATATCTTTATATGGATTCATTTTAAAAGTATCTTAAATTCGCTCTTTATGCTTTTTATTTTTATTCTCAAATAGTTTCTCTTTAGTCACAAAACAAGTTAAATATTTCTCAAAGTGTTCTAATTCTAAAAAGTGAGTAGGTCTAAGTCTTGTAGATTTGTATGTTTGTTGTTGAAACAAACCTTGCACAGCTTGTTCTATTTGCTTAGGTGTATAAAGTCTTTTAATGTTTTCTAAGTTTCTTAACTCGTGTGGTAGTAGTTTAGAAATGTTTGTAGGCTGTTTATCGAAATGTAAACGAGCATCTTTCCAACGTTTTAAAAATTGTTGTTGTGTGTATTCTTCTTTTGATTGAAGTTCTTCGATAGAGTCAATTAAATTAATTTGGCTAACTATTATATTGTCTTTATCCTTATCTTTATCCTTAACCCCTAGTAAGGGGCTAGTAAGGGGCTTAAATATATCATATTCATTTAGTATTTTAATAGTACTTAAATGAGCCTTGTTTTTAGGGTTAAGTTCTTGAATATCACACTTGTACTGATATTTTATAAATTTATTTATATACCATTTTTCATCGTTAATGATGGTAATTCTATCTTTTAACAATCTTTTAACTTCTGAATACTCTAAATGCTCTCCTATATGAAAAGAAGCTACCTTAAAATTAACTTTCCATATTCCAGCATGATTACATTCATCAAGTAAGTACAACCAAAATAATTTATATTTACTTGGCAGATCCATAAACCAAGCATCTTTCCATTTTTCGTTATCTGTAAATCTTTTAGCCATAAAATAAAAACCTATAAATCAGCAGGTAGTGGTCTACTTCATTATAGGCTTTATAAAAAAATAAGTTATTTGAGCCACTACTCTCGAGTACAAATATACAAAAATTATCTCACTTCTTCAAACTCTACTTTAATACTTTCTAAATAATCTTCACTCTCGGATAAAAAATGTTTAAGCTGTGTTTTGTTCATTAACTGAAGTCTATTTAAAGACTGAATAATTAGTTTGTCTTTATCGCTTCGATCGTAATATAAAGAAGTTGTTCTTATAATTGTTTCTAACTCTTTTATCTCATTAGCACGTTCTTTGTCAAATGGTAATTCATCAGTTAATTTTCT